>Ga0302177_10000855_pt1 | contig 22191 bp, 20 predicted proteins | sample I_Palsa_E1_2_FD_198780 | JGI IMG/M metagenome (GOLD analysis project Ga0302177, IMG submission 198780) | Peat permafrost microbial communities from Stordalen Mire near Abisko, Sweden - I_Palsa_E1_2 | ecosystem: Environmental > Terrestrial > Soil > Palsa > Peat permafrost | place: Sweden... | reverse complement strand
TCAGCCGCTGCTGGATATCGCGAGCTATGGCCGGCGGGGTCCCGGCGCTCGCTGGTCGCCCCACGAACTCGAGCTCATCACCTACACCGCCCGCCGCACGCCTGAAGTCGTTGTCAAAGTCTCGGGTGGCGCTACGAGCCGCCGAGGCGCGCTGGCGCACCTGACAGATCTCCGACTCGCGCCGTGCGGACGCGAGGGCAAATTCCATGATGGCCAACATCGGAATCCGCGAGCGCTTATCGCGATGCGCGAAGTAGTCGCGCAGCTGCTCGAGCTCGCCTGGAGTCGGCCGCCGAGCGCGCTTGCGCGCCTTCCCAATCAGGCGCAGCTCCGCGCACGCATTGCGTGCCTCCTGGACGATCTCAGGCCGCACGGGAAGCTCCCTGACGCTCTTGGCAGCCCGGAGCACGACCCCCATCCAGTGAGGTCGTTCGCAACAGTCGCCGGTCCTGCGCCTTTGGCGCGCCGCGATCGCACATGATCGATCAGCGCCGCGGACGTCAGGGTGAGTGCGTTGCACTTGCCGAGCGCATGGCGCTCCAGTAACTCCAGGTGAGCCTGTTTGCTCCGCTGCCACTTCGAGATCTTTTCGAACGTTTCGATGTACCAGCGGATGAGCTCGGCGAGCGTGGGCGCACCGTGTTGGACTCGGGCGAACGCGGAAGGATCCTCCAGGACAACCTCGCGGTGTTTGGCCCAGGTAACTGCGGCGACGCGATGCGCGAAAGTCCTGTACTCCTGGTGGATGATGATCTTGCCCTTTCGGATGCGAACGATCGCGGTGTATCGCGTGGATCTATCGGCCTGCTTGCGTGCGCGGATCGTCGCCATGCTGAGTTCCTGGAGGAGTCAAGCTATTCTTGACACCTATATGGCACCTCTGCAACCCGTAAACTCCCCGTAACCCGCAAGAATCACGCAGGAACGCACAGCGTGCAGAGCACTGGAAAAATAGGTATTTCCTCCGATCAAGAGGCCGAAAAGGTTGACCGGCGGATCTCAGTCGCTCCCATGATGGATTGGACCGACCGCCATTGCCGTTATTTCCTGCGTGGCTTCTCGCCCGATGTCCTGCTGTACACGGAAATGATCACCGCCGCGGCGATTCTGCGCGGCGACCGTGGGCGGTTGCTCGCATTTGACGCTGCAGAGCAGCCGGTCGCATTGCAGCTCGGAGGCAATGAGCCGGCTCATTTGGCCGCAGCAGCCGCAGCGGGCGAGGATGCTGGCTATTGCGAGATCAATCTCAACTGTGGCTGTCCGAGTGACCGCGTGGCGAGCGGCGCCTTCGGTGCGTGCCTCATGCGCGAGCCAGCGCTCGTCGCGGAATGTGTCGCGGCCATGCGTGCGCGCGTACGCGTGCCGGTAACCGTGAAAATGCGCATTGGCGTCGTGGAGCGCGCGAAGCGCGAGAGTATCGCGTCGGTTGCCGATTTCAACGATGGAGAATTTGACGCTCTGCAGGGCTTCGTTGCGGCGATCGAGAGCGCGGGCTGCGCATGCGCGATCGTGCATGCGAGGAAGGCCGTGCTCGGCGGATTGTCACCAAAAGAGAACCGGGCCATTCCGCCGCTGCGCTATGACATCGTACGCGAGCTCAAAAAGACGTTTCCCCGCCTGCCGATCGTCGTCAACGGCGGCTTTCGCGACACGCGCGAAGTGCTCGACGCCCTTGGCTGGAGCGACGGAGTCATGCTCGGACGTGAAGCTTATCATCGTCCCTTTGTGCTGGCGGAGCTGTCCCTGGCATTGCACCCCGAGGCTACAGAGCCGCCGGCTGCACGCAGCGCGCTCCTCGAGCGCATGGCGAGCTACGCGGAGCGGGAAATTGCGCAAGGCACGCGGCTTGCCGCCATCACACGTCACATGCTGGGGCTCTACGGCGGCGAGCCTGGAGCGCGGGAGTTTCGCCGCCTGCTGAGCCACGCGGCGCACGCGCCGGGGGCAGGTGCGCAGCTGATACGTGACGCGGGGCGCCACTGTGCGCCTGCCTGACCTGAGGGTTCGCTACCGGGCATCTGGCAGTCGCGTATAATCAAGGCAGGACTCGCTGTGCCGCCGCAAGCGCTGCACCAGGCCTTCCGCTGGACTAGCCGCATGGGAAAAGACATCGAGCTCGCCATTGTCTTCGCTGACGTCGTCGGTTCGACGCGACTGTACGAGTCGTTAGGGGAAGTGCGGGCGCGCGAGATGGTCTCGATTTGCATCGAGGTGATGCGCACGGCGACCGAGCAGCACCAGGGAACGGTCATCAAAACCATGGGCGATGAGATCATGGCAACGTTCCCCACCGCGGACGATGCGCTGGATGCCGCCTCCCAGATGCAGCAGCAGATCAGCGCTCACGCGCAGTTGAGCGTGGACGGTCAGCCGGTGGCGATTCGCGTCGGCTGCCATTTCGGCCCGGTGGTGCTCGAGAACCGGGATGTCTTCGGATCAACCGTGCACACAGCGAACCGCATGACGAGTCAGGCGAAGGCGGGCCAGATCATCACAACGACCGCGGTCGTCGACAGACTCTCTCCGGAGTGGCGTGCATCCGTGCGGCAGATCGACATCGCGACTCTCAAGGGGCAGGGCGCGGAGGTCGCACTGTTCGAGGTGCTCTGGCAGACCGAGGACGTGACGAGCATGGTGCCGGAGATTGCGCTCGCGGCGCGCGACGGCCGCAGCTTGCGTCTGCGCTTGCGCTGTCAGGATCGCGAAGTGGTCGTGGATGAGGAGCGCCCCAATATCGCCATCGGCCGGGCCGAGGACAATGACCTCGTCATCAAGGGCAGCCTCATTTCGCGGCTGCACGCGCGCATCGAGATCAATCGCAACAAGTTCGTACTGATCGATCAGAGTACCAACGGCACCTTCGTGCAGGCTGCGGGCGAGGAGGACGCCTTCGTGCGCCGCGACAGTCTGCAGATCAAAGGCGCTGGGCTCATTGGACTTGGGCGTCTGCCCGATGATGTCTCGCCGCAGACCATCCATTTCGAGTGCGAAGAGGGCGAGGAGGCCGTGCTAGCCCAAGAGGTTTTGGGTAACCGCTAGCTCTTCGCGCAGCGCCGCAGGCAGGCGCGCACCGTATTGCGCGAAATACTCACCAATCTCCGCCATCTCTTTGCGCCACAGCGCAGGATCGACGCTGAAGAGCGCGGCCAGCGACTCGTTCGAAACGTGAAGGCCGTTCATATTGAGATCGGCAGGTCGCGGCAGCGATCCGATCGGCGTCGCCGCAGCACCTGCGCCTCCCGTGCAGCGATCCAGCATCCAGGCCAGCACGCGCAGATTTTCGCCAAAGCCCGGCCAGAGAAAGCGCCCCTGCGCATCGCGCCTGAACCAGTTCACATGGTAGATCTTCGGCGCGCGCGTGAGCTTTGCGCCCACGTCCAGCCAATGGCGCCAGTAGTCGGCGAAGTTGTAGCCGCAGAATGGCAGCATGGCCATCGGATCCCGGCGCACGACGCCTGCCTGCCCGACCGCGGCCGCGGTCGTCTCCGATGCCACCGATGCGCCGACCAGCACGCCGTGCTGCCAGTTGCGCGCCTCGTACACGAGCGGCGCCACCTCGCGGCGCCGACCGCCGAAAATCAGCGCCGTGATCGGCACCCCGCCCGCATCTTCGGCATGCGGGGAGTAGATGGGATTGTTCCTGGCGGCGACGGTGAAGCGCGAGTTCGGATGCGCTGCCGGCCCGTTCTTCGGATCGTACGGCTGCCCTTTCCAGTCAAGGACGGGCGTGAATTTCTTGCGGCCCTCCCACCAGGGCTCATCGTCCGCGGTCAGTGCGACGTTGGTGAAGAGCGTGTCGCGCCGGATCATGTCGAAGGCATTCTTGTTCGTGTCGCGATTGGTGCCCGGCACCACGCCAAAGTAGCCGGCCTCGGGATTGATCGCCCAGAGCCGCCCGTCCGGTCCCGGATGCAGCCATGCAATGTCGTCGCCCACCGTTTCCACTTTCCAGCCCGGCATCGACTGCGGCGGGATCAGCATGGCGAGGTTGGTCTTGCCGCAGGCCGACGGGAAGGCTGCGGCGACGTAGTGGGTTGCGCCTCGCGGATTCGTGAGCCCGACGATGAGCATATGTTCGGCAAGCCAGCCTTCCTGGCGTGCCTGCCAGCTGGCAATGCGCAGTGCGTGGCATTTCTTGCCGAGCAGCGCGTTGCCGCCGTATCCCGAGCCGAAGCTTTCGATGCCGAGTTCTTCGGGGAAATGCATGATGAAGCGCCGCGCCGGATCAAGTTCGCCGGTCGAGTGCATACCACGCACGAACTTGCCTTCACGGGCAATGCGCTCCAGAGCCGCGCGGCCGCTGCGCGTCATAATCGCCATATTCAGCACCACATAGGGGCTGTCGGTGATCTCCACGCCGCAGCGGGCATACGGGGAGTCGAGCGGGCCCATGCAGTAGGGGATGACGTAGAGCGTACGTTCGCGCATGCAGCCGCTGAATAGCGCACGCATTTTTTCATGCGCCTCGGCAGGCGCCATCCAATGATTATTGGGCCCGGCGTCTTCCGCAGAGCTGGTGCAGACGTAGGTCACATGCTCGACGCGCGCCACATCGTTGGGGTCTGACCGGTAGAGGTAGCAGCCCGGGAACTCTTCGGCGTTGAGCTTGTGCAGCTCGCCATCGCGCACCATGCGCGCGGTCAGCTCCCGAACCTCCGCCGGCGACCCGTCGCACCAATGCACGGCCCGCGGCCGGGTCAGCGCGGCTACGGATTCGACCCACGCGGCGACGTCCGTGCTTATAAGCGGCAGCGGCGCGATGAGGTGCGGGGCGGTGGCCATATGAATCGGTCTTCTGGCGGCGATTCCAAATTATAGCCCCCTGTGCACCCGAGCTCACGCCGGCTCGACATGGCGGGCTACAGCGCGGTAGCGTGCGCCGCTCCCGCATCTTGTGGGGCGGCCGCCCGCGCGACGAGCGCTCATGGTTATGTCTGATTTAAGTGAGATTTTTGGCCCCCAGGGGCCGCTGCAACGGGCATTACCCGGATTTCGGGCGCGCCCGCAGCAGGCACGCATGGCCGAGCGCGTGGGCGATGCGCTCGCGGAGCGATCGGCGCTCATCGTCGAGGCGGGCACCGGCACCGGCAAGACATTCTCTTATCTCGTGCCGGCGCTCCTGTCTGGTAAGCGCATCCTGATCTCCACCGGAACCCGCGCCCTGCAGGATCAGCTGTTCGCGAAGGACTTGCCGCTCGTTGCGCGCGCTCTCGGGCGGCCCGCGCGTGTAGCGGTGCTGAAAGGCCGGGCGAACTATCTGTGCCACCGGCGGTTATCGCAGGCGCAAGCGCAGCTGGAACTGGAGGTCGGCGCGCGCGCGGACCGGGCGCTCGAGCGGGTCAGACGCTGGTCGCGCCTGACGCGCTCCGGGGATCTGGCGGAGGTCCGCGGGCTTTCGGATACGCACCCGATCTGGCCGGCCGTGACGTCCACCCGCGACAATTGCGTCGGCGTTCACTGCGAGGATTTTTCGCGCTGCCACGTCGCCTCCGCTCGACGTGCGGCGCAGGAAGCCGACATCGTCATCGTGAATCACCACCTCTTGCTGGCGGATCTCGTTTTGAAGGAGGACGGATTCGGCGACATCCTCGGATCCGCGGACGCGCTCATTCTGGATGAGGCGCACCAGCTGCCGGATCTTGCTACGCAATTTCTGGGGGCGACCTTCAGCAGCCGCCGGATCGAGAACATGCTGAAGGGGGTACGCATTGAACTCGACGGTGCGGGGCAGGGGCACCCCGGCGCGGTAGCCGGCGATGTCGTCGCGCGCATCGTGCAGTCGCTTGGCGAAGTTGAAGAGGGTCTGCACGCCCTCGCACTGGAGCTGCCGCGCGCTGCGGCGCGCGTGCCCTGGTCGGAAATGCCGCTCGGCTTTGCCGCGGTTGCGATTGAGCTTGCGCAGTGCGTCCTAGGACTTGAGACGCAGCTCTGTGCCGCCGGAGCCGATACGCCGCTCGCACATATCGGTGTCCGCGCCGGAGAGCTTGCCGTGGCGCTCGAGAGTATTGCCGCGGCAAACTCTGCGCAGGGCGCGCGCACGGTGGAAACGACCACGCGCGGCTTTGCATTGACGCTCCTGCCCTTTGACATCGCCGAGCGCTTTCAGTCGCTGCTGCGCGCGCGCAACTGCGCGTGGGTGTTTACCTCCGCCACGCTCTCGGTGGGCGAGGACTTCAGCCATTTCTCCAAGCGACTCGGGTTCTCGGACGCTGCGGAGCTCAAAATCGACAGCCCCTTCGACTACGCGCGACAGAGCCTTTTGTACCTGCCTTGCGATCTGCCGAACCCGGCAAGCCCGACTTACGTCGAGGCGGTCATCGCAACCGCGCTGCCCTTGATCGACGCATCTCGCGGCGGCGCCTTCGTGCTCTTTACCAGTCATCGCGCACTAGCACGCGCGGCGGCGCTGTTGCGCGCGCATTGGGGCGACCCGGCACCGCATCCTCTCTACGTGCAGGGCGAGGCGCCGCGCGAGCGGCTGCTCGAGGATTTTCGCGCCGATGGCAGCGGCGTGCTGCTCGGCACGGCGAGCTTCTGGGAGGGTGTCGACGTCCAAGGCGACGCCCTGCGCCTCGTCATCATCGACAAGCTGCCGTTCGCATCGCCGGAGGATCCGCTGGTGAAGGCGCGCGTCGAGCATCTGCAGATGCAGGGCGGCAATGCCTTTCGCGATTATCAGCTGCCCGAGGCCGCGCTTTCCTTGAAGCAGGGCGTCGGGCGTCTGATCCGCAGCGAGGATGACTTCGGCGCCGTCGTGATCTGCGACCCGCGACTCACGGCGAAGAGCTACGGCAAGGTGTTTCTCGCCGCGCTGCCGCCCATGAGCGTCACCCGTGACGAGGCTGAGACGCTTAGGTTTCTGCGCCGCCACGCGCGCGCCCGCAATCCTGGGCGCGCCGCGCAGCCGGCATGAGGATTCTTGCTCTCGATACGGCGACGCAGGCGTGTTCAACCGCTCTGGTGACGGCCGACTCGGCGATCACGCGCGAACTCCTGACCGAGCGCGGCCACGCCGCGCATATTCTGCCGATGGTCGATGCCGTGCTGGGGCAAGCGGGGATTGCTCTTGCAGAGGTGGGGGCGCTCGCGTTTGGCCGCGGTCCGGGTGCATTTACCGGCGTGCGCCTCGCGGCAAGCGTGGCCCAGGGGCTTGCCTTCGCCGCGCAACTGCCGGTGGTGCCAGTTTCGGACTTGGCCGCCCTCGCACAGCGCGCATTTGATGAGGACCAAGAGCTTGACCATGTGCTTGCCTGCAGCGATGCGCGGATGCAGGAGCTCTATTGGGCATGTTTTGACCGCAGCGCTGCAGGTCTTGCAACGCTGGTCGGTGCAGAGCATGTGAGCGGGGTCGGCGGCGTCGAGCTGCCGGGATCCTGGCGCGGGCGCATCGGCGGCGCCGGTCAGGGCTTTCGCATCTACCCCGAGCTACAAATCAGCCTCAAAACGAGCTTGGCGGCGGTGCGCGAGGATATCCTGCCGCGCGCGCTCGAGATCGCGCGCCTCGCCTGGCCCGCGGCTCTCGCGGGGCTCACCGTGGGCGCCCAAGAAGCTGTGCCGGTGTATGTGCGCGACAACGTCACGCGCGCGTCACGGAATTGACATGGAATCTGCCGGCGCGTCATGAATCTGCAACACAGTGCCCCTGTAATATTCCCCATGCACGCGGCCAACGAATGAACGCGAAACAGGTCCTGATCGTGGAGGACGAACGGCCGATCAGAGAGATGATCGCCTTCGGCCTGAAGCGCGCCGGTTTTGATGTGCGCGAGGCGGAGGACTGCCGCGGCGCCCGCGCGGCGCTCGCCGACCGTCGCCCGGACCTCATGCTGGTCGATTGGATGCTGCCCGACATGAGCGGGCTTGAGCTCACGCGGGCGCTCAAGCGCGACCGCGAGACGCGCGAACTGCCGATCATTCTCCTCACGGCGCGCTCCGAGGAAGGCGACAAGGTGGCGGGACTCGAAGGCGGCGCGGATGACTACATCACCAAGCCCTTCTCGCCGCGCGAGCTGCTCGCGCGCATTCATGCGGTGCTCAGGCGCTCGGCGCCCAATGCCACTGAAGAGCGCATCGAGATCGAGGGTCTGGCGCTTGACCAGGCGAGCCACCGGGTGCTCATTGGCGAGGAGACGGTAGGCCTCGGGCCTACGGAATACCGCATGCTCGAGTTCTTCATGACACATCCGGAGCGCGTCTACAGCCGCGACCAGCTGCTGGATCGGATCTGGGGTGGCAATGTCTACGTCGAGGAGCGCACGATCGATGTGCATATCCGGCGGCTGCGCAAGGCGCTGGAGGATTTCGGGTACGATCGGTTCATTCAAACCGTGCGCGGATCGGGCTATCGGTTCTCGGCGCGCTGAAGCGTAGGCAGGTTATGGCGCTGGCAACGCATGCGTGGTGGTTGGCAATCTTGCGCCTGCTGGGTACGGCTGTTACCGGAGTCGTTCTCGGCTGGCTCTTCGGCTACGTGTGGGCGGGACTTGCCGCGCTCCTCGCGCTGCACCTGCTGTGGCAGCTTGCCACATTGTTCAGACTCGACTGGTGGGTGCGCCACAGAAGCTACGCGGCGCCCCCCAATCTCGGCGGCTCCTGGGGCGAGATCGTTGCGCAGGTGATGCGCCTGCATCGCCGCAAGCGCTTCCACAAGCAGCGCTACGTGCAGCTCGTGCGCCAGATCCAGCGCTCCACCGCCGCGCTGCCCGACGGAGTCGTCATCCTGAACGCGCAGCGCGAGATCGTGTGGTTCAATCGCACGGCATCGACGCTCCTCGGCCTGCGCGGCCATGACGACTTCGGCCTGCGCATCGACAATCTTCTGCGGCAGCCGGAATTTGGGCGCTATCTGCGCGAGGCGCAGTATGAAGTGCCGCTCGTGATCCGCGCGAAAGCGGCGCCGGAGACACATCTTTCTTTGCAGGTCGTGCCCTACGGCGAGGGACAGCAGCTCTTGCTGGTGCGCGACGTGTCGCGCCAGGTGAGGCTCGAGGCGATGCGCAAGGATTTCGTCGCCAATGCATCGCACGAACTGCGTTCGCCGCTCACCGTCGTGTCCGGATATCTTGAGACGCTGGGGCAGGACCCGGCGCTTGATGCGGAGCTGCGCGCACCCGTGGTCGAAATGCGCCGCCAGACCGAGCGCATGACGAGCATCATCCGGGATCTTCTGGCGCTGTCGCGCCTCGAGGAGAGCGACGCGGTGGTCGAAGAGCACCCGATCGACGTGTCGGCGCTGATGGCGATGCTGCGCAAGGATGTGCTGGCGCGCGCCGAACACCCGCGCGACATCAACATCCGCATCGATTCTGCTGCCCAGCTCCTCGGTAGCGAATCCGAGGTGCATTCCGCGTTCTCCAACCTCGTCGACAATGCGGCGAAATACACCCCCGCGCACGGATCCATCGAGATGCGCTGGTCGACGGACCCCGAAGGCGCGCATTTTTCAGTGACCGACACCGGCATCGGCATCCAGGCGGAGCACATCCCGCGTCTCACCGAGCGCTTTTACCGCGCCGACCCCGGGCGTTCCCGCGCCACTGGCGGCTCGGGGCTTGGCCTTGCGATCGTGAAGCACGTCCTGCAGCGTCATGCGGCGCTCTTGGAGGTTCACAGCATCGTGGGAAGCGGCAGCACTTTCACCTGCCACTTTCCCCCGCAGCGCGTGCTCGCCGAGCGCGAGGAGCTGCGGGAAGTAGTTTAAGTAACTGTCATAAGTTATTTAAAAGTAAGAATAATTTCTCCTTGCTGTCATGAAACCGACATGCCGGTACGCGAAGCTTGCGCACGGGCATGGGCATCGAGGAGGCGAAGATGGCGAGCTCCAATTGGTCCAGAGCCGCACGCGTGCGGACGTTATTTCTTTCCGATATCCACCTCGGCTTCAGGCGCTCGCGCGCTGCGGAGCTTGCGGATTTTCTCTCGACCATCGACGCCGAGAGCATCGTATTGGTGGGCGACATCATCGATGCTTTGAACTTGCGCCAGAGGTTCTTCTGGTCCGCGCAGCATTCGCGCGTGGTTCAGGCCTTGCTGGCGAAGCGCCGCGCCGGCACGCGCCTGCTCTACATCCCCGGCAATCATGATGCCGCGCTTGCCCCGTTTGCGAGCTTGCTTGAGGGACAGCTGCAAGTGCAGCGCGAATGGGTGCACTTGACGGCGCGCGGCGAGCGGCTGCTCGTGGTGCATGGTGATCAGTTCGACGGCGCGGCACGGGTGGCCGGCTGGCTGCACCGGCTGGGCGAGAGCGTTTATGACCTCACCATCGTGCTCAACGATTACCTGAACGATCTGCGCCGCCTGTCCTCGAAGTCCTATTGGCCGCTCGCCGCGCGCCTGAAGCTTGCCGTCCACAGGAGCGTACGCTACATCGAACAGTTCGAGGAGACGGCGCTCGCGCACGCGACCGCACGGGGTTTTGACGGGATCATCTGCGGGCACATCCACCGGCCGAACCTGCGTCGCGCCGGCGGCGCGCTCTATGCCAATACCGGCGACTGGGTGGAGTCATGTTCGGCGCTGATCGAGGCTGCGGACGGCTCGCTGCACCTGTGGCGCCTGGGCGAAACGGCGCACTTGAGCCTCGACCTTCCGCCGCCGCTCCTGGCGGACGCCGCCTGAACATATCGCGCCTGCAGCAGCAAAATGTGGCTCTCCTGGGGCGTTTCGCTATGATCGCGGTCAGGCGAATGACGCGGGCGATGCGCAAGCGATGGAAACGGCCGATTTAACTCACCATATTTCTCGCCGCTTCAACGAGGACCTCGAGCACGTACGCAGCAAGGTTCTGGCGATGGGCGGCTTCGTCGAGCAGCAGCTGCAGAAAGCGATCACCGCGCTCGTCGAGGGCGACAGCACGCTCGGCGAGGCGGTTGCGATGGACGACTACCAGGTGAATAACATGGAAGTCTCGATCGACGAGGAGTGCAGCCGCATCCTCGCCACGCGCGCGCCCGCCGCTGGCGATCTGCGCGTCATCGTCGCGATCATCAAAACGATCACGGATCTTGAGCGCATCGGGGATGAGGGCGAGAAGGTGGGCTACATCGCCTCGCGCTTGGCCACCATGGAGCGCCCGGCGGACAAGTACCGCGAGATCAAGCACCTCGGGCGTGTGGTGTCGGACATGGTGCACGACTCGCTCGATGCCTTTGCACGCATGGACGTCGAGGCTGCCCTGAGGGTCGCGCGCCAGGACCGTTTCGTCGACGAGGAGTACGAATCGATCCAGCGGCAATGCATCACCTTCATGATGGAAGATCCCCGCACCATTCGCCGCGCGCTCGATGTGATGTGGGTCGTGCGCGCCCTGGAGCGCATCGGCGACCACGCGAAGAACATCGGCGAGTACGTCATCTACATGGTGTACGGCAAGGACATACGCCACACCTCGCTCGACGACGTCGAGCGCGAGCTGCGCGAGTCCTTCTTCGGGCAACCCCCCGCGGCGCCCACGACTTACTAAGGTGAGCGGGCGTCGCGTTGTCAATTTCGGCGGCGCCGTTGCGTGCCTCGCGATGCTCGCCTATGCGCTGTACGCGCAATACGGCCTGGGACTTGAGCCGTGCCCGCTGTGCATATTCCAGCGGGTCACGATCTTCGCGCTCGGTGTGTTTTTTTTGGCGGCGGCGCTGCAGCACCCGCGCGGCGGCGGCCGCTTCGTCTATGCCGCGCTCGTCGGTGTGGCTGCGCTCGCGACCGCAGCTCTGGCGACGCGCCACCTCTACATTCAAAGTCAGCCGCCCGGCTCCATACCCTCGTGCGGTGCGCCCTTGGAGGTGATGCTGCGCTATTCGCCCTTCACCGACGTGGTGCGCAAAGTGTTGGCGGGCGGCGGCGAATGCAGCCAGGTCAACTGGAGCTTCGCGGGACTTGCGATGCCGGCGTGGGTGCTCGTCGCTGCTCTGGTGCTCGGGATCGCGGGCGTGGTTGCGAACTCACGCCAGTAGTTGCTGCAGAATCCCGACGTACATGCGATGCAAGGCGTCGATTTCCGCGATGCGCACGCACTCGTTGACCTTGTGAATGGTGGCGTTGACGACGCCGAGTTCAACGACTTCGGCGCCGCGCGGGGCGATAAAGCGGCCGTCGGATGTGCCGCCGCCCGTCGTCAGACGCGGGGTGATCCCGGCGACCGCCGCGACGGCTGCGCTCACCGCCGTACTCAGTGTTCCGGGTGCGGTGAAGAAGGGCTCGCCGGACACATACCATTCGAGGCTGTGCTTAACGTGATGCCGCTCGAGGATGCTCTGCACCGTCTGTTTGAGCCCTTGCAGAGTCTGCACCGGCGAATAGCGCAGGTTGATGCGCGCCTTGAGCTCGCCGGGGATGACGTTGGGCGCGCCGGTGCCGGCATTGAGATTTGACACCTGAAAGCTCGTAGGCTGGAAATGCTCGTTGCCTTCATCCCACACCCGCGTCGCAAGCTCCGCGAGCGCCGGCGCAAAGCGATGGATGGGATTGTCCGCATGATTGGGGTAAGCCACATGGCCTTGCACCCCATGCACCGTCAGGCGCGCGCTCAGTGAGCCGCGCCGGCCGATCTTGATGGTGTCTCCGAGCGTGATCTCGCTCGATGGCTCACCGACTACGCACCAGCGGATGCGCGTGCCGCGCGCATCGAGCGTTTCCATGACGCGCTTGGTGCCGTCGGCCGACGGGCCCTCCTCATCGCTCGTGATGAGAAAGGCAAGCGTGCCGCGATGCGTGCCGTGCGCGCCCAAAAACTCTTCCGTGGCGGTGGTCATGGCGGCAAGGCCGCTCTTCATATCGGCGGCGCCGCGCCCGTAGAGCACGCCGTCGCGGATGGCAGGTGCGAATGGGGGCGAACTCCATTCCTCGAGCGGTCCGGCGGGCACCACGTCCGTGTGCCCGGCGAAGCAAAAGACGGGCTCGCTCGTGCCGTGCGTCGCCCAAAAATTATCCACGCTGCCGAAGCGCAGGCGCTCGATGCGAAACCCGAGGGCGGTCAGGCGCTCAAGCATGACCTCCTGACAGCCTGCGTCGGCCGGCGTCACGGATGGCCGCGCCATGAGATTCTGCGTAAGTTCGAGGGTCCTTGACATGCGGGGGCGAAAGTTCCGGCTGAGGGGAGGAAATCGCTGGCGGTTATACGGCGCGCAGTCGCGTGCGGCAAGTCATAAAATGCGCCGGCGCCGCGGCGTGCCGATTCCTCGCGCAGAAAGGACGCAGCGAATCCTGAAGGAACGAGAACGGCGCGCAACGAACGCCGTGGCAATCGCCTTTTACGCCAGATAGTCCGTGGGCGTCGTCGCGTCAGCCGCCGGCCGTTGCCCGCTCATGGCATTGAAGAGCGGTGTCAGCACGATCGCCAGGACAAGATTCAGGATGACCGTGTAGAAGGCGCTGTAGCCGGGAAAAGTGTAGCCGCCGATCTCAAGCGGGTAGGCGGGCTTGAGATGCGCCGCAACGGCCAGCGCAGTGCCTGCATAGGTCCCGACCGCCCAGCCCACCAACAGCGCCCACGAATTGAACCAGCGCGTGTAGGCGCCCAGCATGACCGCGGGCAGCGTCTGGATGATCCAGATGCCGCCCAGGAGCTGCAGCTGAATGGCGTATTCCGTGGGCACGAACAAGATAAACACCAAAGCGCCCAACTTCACGATGAGCGAGACCCATTTCGCCATCTGCGATTCTTGTTTGTCAGTCGGATTCTTGTTGATGAACTCGCGGTGGATATTGCGGGTGTAGAGGTTTGCCGCCGCGATCGACATGATGGCCGCCGGCACGAGCGCACCGATGCCGATGGCGGCAAAGGCGATGCCGACGAACCACGACGGGAAGCTGTGCAGGAACAGCGCCGGCACCGCGAAATTATTGTGGAATTGCGCGAAGCCGGCTGCATATTCGGGAAGCTTGTCGACTCCGGCGGCGATGGCGAAGAAACCGAACAGCGCGAGCATCCCCAGCATCAACGAATAGCCCGGCAGGATCGCGGCGTTGCGGCGGATGGCGCGGCCGCTGCTCGCGCTCAGAATGGCCGTCATCGAGTGAGGATAAAGGAGGAGCGCCATTGCCGAGCCCAGCGCGAGCGTCGCATAGGCACTGTACGCCCCGGTCGTATGCGCTCCCGGCACGGCCAGCAGCAGGTTCTTTGCAGGCACGGCGGCGAAGATCTTGCCAAAGCCGCCAAGCTCGATGGGGATCACGATGATCGCGGCGAAGGCGGTCAGATAGATGAGGAGGTCCTTCACGATCGCGATCGATGCGGGTGCGCGCAGACCACTCGAATAGGTAAAAGCCGCGAGCACGATGAAGGCAATGATGAGCGGCAGATCTGCGGCCACTCCGGTCCCGGAGATGCCGAGCGCGCCGATCACGACCTGGATGCCGACCAGCTGCAGCGCGATGTACGGCATGGTGGCGACGATTCCCGTCACGCTAACGGCGAGAGCAAGCCAACGGTTGTCGAAGCGACCGCGTACGAAATCGCCCGCGGTGATGTAGCCGTGCTTGTGGCACACAGACCAGATGCGGGAAAACACCAGGAACAGGAACGGATACACGACGATCGTATACGGCACCGCGAAGAACGCGACCGCGCCGGCACCAAAGGCGAGCGCCGGAACCGCGATGAAGGTATAGGCAGTGTACAGATCGCCGCCCAGGAGGAACCATGTGATGAGAGTGCCAAAGCGTCTGCCGCCGAGCCCCCATTCGTGCAGCAGGTCAAGATCACCTCGGCGCCAGCGCGCGGCGGCAAATCCCAGCCACGAGATGAAGCCGAAGAGCAGCACGAAAATAGTGAGCGCAATCCAGTTCACATCCTGCACGACGTTCCCCCCGGTTTTTTTCTGTTTTTCTTGCTCTGCGCCATGGCGCTCGCGATGGCGCTAACCGCGGGTCGCGAGGTACACGACCGCGGTGATGACCGCACTGATAAGCACCCACAACATCTGGTACCAGTAGAAATACGGAATGCCGATCCAGTAGGGTTCCGCCGAGTTGTAAAAAGGCGGCCAGAGAACCGCAATGAACTCGAGGATGAAGAGAAGGTACCAAGGGCTCCATCCGCCGCGCCGGTGCTGTGCATTGTTCATGGTGAGTCCCCTCGTCGAGCGGCGCCGCCACTTTTCGGCCCGCAACGGCGTCAATTTATACCGGCGCCTTTGGCCTTACCAGCGGGGGCATTTTTTGGGTGTCTGGGGCGTCGAGCGGGGGGACCCCTTGAGCACCCCGCGGCCGGAGCGCCCTTGGCACGGCATGGGGGCTCTCGCGGCCTTGGCTATAAGGCCATGAGAGCCCGCCTCGCGTTCGAGCTTAGAACCTCCAGCGCAGGCCGATCGTCGGGTCGACGGTCGAAGTGTTCAAGTCATAACCATTCGCCAGCCCGTTCTTGACCTGGGTCCACATGATGCCGGCATAGGCGTCAAAGCGCTTCGTGAAGCGATAGTCGGCCGAGAACGAAAACGCGTTTTCCGTGCCGCTGCAGGTGCCGGATGCAGTAGTGGAGCAGCCGGCGTTCGCGCCGGTGCCATAGGCATTCTGCGAGTAGCCGTAGTAAGCCGCGGTCAAATCGAAACTCGAATTGACTGCGAACTTAACCCCTGCCCAGAACACCTGCAGGATCTTGGCGTTGGGGAAGGCCGTGTTGTTGACGACGGCGAGCTTGTAGCCGCCGATATCATCAAAGCCCGCCGCGAGCGGATCGGTGGGATTCGCATATTTGATGTGCTCGTAGCCAGCAAAGAACTTCGGGGCGCCCAAACTGTAGTTCGCCATGACGCCGAAGGCCGTATTGTCTGAGATGGTCGAGGCGAGAGATTTATCCGGCGCGAAGCCCACCGGCAGCGCGGCCAATTGCGCGGCGCTCAGCGCGGAGGCCGAAACCGCATCCTTCACGTGCGCATAGTAGCCGTCGATGGATGCGCCAGCGAATTCGTAGCCCACCTGAGCCTGTTCGGCGGTGTTCGCGCTGCCGCTTGCGCCGTTGAATTTGTACAGTGCACCCAGGTGGAAACCCGAGTAGTTCGCAATGTATTTCAACGACGAATCCAGGCGCCGATCCTGCGTGTCGCCGCCGCCGGCGGTCGTTCCCGAAAGTCCGATCAGAGAGAAAGCCTGGGAGGCGCCCTGCGCGTCGTACTTCGCAATGCCGTCAGCGAGCAAGGTGTTCTGCCGGCCAAACGTGAAGGAGCCGTAGGTCGGCGAGGCAATGCCGACGATGGATTGCTCGAAGAGCTGTCCTGCGATGCTCGAGTCGAGGTTCGTGGTTTGCGCGCTGCACGGAGTCGTGGCTGGCACCCCTTCGCAGGTCACGGCCCGGCCATTATTCTGAGTCAGGGACTTCAGGGCGTCGCTGATCTCCCCGGACTGAGGATTGAAGAACGTTTCGACCTTGAACACACCGGACCAGTCCCCGACCAGCGGCTCGATGCCCTGCAGCCCTACCCTTGATTGGCTGAGGTTGCTGGGGGTTGCGCCGACTTCAGAGTGGTCACTATTTTTCTGCACGATGTCGGCGCTGCCTGCCGGAAAATAGTCGCTGAACGGCGCACCGTGCGATTCGTACTGCAGGCCGATATCCACAATGCCGTATAACGTGATGCCCTTCATGGTCAGGCTGTCGTCGGCAGGCGCAGCCACCTGCGCTTGCGCGACAGCCGCGAAGGCCAACACAGTCGCCGCCAGGAAGCCGCCCCTCAAAAGAGCCCGGCCACGCGCGCGGCCTACTCCCCATACCTTGTTCACTTCTTTCACGGAATTGCCTCCTGGGATCAATCGATTGTTGGATTTAATACACGAATTGTTACACGCTGATTACCGAGCCCAGATATTATTGTTGCGCTCACACTACACGGAAACTTGCGGGGGCGGCCAGCATTCGAGCGGGTTTTGCAGCTGCGTTTCCGGGGCCCCTTTTTGCCGGCAAAGCCGCGCGAGCAATCTCGTCTGCACGTTATGGTAATACCAGCTGTATGTGACACTTTTATGCCAGACCCAGAGGTTTCCCGTGCTGCGCTGCGCTGGCGCGCGGCTATGTCACACGACTGCAATCTCCTAAAGTGACACTGGCGGCTGCGCGCGATCGAGATCCCTTGAACCTCGAGCCTCACAGCGAAGGATTCAGAAGAATGCGATGTTTCAGAACGAGTCGATTCGTCACCCTCATCGCCGGGGCAGCCGCACTCAGCGGCTGTGCGCCCCAACACGCGGTGGATATATCCGGCGCCGGCGCCACCTTTCCCTATCCCGTCTATTCGAAGTGGGCGAGCGCCTACAAGCAGCAAACCGGAGTGGGGCTCAACTATCAGTCGATCGGCTCAGGCGGCGGCATCAAACAGATCAAGGCAAAGACCGTGACCTTCGGCGCGTCGGACATGCCGCTGAAGCCGCAGGATCTGCAGGCGGCCGGCCTCGTGCAGTTTCCGATGATCATTGGCGGCGTCGTGCCGGTGGTGAACATCAAGGGTGTGAACGCCGGAGCGCTCACCCTCGACGGTGCGACGCTCGCCGCGATTTACCTCGGCGACATCAAGAAGTGGAATGACGAGCGCCTGCAGAAGCTGAACCCGAAGCTTGCATTGCCCGACAGCGCGATCGCGCCGGTGTATCGCTCCGATGGCTCGGGGACCAATTTTCTCTTCACCGACTATCTGTCGAAAGAGAGCGCGCGGTTCAAGGAATCGATCGGCGCGAACGCCTCAGTGCAGTGGCCCACCGGGATCGGGGCCAAAGGCAATGAGGGGGTCGCCAACATGACGACCCAAACCGACGGCGCCGTCGGCTACGTCGAGTACGCGTACGCGAAGCAGAACAAGATGGCGTACGCCTTGATGGTCAACAAGGCCGGCACTGCGGTGACGCCCAGCGCCGATTCCTTCCAGGCCGCAGCGGCAAGTGCGGATTGGACCAACGCTGTGGGGTACTATCTCATCCTGACGGATCAGGACGGATCGAACAGCTGGCCGATAACCGGAGCAAGCTTCATTCTGGTCTATGCCGACCCGCCGGATGCTGCGGCGACGGCCGAAGCACTGAAATTCTTTGCCTGGGCGTATAAAGATGGCGGACCGATGGCCGCGGAGCTCTCCTACGTTCCCTTGCCGGCGACCCTGACGGCGCAGGTCGAGGCGACGTGGACGGCGCAGATCAAGTCGAACGGCACACCGGTGTGGAAGGGCGAGTAGCCAGGGCGAGCATTTCTCGACGGCCGCAGGTCGGCCTGTCTTGCGGCCTCCGGACCGCTGCGTGAACCGGAATATTTAGCATGGCCGTTGTCAGCGCGAAGCGTGCCGCAAGACAGCGCAGTGGCGAGCGCTACTTTCGCAGCGCAACTCTGGTCGCGGCGCTGTTGGTGCTCGCTCTGCTCGGCGGCGTCACGGTATCGCTGCTGCACGGCGCGTGGCCGGCGCTCGCGCATTTCAGGCTCGCCTTCCTCACACGCGAGATCTGGAATCCGGTCACCGACGAGTTCGGCGCACTCGCCCCGATCTACGGCACTCTCATGACTTCGCTGATTGCGATGCTGGTGGCGGTCCCGATCGGCTTCGGAGTCGCGATTTTTTTGACCGAGCTGTGCCCGCGGCGGCTGCGTCGGCCGGTCGGGGTCTCCATCGAACTTCTGGCGGCCGTGCCCAGCATCATCTTTGGAATCTGGGGCCTGTTCGTGCTCGCTCCCATACTGCAAAGACACGTGCAGCCGTGGCTCATCGCGCACCTCGGGCCGCTGCCTGGAATCGGCCACCTCTTTCAAGGTCCGCCGTTCGGCATCGGTGTTTTAAGTGCAGGCTTGGTGCTCGCGATCATGGTCCTGCCCTTCATTGCGGCGGTCATGCGCGATGTATTTGATACCGTTCCCGATGTGCTCAAGGAATCAGGCTATGCGCTTGGGGCCACCACCTGGGAAGTGATCTGGAACGTGGTGGTGCCTTATTCCCGGATCGGCATGGTGGGAGGCATCATGCTCGGTCTCGGACGCGCGCTCGGCGAGACCATGGCCGTCACCTTCGTCATCGGCAATGCCCATCGCGTGAGCGCGTCGCTCCTCGCGCCCGGCACCACCATTTCCGCATCGATCGCGAATGAGTTCACCGAGGCCGTCGGCGACCTGTACACCTCCTCACTGGTCGCTCTCGGGGTGCTGCTGTTCCTCATTACGTTCACGGTCATTGCCGCGGCACGCTTCATGCTGTTGCGGCTCGACCGCCGCGCCCTCTCCAGCGTATGAGCCGCCGCCGTCAGGTGCGCAAGCTCGGCAACGCGGTGGCGCTGTGCCTGTCGTTGCTGGCGACCCTCATCGGGCTTGCGTGTCTGGGTGCGATCCTGTGGACGCTCCTCGCGCGCGGCTTCAGCGGCATGTCCGTGCAACTCTTCACGCAGATGACTCCGCCGCCGGGCGCTGCCGGAGGGCTGCTGAACGCGATCTACGGCAGTGTCGTCATGACCGTCCTTGGCATGTTCATCGGGGCGCCCATCGGCATCCTCGCAGGAACCTATCTTGCCGAGTACGGGCGTGGTGCGCGCCTGAGTAGCGTCATCCGCTTCGTGAATGACGTGCTGCTGTCCGCGCCGTCGATCATCATCGGGCTTTTCGTGTATGAAGTGCTGGTGGTGCGCATGGGCCATTTCTCAGCCCTCGCCGGCGCGGTGGCGCTCGCGATCATCGCCATACCCGTCACCGTGCGCACCACGGAGGACATGCTGCGCCTCGTGCCGCAAGCCATGAAAGATGCTTCCACCGCGCTCGGCGCCTATCCGTGGCGCACGATTACGAGCATCGTCTATCCGGCGGCGCGCAGCGGTATCGTCACGGGTCTGCTGCTGGCGATCGCGCGCGTGAGCGGGGAAACGGCGCCGCTACTCTTTACGGCGCTCAACAATCAGTTCTGGAGCAAGGATCTGAATGCGCCGATGGCGAATCTTCCGGTCGTGATCTTCCAGTTTGCGTTGAGCCCCTACAAGGACTGGCAGCAGCTCGCCTGGTCGGGTGCGCTCCTCATCACGCTTGCGATACTGCTCTTGAGCGTGATTGCGCGGCTCATCATAGCGGCGCTGCCCGGCGACAAGGCGCAACGATGAGCGCCGCCGAGCTCGCCGCGGTTGACAATGCCCTCGAGGCAACGCAGGTGTTGCCGCCGAAGATTGAAGCCCAGCAGCTCAACTTCTATTACGGCAACACGCGCGCGCTCACCGATATCAACCTCAAATTTGCCGACCGCAGCATAACGGCGCTCATCGGCCCTTCCGGCTGCGGCAAGTCCACCCTGTTGCGGGTTTTCAATCGGATGTACGCGCTGTATCCCGGGCATCGCGCCACGGGCGAGGTGCGTCTCGACGGCGCGAGCATTTTTGCGCCCAGCGTCGATGTCGCAAGCCTGCGCTATCGCGTGGGCATGGTGTTCCAGAAACCGACGCCCTTTCCGATGACCATCTTCGACAATGTCGCCTTTGGCCTGCACCTTGCGCAGCGCATGACGCGCGCCCAGGCCGCCGAACGCGTGGAAGCTTCGCTACGGGATGCGGCGATGTGGGATGAGGTCAAGGACAAGCTCGGCGCCGATGCGCGCAGCCTCTCCGGGGGCCAGCAGCAGCGCTTGTGCATCGCCCGTACAATCGCAGTGCAGCCCGAAGTCATGCTGTTCGATGAGCCCACCGCCGCACTCGATCCGATATCGACGCTGCGCATCGAGGAGATGCTGCAAAGCCTGCGCGAGCGCTACTGCATCATTATCGTCACCCACAATCTGCAGCAGGCGGCGCGGGTGTCGAATGTCACGGGCTTCATGTATATGGGGGAGCTGGTGGAGCTCGGCCCGACGGGACAGATATTCACCGCGCCCAAGAATCGGCGTACCGACGATTACGTGACGGGACGATTCGGCTGATCATGAGCACATCTGGGGATGGGATTCCGGCGCAGGATACGCTGTTCGGCAGCGAGCACAAGCGCCGCGCGGCAGAAGCCGGTCTCAATCTGAAGCCGAGCTCGCGCATGCCAGCGCCGCCGCTGCCCGAGCCGCGGCCCGCCACGGGCGCGGCGCCGGCGGCGAAGATCGAGGACGCCATATTCTCCTGTCGCGACGTGAGTGTGCTGTACGCAGACAAACCCGCGCTCAGCAACGTCAGCATCGACATTGCGCGCCGGCAGGTGCTGGCGGTGATCGGCCCTTCCGGCTGTGGCAAATCCACGTTCCTGCGCTGCCTGAACCGCATGAACGACACCGTTGCCGGTTCGCGGGTGACGGGCTCGATACTGCTCGAAGGCCGCGATATTCAGGGCAAGGATCAGGACGTCGCGCAGCTGCGCGCCCAGGTCGGCATGGTATTTCAGAAGCCGAACCCGTTTCCGAAGTCCATCTTCGAGAATGTCGCCTACGGGCCGCGCATCCACGGGCTTGCGCGCGGCAGCGCGGATCTGGATGACATCGTGTGCACGAGCCTGCGCCGCGCCGGGCTTTGGAACGAAGTGAAGGACCGCCTGAGCCGGCCCGGCACCAGCCTCTCGGGCGGACAGCAGCAACGCCTCTGCATCGCGCGCACCATCGCCGTGCAGCCGGAAGTGATTCTGATGGACGAGCCGTGTTCGGCGCTTGATCCGGTGGCGACGGCCCGGATCGAAGATCTGATCGACGAGCTGCGCGCGAGCTACACGATCGTCATAGTGACGCACTCCATGCAGCAGGCGGCGCGCGTGTCGCAGCGCACCGCCTACTTTCATCTGGGCGAGCTCATCGAAGTCGGCGAGACGAACCGCGTCTTTACAAATCCGCGCCAAAAGCTCACGGAAGATTATATTTCGGGCCGCTTCGGATAGGGCTGCAGCGCGAGGATTCGCGCAGCCCATAGCGTTGTCGCCCTTGACGCCGGCATTGCCGCCGCGGCTCTGGCTCTACTGCTGGAACTTGTGCGACCATCGGCATTGTCTGGGTAGCCCGATTCAGCACAGACCTATCGCGGAACAAATTTCATTGCCAGCCCTCTAATACGCTCCATGAGACTGCGGCCGAAGCTTGAATGACTCTGCCCAAACAAGTCTATTTGGTGGCGCTCGTCTTCCTGACTGGCGCTCTTCCCGCATGTGCGGTGTATACGAAATGCGGCTTCAATGGTTGCTCCGGCGATGCGAACATTACAGCTAAAGTCCAAGCACAGTTCCGTCAACATCCGGCATTGGAGCCTCCCAATCTACTTCACGTCCAGACTCTGGATCACGTGGTGTATTTGACCGGTCAA
>Ga0302177_10000853_pt1 | contig 22199 bp, 11 predicted proteins | sample I_Palsa_E1_2_FD_198780 | JGI IMG/M metagenome (GOLD analysis project Ga0302177, IMG submission 198780) | Peat permafrost microbial communities from Stordalen Mire near Abisko, Sweden - I_Palsa_E1_2 | ecosystem: Environmental > Terrestrial > Soil > Palsa > Peat permafrost | place: Sweden... | reverse complement strand
CCGGGACCACCGGTACCGCAGCCACCGCCCTCGATAGCTTCAGCGCGGTCGCGACATTGACGGGATCTCCTCGTGCCGCCGCGCTCGCTGTCGCCAGCGCAATGCCCGCCCCGCGTGCCACTGCGGTCAATGTGAGACCGCGGATCTGCACCGCGCGCGTGAACTCGGGGCCGAACCGGAACCGAGTTCTCACGGAAACCCGAGCGTCGCTTGCGGAGGTACACGACGACGGCTGGACGGAGCGTCGTCGGTCGTCTGTGGCGCTGTCCCGAGCCACTCTACCGATGGTCGCGTCTGTAGCGTCGCTGTCACCATCACTCGAATGATGACGGCCAAACGCTTACTCACTGCTTACAGTTTGCCAGGCAATCGATCGTGTCAAGTCCGGCAGATACTTGACACCGCAGATCCAAGAGATGCTTGACGGTGTGCGGCGCGTCCGGCTCATGCTTGACACAGCCGGTCTCCCTCAGTTCGTCATCTGGCCCGCCTGGTCGCGGTTCCGGTGGGAAAGGTCGTCGAGTGCGACTGAGGCCGGCCGCTCCGGATAACAGCGACGTCGGCCTACCGGTTCGGGTTGGCCAAGGGCGGTCGACATCCTTTCTCGACCAGGTACGAAAAGGAAAGGATAGCCTCTAACCTTTCCTTTTCGGGTATCATGGCGATAGGCTAAGGACTAACCTTACCAATTGGGCGCTAAGAGGAAAGGATATGCGCGGCAGATATGAGCCCGGACTCTGGGAGTGGAATCCTGGCATCTACGCCCCAGCCCGCAATAGGAAGAGCTGTCGTTACGACGCGTTCGTTCCCGACTTGATCAGCGAATCCGAGATAGAACTGCCAGGTGCCCTCGCCGGGATAGTGTCCGACGCCGAGCAAGCGATTGCTCACCTAAACAGCGCGGCGCGCCCGGAACTCCTGCCTCTTGCCCGCCTTCTTCTCCGCACCGAGTCGATCGCCTCGTCCAAGGTCGAGGGCCTCCAGGTTGAAACCCGACAACTGGCGCGTGCCGAAGCCAAACAAGACGTCGGGCGATCTATAGGCCCCGAATCGGCCGAAATCCTCGCCAACATCGATGCGATGCAGCTCGCCATCGAGCGCGCCGTGGGAACTGAGGAACTCACCGAAGCCGACCTTCTGGACGTCCATCGGCTGATCCTCAAACGGTCCCGCACGCCAAGGCTCGCGGGTCATTTCAGGGAGGCCCAGAACTGGATTGGCGGCAATGACTACAACCCATGTGGGGCAGATTTCGTGCCGCCTCCGCCCGAACAGCTTCCGACCCTGCTTGCCGATCTCTGCCGCTTCTGTAATGACGATGCGTTGCCACCGATAGTGCAGGCTGCAATCGCCCACGCCCAATTCGAAACGATTCATCCGTTCGAGGACGGCAACGGGCGAACCGGGCGCGCGCTAGTTCAAGTGATTCTTCGGCGGCGTGGCTTGGCTCCGACCTTCGTACCACCGCTCAGCGTCGTGCTTGCTCATGACAAGGAACGGTACATCGGCGGACTTACTGTTTATAGAGAGGATCGATTGGCCGAGTGGATTGAGATATTCGCCTCAGCGAGCGTACGCGCGGCGCAGTTGGCCGAGCGCTACATCGATTCTGTAGACAAGTTGCAGCGGCTCTGGCGCGAACAACTTCGAGCGAAGTCGCGACCCCGCTCTGACGCTGCAGCCTGGGATCTCATTAAGGTGCTGGCCGCTCACCCCGTTGTCACGGTACCCGTCGCGGTTGCCGCGACCAACCGAACGAGGCCGGCCGTAGCAAACGGTCTGGAGGAATTGGAAGCCGCCGGCGTTTTACTCAGGCTCAACGATTCACCTGGGCGCCGCGCCTGGGAGGCCACCGGCGTCTTGGACCTGATCGAGGAGCTGGATTCTGGAGCGTGGCTCTCCGGGCCAACCGACGGATACGTAGACGAGGACGGGCGGGTCTGGCCCTGGTACAGCCAGTCCGAATGGCGTGTCGGATCGCGCGCAGTCGTTGAATTCGCGACGACCGATGTCATCGACATCGGCGACAACATGCTTACGTCGGCGCCCGGTCTATCTGAGGTCGTTGTACGTAAGGTGCCGACCGACCACGGTACGAACTTCAATCTCGTGGTCCGTGTTCCGACCGAGCAAGCCTTCGGGGAACGTCAGAAGGTACTGGAGAATGCCAGGCGTCTCGGGGAACTTCCCGCCGATTACCCATTAGGCGCCACGCGCAACTCGAAGAAACTCAAACAGGTTAGTGGTTGAATGTTTGACGCGATAGCGGAATCCTTGGCTTGCGGTCGCCTGAAGCGATCGCCGTCAGCCCCCGTTTCGCGCTGGGGGCCGTGGCGCCTGGTGGCCCGTTTCTACGTCGATGGCAACCTCGTGCGCACGACCCCACGCGCGGCTCGCGGACTCGTATGCACGGCGATGCGAAGGAGGGGGTCATCTACCGTAACAGCACGTCAGTTGATGTCGTTGGTTCGGCAGTGTCACGCATGAGGTGGACCTACTTTGTTCAGCGTGAGGTGGACTTGCGCACGTCGTAGAAGTCCGTGTGAGAGTCCGGCAGATACTCGACACCGCGGCTCCAGGCGTGCTCGGCAGACAGCCCACGACGCATCTCCCCGGGGGCATACTCACTACGTTAAGACGCCTCCGCGGTGAAAGCTTGCTCAGCGGCCTTCGCGCCTTCCGCGTGTCATGCGAATGGAGCGGATCGCGCGCACTGCGCGCACATCGCGATTCCGGCGCACATCGCCTTTCTCGCGCCGCATGCGCGTTCAGCGCACTCCGCGAGGTTCGCGCGGGTCGCGCATCCAGCGCACCTCGCGAGGCTCGCGCACGTCGCGCTATTCGCTCACGTCGCGTTTTTCGAGCGCACCGCGCTATACACGTACGTCGCGTCCGCTCGCGCTGTCGAGTCACCTTGCGGTCAACGCCAATGCGGTCTGCGCTGCTCACACCCGTGACCGTAGGGATAGCCGCGCCGGCCGACGGTCTGCAGGGAGGGAGTCTTCGGCAGCGCCTCGGGGTTCCTCGACGTCATCTCTCAATCCTCCACCTCTCGGCCATCTCGTCTTCACCTCCGACAAACGCACCTGCATCACACCTCTTGTCACCGCCTTCACGACCTCGCGCACAGGCATCATCCACCCTAAATCGCACACAGTTGCATCGCTGATTTCTTCCAGATCAAACGTTCCGAAAAAGTAAGCGCCGTGTAGGCGTTTGCTCCCTACGCTGAAGCTCGTGCAACACGGGTTTCCGCGATGATCTCAATCGGCAAGCTCACCAGCGTCGAGCAGGCGGTGCGGTATCTGCGCGAAGCGGTTGCGCAGCGGCAGATCGAGTACTACACCGCCCGCCGTGAGTCGCCAGGTCGCTGGGCAGGGCCGGGTGCGGAAGTGTTGGGTCTGCGCGGCGAGGTGACCGACACCGACTTCGCGGCGGTGCTCGCCGGCACGCATCCACGCACGGGTGAGGAGCTCGGCAAACACTGGCGCAGGCAGACGGTCGTCGCCTTTGACGTGACGGTGTCAGCGCCCAAGGACGTGAGCATCCTCTACGCGCTCGGTGACGAGCGCACGCGCTCCACGATCCTGCGCATCCACGGCGAGGGGGTCCAGGCAGCCGCCGCGTATCTCCAGGCCAACGCCGGCTGGGCGCGCCAGTACAACCCGGACACCAAGGCCACCGAGGCGGTGCGCGCCAAGCTGGTCATGCCCGAGTTCGTGCACCGCACCGCCCGCCCGGTCACCGATCCGGCCACCGGCATCGCCACCGTCGACCCCCAGCTGCACACGCACATCACCGTCCCGACCTGGGTGCAGCGTCCCGATGGGAGCTGGAGCCAGCTGCACAGTGAGCCGCTGTACCAGCACGCCGCCGCGGCCGGCGCCATTGCCCAGGCTGAATGGCGCGACCGTTTGGTGCGCGAGCTCGGTATCTCCACCGTGGTCGACGGCAAGGGATGCTTCTCCATCGTCGGCATCACCGCCGCCCAGCGGCGTGAGTTCTCGCGCCGGTCGCTCCAGATCGACGCCGCTGCGGCCGCATATGAAGTGACCACACGCTCCGGGCGGGAGGTGGCCGCGCTCGACACCCGCGAGGGCAAGCAAGAGGTCGCGGCAACCGAGGATCTCTTCGCCCGGTGGCGTGAACGTGCCGCGAGCGTCGGGCTCGACGGCGAAACGGTGCAGACGCTGTTCGGCCGTGAGCCCGGTGCGCTCGAGCTGAGGCGTCTCGACGTGTCGCGCTCGGTGGACATCCTCGGCGTACATGGGCTCACCTCCCGGCAGGCGACATTCACCCGCCGCGACCTCATCCGTGCCGTCGCCTCGCATGCGCCCCTGGGCATGAGCCGTGTGCAGCTCGAGTCGACGGTCGACTGGATCCTTACCGACCGCGAAGCGGTGCAACCCCTGCCACCTCGGCTCCGCGAGAGTGAGACCGAGCCCGAGGCGATGCTGCGCTGGAGGGAGACCGGCCATGACCTGCGGTACACCACCTCGGAGATGCTCGCCCTGGAACGGGGCATGGTGGCGACTGCTCAAGCGCGTGTCGGCGCGGGCGTCGGGATGGCCCGCGCCGACACCGTCGCGGCAGCGATGGCAACGCGTCGGACGCTCACCGCGGACCAGAGGGCGATGATCCAGGAGATCTGCCTCAGCCCCGCCGGCGTGCTGGTGATCGAAGGGGACGCCGGGGTGGGCAAGACGTACGCGCTCGAGGTCTGCCGTGAAGCCCTCGATGCCTCCGGCGTCGAGGTGGTCGGCTGCGCCCTGGCCGGACGTGCCGCCGAGCTGCTCGAAGAGGGATCGGACATCGCCTCGACCACGGTGGCGGCAACGCTCCACCAGCTTCAGGTCGAGCGCATCCCCTACGGCGGGGTGCTCGTCGTCGACGAGGCGGGCATGCTCGGTGACCGACAGCTCGCCGAGCTGGTCTCCCTGGCGGCACGGGACGAGGCCAAGCTGGTGGTGGTCGGCGATCCCTTCCAGCTCCAGCCCATCGAGGCGGGAGCACCGATGCGCACCCTGAGCGATCACATCGGCAGGGTGGAACTGCACGAGAACATCCGCCAGCAGTACGACTGGGAGCGGGCGACCCTGCGGCTGCTCCGCGACGGCGATGCGCGCGAGGCGTACCGCGAGTACGAGCGCTACGACCGCATCCACGACGCCCACTCGGTGGCCGAGCGCCGGGTCCAGGTGATCGAGGATCACGCCCGGCTCGAAGCCGGGGGTCTCGACACGGTCATCCTCGCCCGGCGTCGTGACGAGGTGGCCACGCTCAACGAGCTGGCTCATGCCCGGTCGGTGGCCGAGGGGAGAGTCCACGGTCCGGCACTCACGGTCGGTGACAAGGAGTACCAGGTGGGTGATCGCGTCATCTGCCTCGCCAACGAGCGCAGTGGCGCGGTCAGCAACGGCACCCGCGGCGTGGTCACCGCCGTCGATGTCGAGCTCCAGACGCTGACCCTGGAGCGTCCCGACAAGCGTCAGCTCACCCTCGACACCACCCACTACGACGCCATCGACCGGGGGTACGCGCTCACCGTGCACAAGGCACAGGGGATGACCGCCGACATCGCCCTGGTGGTGGGATCCGAGGGGGCAACCCGGGAGTGGGCATACACCGCGATGTCGCGCGCCACGCTCGCCACGCACTACTACGAGGTGTCCACGCGGCCCGAGCGGGACACCCTCGGCGTCGAGCACTGGAAAGAAACAAGCCGATCGGCGGAGGAGCGGACCGTGCAGGCGTGGACCCGCAGCGAGTTGAGGGAGTCGGCGCTCGACTACCCGGAGCGCTACGAGACGACCGAGCGGGTCACCGTCGAGGACGAACTCCGGGACCTGGCCACCGATCGGCAGCGCGCCCTGGTCGACATGCTCGGCGGATACGAGCTGGCCCAAGAGGCGACCCGGGTGGAGGCCGGGGAGGAGATTGACCGCCTGGTGGCTCAGCGTGCCTACGACCAGGTGGAACGTCAGTTGCGTCAGAGGGGCATGTCCGAGGAGGCGGTGCGCGAGCGGCTTGCCCGCGCGGTCGCCCGCATCAAGGCGGAGGATGCGACCGGCGGGCCGCACAACAACGTCGAGGGCAAGGCCGTCGCCGGCTGGCTCACCCCCGAGATCGATGCGCAGCTGGAAGCCTCCCAGCTGGAGTTCGAGCGCGAGCAGGGGCTATCACCTGGGCCGGCGTGGTGAGGTTTTCTTGCTCGACTAGTCACGTGGGGTTTGGGCTTCGCCCATGTGGCTGTATCGATTCCACGAATGAATGTAAACATTTGTCGATAGAGAGTGAGGCGCCCTAACTACCTGCATACTCCGCTGTCGAACGGGTCATGGGACACGGGATGGAGGATGCACATGCTTCGACGCCGTTCGGTCGCGCCAACGCCCAATACTTCCGGTCGAACGCGTCCCCGGGCCGCGCATTTCTTCTGTGCACTCGCCATGGTTGGCACCGGGTTCGTCGTAAATCCGGCGACGACTCCGTTACCAGCACTTGCTGCCGGTGCGCCGAAGGTCGCCGCGCTGTCGCCCGAGTCTGGAGCAGCGCTCGGTGGCACCACAGTGACCGTCACCGGCACGAATTTCGTCGCCGGCAGCACATCGGTCACCTTCGGGTCTCTGAGTGGATCGGCCGTGACGGTCATCTCGTCGACGAAGCTCACCGTGGTCTCGCCAGCCGAGCCAATCGGCGAAGGCAACGTCACCGTGACGACCACGGCCGGCGGATCTTCAGCAGCCAATCCGCCGCACAGCACATTCCTGGTCGTGCCGTCGGGCCAATACATACCGGTGACGGCAACAAGGATCTGCGACACGAGGACCGGCAACTCCACCCCGTGCGCCGGTCATCGACTGGGATCGGGCGTGACCTATCAGGTCACTGTCGGCGGCGCGGGAGGTATCCCGACGACCGCGGTTGCGGCGATCGTCAATGTCACGGCCGTCGCGCCCTCCGCACTGGGGCTTCTCGAACTCTACCCGTACGGCCTGGCGCAGCCAAGTGGCAGCGACGTCAGCTACTACGCCAGTACCAACATCGCCAACCTGGTTGAGGTCCCGCTGGGAACCGGAGGCGAGATCTCGGTCTACAACGGCTCGACGGGAACGACCGACATGCTGATTGATGTCGAAGGCTACATCCCGGCCACGTCAACGGGAGCGGCCGGCCGGATGAATTTGCTCGCGACCGCCGCCCGGATCTGCGACACGCGCCCCTCCAATTCGACGCAATGCAGCGGCACGGGGGCGCTCACCGGAGGGACCACGCGCACGATGCACGTGACCGGGCAGGGCGGCGTGCCCGCGTCTGGCGTACAGGCGGTCGTTATCGATGTGACCGCGCTCCCAACCGGAAACGGGCCAGGTCAGTTGATCGTGTACCCGTACGGCGGAACCCAGCCTTCGATCTCCGATGTGAGTTTCACCTCCACGACCAATGTCTCCGACCGCGTCGTCGTCGCTGTTGGGACCGGCGGGGAAATCAGCATCTTTGACAACACCGGCGGCGGCAGTGCAAACGTGATCGTCGATGTCGATGCCTGGACCACGGACGGGACGGGCGCGCCATCGGGAACCGACCTTGACGCCATGGCAGTCAATCGCCTGTGCGACACGCGGTCGAGCAGCACCAACTGCGGTGGGTTCAAACTCCCTGGTGGATCGGCGCCTCCAGGCAACCCGATTGATGCGTTTCTGCTCGCCGGCACCGGCGGACTGCCGAGCGTAGGCAACCTCACGGCCGTGGCAATCAATGTGACGTTGATCGGTCCGGCTGCGGCCGGCTGGGCGGTGGTGTGGCCTGACGGCTCCACGGTGCCGGGGACTTCAGACATCCAGTACGCCAGCGGGACAACGACGGCGAACTTTGACGCTGTCGTTGGCGTGGGTCACGATGGCAAGGTCGACATCTGGTCATCGAGCGCGGCTGACGTCGTCATCGATGTTGAGGGTTGGTATGGCGGCACTGTGCCAGGCGCACCTCAGAATCTCGTCGCCATCGGTGGGCTCGGATTGGCGCGGGTCAGTTGGACGCCGCCGCTTGCCAGTACCGGCAGTCCGGTGTCGTCGTATACCGTCACGCCGTACATAGGCAAGACTGCCGGCACGTCGACCGTAGTCGCCGGCAATGTGACGTCCACCCCGATCACCAACGTGAGCGTGGGATCGCAGTACACGTTCCAAGTCGCCGCCAGTAACGCGCTGGGGGCGGGATCGCCCGCTACCTCTAATGCGGTGACCATAGCGTCGACATCTCCGGCTGCCCCGACGTTCGGCGCGGGCAATACATACCCAGCCAATGTGTCCTACACCAATCAACCCCAGATGCTCGCTCACGGAGACTTTCGCGGCTTGGGGCGCAGCGATATCGCGCTTGGCGTGAACTCTGAAGTGGACGTATTTCTAGAGACCGCCAGCAACACGTACGCACCCGCGGTCAGCTATCCAGTCGCTGGTCCCGTGACCGGCATCGCGATCGGTGACGTCAACGGCGATGGCATCCCCGACATCGTGACCGCGAATAGTACCAACGACACGGTGTCGATTCTTTACGGGAGCACGAGCCGGAACGGTACGTTCGGGACGGCGAGCAACATTTCTCTTGGTACGAACGAACCGCAATCCGTCGCCCTTGCACCCATGTATGGAACCGGGCGGCTCGATCTCGTGGTCGGCGTGATCAAGAGCGACGGCAATCCCGCAATCGCGACGTTGAAAAATAACGGGAACCTCACCTTTGGAGCGCCAGTTCTGAGCCAGGAGCTCAACTACTACGGTAGTGGCATTCCCTCCATTCTCGCCCAATCCGTCGATGGAGGCCCCGTTGAAGTCATTGCCGCCACCGGCGATGCGAATAACTTTTCGGAGATTGGTGAGAACGTCGTCGTGATGACGTCAGACGGCGCCGGCAACCTGACCAATCTAGTCGACTACGCCGATCACAACGTGTGCCTTCAGTGCACCGAAGGCAATGCCTGGGCAATTGCCGTGACATCGCTCCGGGGCAACGGTGTGGCCGATCTGATCATGACCACGACCCAATCCAACAACGACGGCCTCTGGATCTTCCCGGGGACCGGCGGCGGCGCCTTCAGCGCCACCCCGATCGAGGTTCCAGCCACCAAGGGCCTCAGCATTGGCGCTCTCAGTGCTGCGGACGTGAATGGCGATGGCATACCCGATCTAATCACGGCCGACACCACGAATTTCGCCATGTTCCTTGGATACGGCGACGGGCAACAATTTGCCGGCCCCTTCAATCTCGCGCCCCCGAATGGCCAACCGACGTATCAGGTCGACACCGCCGACATCAACGGGGACGGCAAGCCCGATGTGATAGGGGCGTCGCATAGCCCTGAAGATGTCACGACGTACATCAATGGCACTCCTGGATTCAGCCTGCCATCGAGTCCGCAGTCGCTCGCAGAGCTGTTCGGCGGTATGGGACTCTGCGCCTCCTGCTATCTGCGGCGGGCGGAGCAACACTCGAACGTGGGTGCGCCGGTCACCGCATCGACCGGCAACTTCTGGCACACGTTTACCGACTTTGACATCCCAGCTCGAGGTTACGACCTCGGTTTCAGCCACACGTACAACTCACAGAACGCGGCGCAGAACGGCCCACTTGGGTACGGATGGAGCTTTGACGCGGGCATGTCCTTGAGCTACGACATCGCGACGCAGGACGCGACCATCGTCATGGAGAACGGGAGTGAGCTGCCGTTCCAGTGGGATGGTGCCGGGTATCAAGCCCCGTCGGAGGACATCGGCACCCTGGTCCACAATGCGAATGGAACCTTCACCCTGGTGCGCTTCGATCAGGATACGGTGACCTTCAACAGCGCCGGACAGATGACCAGCGAGACCGACCTCAACGGCTACACGCTGACCTACGGATACACCAACGGAGAGCTGACCTCGATCGCCGACCAGGCGGGGCGAGCGCTGACGATCACCTGGACCGGCACGCACATCACCCAGGTTGAGGACCCCGTGGGGCGGACCGTGCAGTTCCAGTACAACGATGGCCAGGGCAACCTCACCGATGTCTACGACGTGAAGAATGGGCACACGCACTTCACGTACACGACCGCCAACGACCACCTGCTCCTGACCATGACGGACCCGAACGGCAACGTGGTGACGAATCACTACAACGTCATGGGCCAGATCGATTACCAGGAGAACGGCGATGTCGCACACAAGACGACGTTCGCCTACACCGCAGGGGCCACATCGGGTGAGACGGATGTGGTCATCACCGATCCGAAAGGCAACCAGGTCAAGGATGTCTACGTCTTCGGCCTACTGATGTCGGAGACCAAGGGCTACGGGAGTTCGACCGCCTCGACGTGGACCTACGCGTACAACGCGAGCTCGCAAGAGCCGGTGCAGGAGACCGACGCCAATGGCAACGTGATCACGATGGTCTACGACGCCAATGGCAACCTCATCCGCGAAGTGCAGCCTCCAGCCCAGAGCGGCCAGAGCGCTCGCGTGCAGACCGAGACCTACGACGCCCACAACAACGTGCTCACCGACACTGACGCAACTGGTATCACCACCACCTACGCCTACGATGCCCACGAGAACCTCAACTCGGTGAGCCGCCCCGACGTCCAAACCGGCAAGGTGGCGACGACGACGTACTGCTACTACGGGAGCAGTGGCTGCGGTGCGCCCGCCGGGCCATCGGGCGATCTGTATCAGGTCACAGATCCCTCGGGGAAAACCACCACATATACGTACGACACCTATGGAGACGTCAAAACGGTCGAGGATGGAGCCGGAGACACGACGACCTACAACGACGACAGCGTCGGCCGGGTAGTTACCAAGATCACCGCGACCAACCAGACCTGGACCTACCAGACGGACGCGTTCGGCAGTATCACCTCGGTGACCGATCCCAATCACCACCAGACGCAGTACCTGTTCGATGCGGACGAGAATCTGCAGTACCTCATCGATGCCAACAACAATGAGACAACGTATAAGTACGACGCTCAGAACGAGCAGACAGACATCATCGCGCCCAACCAGGCTGATCAACACACTGACTACAACCTCGACGGGACGGTCGAGGATCAGAAGGATGGCCTGAACAACGTCATCAGCTACGGCTACGACAGCCAGGCGCGGATGACCAGCATGACCTTCAACGACGGGACGGCTCGAACCACGAGCTATCAGTACGATCCGAACGGCAACCAAACCAAGGTCATCGACCCGCAGTCGCCCTCGCAAACGGCGACGTATGCGTACGATGCCGACAACGAGCTGGCGGCGGTCACCTACTCGGACGGCACGACGCCGAACGTGACCAACATTCTCTACACCTCTGACGGGTTGCGGACCAGTTGGACCGACGGAACTGGCAACTGGTCGCTGCAGTACGACACGCTCAATGAGCTCACCAGCTCCCAGGATGGCTTCGGGAACACCACGTCCTATGGGTACGATCTCGCCGGCCGGCTGACCAGCCTCACCTACCCAGGCGTGAGCACTCCGGAGATGCTGACCTACGATCTCGCGGGTCGGCTGCAGACCATCAGCGACTGGTTGGGCAACACGGCGACGTTTGGCTACACCAAGGACTCGATGCTCCAGACGACCACGCACTCGGGGAGTGCCAACCTGGTCGATACCAATGGCTACGATAGCGCCGACAACCTCACTTCGATTTCTGATGCCGCAGGTGGGACTGCGTACGCCACATTCGGTGAGACCAGGGACGCCGCCAACCAGGTGACCCAGGAATTGCCGGGGGGCTCGGCGCTAAGCGGTCAAGCGGCGCTCAATGCTGGCTATGACACCCGTGAGCAGGTGTGCTATGCAGGCCCGACCGGGGGTGGGACCTGCGCGGCTCCCCCCACTGGGGCTACGTCCTACGCGTATGACGCCGCCGACGAGATGACTCAGGCGGGCACCTCGGCGCTGACCTATAACAGCGCAAATGAGCTCTGCTGGACGCTGCCGATGGCTTCTCCGAATACCTGCGGATCGCCGCCAACTGGTGCCATAGCCTTCGGGTTTGACGCCCGGGGCAACCGAACCAGCGAGGTAACCAGCACCGGCTCGGCGATTTGTGATGCCTACGATCAGGCGGATCGCCTGACGACGATTAGCTCTGGAACCGGATCGTCATGCACGAGCCAGACCACGGTGGGAACCTACACGTATAACGGAAGCGGCCTGCGTATGAGCAAGAAGGTGGGAAGCACGACGACGGACTTTGCTTGGAACCTCTCCGGCAGTCTGCCGACCCTACTTCAGGAGCGCGTCAGCGGCGGAGCCGTGACCGACTATATCTATGGCCCTAATGGCACGCCGCTGGAGCAGATCTCTGGGTCGAGTGTGCTCCTGTACCACGCGGATCACCTCGGCTCGACGCGGGTACTGACCGACACATCCGGGACGGTGAAGGCGACGTACAGCTATGACGCGTATGGCAACGTCACCAACTCGACCGGGACGGTGGTAAATCCATTCCTCTTCGCTGGGCAGTACAGGGATGCGGAGAGCGGTCTGTATTACCTGCAGGCGCGGTACTACGATCCTACGACGGGGCAGTTCCTCTCCCGCGACGCCGAAGCGAGCAAGACTCGGAGTCCTTTCGGCTACGTCGACGGAGATCCCCTGAATGGAGGTGATCCCACCGGATTGGACTGTAGCTTGAACCCCTTTGATTGGGGCAGCTGCGCATCCGACACGGTCAATTGGGCGAACGACAATATCGTAGATCCCGCCTCGCAGTTCTTGCAGCAGAACGCGTCTACATTCGCGACGATCACGAGCGCCATATCCACCGTAGCGGCGGGAGTAGCGACCGTTTGTGCAGGTGTCGCGGCCGTCGCCACGCTAGGAGCCGCCGAGCCCGCTTGCGGCGTGGCCGGGGCTGTGGCAGTTGGTGCCGGCGCCGCTACGACAGTCTTCGACTCGTATCTTGCAGCGCAGAACCAACTTCAAGGAGGGTGGGGCACGGTGGGTGTCGATGCCCTAGGCACACTCACGGGCGGCGTTGGGGAGTGGGGCCAGGGCGCGGGGCGCGTGGCGTTGTCGTTCTTCGGTTTCTCTTGTTCCTTCCTGAGCTTCAATGTGGGTCTGAATGCGCGCTAAGAACCAGGTTCAAGACGCAGGCGTCCGAGACGCAAGTCACGGCGGTCGGCTTGTAATTAGGCCCTCTCACGCCTACGCAGCGAACCACGAGGGCTTGACGAGGGCGTGGCCTATAGCGCTTTTGCTTGCATTTGCAGCCACTGGCCTAGCATTTGGTCTCAGATCCAGCCTGTGGTGGCTGGTTGGCGGACTTGCTGGCGGCACCGCAGCGTTGCTCGCGCACCTGGGCCTGTACTTCCGGAACGTCGCTGTATTTGCGGATGAGGGCGTATTCGGGAGGGTGACGGCCCTGGGGCACGTGCGAGCATACTCGCGGGATCGTTTAGCTCGTGTTGTCATGTGTCGCGTGAGTTATGGTTTTGCACCGACGCCGGGTCGGCCCGAGATCTATTTCCTTGACTCCACTGGCAAGGTAATAACCTCACTCAAGGGCTCCGGTTGGAGGCTGGACGACTTAGCCGCGCTCTGGCAGTACTTGCGGATGCAACCTCAAGGCTCGTTCGATAAGCCGATATCTCTGCACCACCTGAACGCGAACGTGCCGGTGGCTTGGATCCGACGCTATTCCGCGATAGTAGCGATCCTTGTGATGTTCATATTTGTTCTTGGGCTCACTCTTCTGCTCAGCCATTTTGGTATTCACCTTCGTCGGTGACTTCCCCTGCCGCGCTGGTGATCGCGATGAGAATCCCTTCGGCCTGTTGGTTGTCAAACTCTTGGTATGCGTTCGAACCGCCAGCCAGCAAGGCTCCTGCGAATCCGGCGATCTTTGCGCAACCCTGGTATGCAAACTGTCGGTGTTGCCACCACAGCCGCAAGCATCGTGGGGGCGGACGTGGGAGACGGCGTGGGAACGTGTGGCTAGGAGGGGCCGCGGGGGCGGCCGTTTGCGGGCCGCCTTGCGCCTGCGGTGGTGCGATTGTTGGTGGAGTCGTGGGTGCGCTCACGGGCGGGGCTGTGGGTGGATGGCTCGGTGGCAACACGGCTGCCAACGCCGTGGCCGGTAGCGAAACCTTGGGCGATGAAGTGAGCAATATTCTCGGCTGGCTATGAGTATGCGCCCCACGATGTCATTGGTTAGCGAGCTAAAAGGCTGGATGCGGGTTCGATTTTTCCTCTTCTACGCCGGTTTGATCGCCTTCTCTACTGCGCTCGGCGCAGGTGCTGCCTTGCTTCTGCCTTATGGTCGAGCCTTGGATGTAGTCATTGGCTTGGTCATTTTCCTCACTCTAATTGCCGGGATTACGCTAGCCCTTCTACAAGTGACAGGTCGAGGGGAGAACCTTCCGGCGCAGCGAAGAAAGCAGTAGGCGTGAGAACGACTTCCTGCCGCGGCATACGATGTCGGCATGGCAGCGTGACGGTTGGCAGCACCACGACTGACTTCGCCTGGAGCCTGGCGGGTAACCTCCCCGGACTGCTGCAGGAGCGGGTGAGTGGCGGCGGCGTAACCGACTACATATACGGTCCCACCATAAACGCCGTATGCGGCAGTATTCGGCGCGGAACGTTCGGATGGCGTCAAACATCGGGGGGACCTGTGCGGCCTCAGATGATACTGTCGCTCGGTGCCATCCATTAGTGAGCGTGGAAGCCATGAGATTTCGATCGGCAAAGCGCGCCGACTACGTCGGAGGAGCAGCCATTGGCGCGATCGTCATCGTGATCGTAGAGGCATCTCTCGGCGGTCACGACGTAAGCGTTTGGACATGGTTGGCAGCGGTACTCCTCGTCGTTCTTGGCTTATCAACGGTGCGAGGATGTCGAGTGACTGTCGGGTCCGACTCCGTCAGAGTTACGCCCTACTTGGCGCCCGGGCGAACGATCCGGCGTCAGCTGGTCAGCGCGGTCGACCGTCGTCGCGACGGCATTGGCTTCATCGACGCGTCGGGGAAGCGGCTCGCGTGGTGTCCAGGTTTCTGGGACGCCAAGGTGCTCGAACGACTGCGCTCAGCTGTGCTAGCCAACGGCGACGTTGTCGATTTTCCTCATCTTCCAAAGTGACGACGATGAGAACGCGAGAGGACCGACCTATTCCTGTCGCGGTCGCTTCAGCATCGTACCTATCGTCAGGTTCGGGGTCGAGCCGGGCGGCCGCTCGCGCCATCGTCTTGGCGGCCGCAGACTCAGCGCGCGGTCCCGCGTGGGCCGGCAGCAGACCAACCGTCGCCTTTCCCTAAGAACCTGAAATACGTTGGCCCACGCGCCGCGAGCGGATGATTCTGTATTCGAAAGCGCCCGATTTCCGGCCGGCATCTTGGTAAGGCGTAGGCCGTGAGTTCAATCCTCACCTTGGGCTCCAGCCCGCCCGCGACGTGGCTGGAGGACCACAAACGCGCGTAGTATCAGTTCGGCGGAAAGGCCGCTGACGCTGACGGGCGACGGAATCCGATGGCGACACCCGCCGCCCTGAACAGCTCGTGAGCAACAGGCAGGGGCACTCGACGTGGATCGCGGAATGAGCGCCGGCACACGGAGAAACCGGCTGCTTGACGCTCTCCCCATTGGCGAAAGTCGGCGGCTCCGTCGAGCAGTGAGCCCAGTATTCCTCGAGATCGAGACGGTGCTGTTCGAGCCGGGCGAGGAGATCGCTTTCGTCGACTTCCCGCGCAACTGCGTGGTCTCAATGGTCACGCCGTTCCAGGAAGGCACCACCGTCGAGGTGGCCTCGATTGGCAACGAAGGCATTGTCGGGGTGCCCATGCGCCGCGGAGGCTCACTCGCATTCCGGGGCATCTCCTCGGTGGCGGGGTGGGTGGACCGGATGGACGCGGCCACGTTCCTGGACGAGGTCAAAGCCGACCGCCATCTGCAGGAGGTCGTGAACGACTATGTTCGGGCGTTCTTTGGTGAGATCGCGCAGGCTGCCGCGTGCAATCGACTCCACTCGAACGAGGAACGGCTCAGCCGCTGGCTGCTCATGAGCCACGATCGCGTCGGCGCTGACGACTTCGCAATCACCCACGAGGTCCTCGGCCAGATACTCGGCTCGCGTCGCGCCACCGTGACGCTGTCCGCAGAGAGCCTTCGAGCCGCGGGCTTGATCAGCTACGCACGCGGTCGAGTCACGATCATTGATCGGGTCGGGCTCGAGGCCGCCGCCTGTGAGTGCTACCGCACTATCACGACCGAATTGGATGGCGTGGTCCGGCGAGCGCACGAGAGCCGACCCTGAGCTGGACACAAATCCGACGGTGATCGATCTGATCGACCGTCACGTCGCACGGGCAGCGCCTGTCGACGGTTCCGTAGCGGACAGACGCAGGGGACGCACGGCGGCAGGATTGACAGGCTTTGCCTCAACGGTGCGTTCACTGCGGTGCTGACCGACTGATCCGGTTGAACTTCAACGACCCCGAACCGGATGATCGTGGGCATCCAGACGTCGCCGGTCAGCCGGAACGTGCCGAGATTCCAGACCGTCCCACGATGAAGTGCCTGGGGTGTGGTGAACGGCTCTACGCCGCAGACCTCGGCTCGCGGACCGTCTAGGTCCGCGCGCTCACCCCAATCACCACGTCATTTCCGGTTCTCCTCGGCGAGGAGGTATGCGGAGCGCGGTCGCAGGCCACTCAGAGCCGCGCGATCAGCGAGTGCTGCGGCGACATCTTCCAACTCGGATGCCGCGGTTGGCTTGCCCAATCCGAACCCCTGGCCGAGGCCGATACCCGATGCCTTCATCGCGTCGGCGACATATTCGTTCTCCACTCCCTCGGCGATGATTGCGGCCCCGCTGATGCGCGCGAATGTGATGGTTGCGTCGATAACTGCTCGTGAACCGACACGGCTTGAGGTCATGGTCAGGCTCCGCCCGAGCTTGAGATATTCGCTCGACGAGGCAGCGAGGAGTTCGAGCGTGGAGTGCCCCTCGCCGACATCGTCGAGCGCAAAACGAAAGCCTTCCGCTCGATAGTCGGCAAGAACGTGGCTCAACAACTTGTAGTCGTGAATGCGCTCGTGCTCCGTGATGTCGAGCACGACCGTCTTCGGCGATCGCCCGGACTTGCGAAGAAGATCCAGCAGCTGGTCAACGCCGTGGATCGGATCGATGAGGCTGGATGCGCTGATGTTCAGGAAGAGCGTGACTGCTTCGGGAAGCCGCTTTGCATCGTCGATAGCACGGCGACGGCAGACCCAGTCGAGATCGCGAATGTGGCCGCTCGTTCGTGCAGCTTCAAAGACCGCATCCACCGAGTCCATGGCGGCGAAGCCCTCAGGTCGGGCCAGGGCTTCGTAACCCAATACGGACCCATCGAAAAGACTCACCACGGGCTGAAAGACCGTCGTCAGGGCGCCTCCATCAAGGACTCGCGTGATCACATCTGAATAGGATCTCTCCGCGACGTCACCGGTTTCACCTGGCTCGTATGAGGAGCCGAGGACTCGATCGCCACCGGCGTGCTTCGCCTGGTAGAGGGACTCGTCGGCTCGTTGCCACACGGAGACCGGATCCGCGCCCGCCGGTGCCGCGCTCCAGCCGACCGTGATGCGAGCTGCCGTGCCGGGGAGGAGCAGGGCGTGCATGGCCATCCGCATTCGCTCCGCAACGACGTTGGCACCAAAGACGCCGACCTCGGGCAGGAGGGCGGCGAACTCATCTCCTCCAACCCGGGCCATCACGTCCCAGCCCCGCACGAGGAGACCAAGCGTATGCCCGACCAGGCGCAGGAGCGCGTCGCCGGCGGCGTGACCCTCTGTGTCGTTGGTCGCCTTCAGGCCGTCGACATCGAGGGACAGGATGGCGAATGGTTGACGCGGAATCGTGCGCAGCGCGCGGTCGAATTCACGTCGGTTCTTGAGTCCGGTCAACGAGTCCGTTGACGCCAGTTCGGCGAGTTCCATTGCCGAATCATGCAGAGCGTTTTGGGCTCCCACGCGGTCGAAGAAGATACCGACGTGATAACACGCAGCGAGGACGGCGTCGAACAGCCCCTTGGGCGGCCGACCGGGCGATTCATGAAAGATCATGAGCACGCCGATGACTCCGCTCTTCGCTCGTATTGGAAACGTCAAGATGCAACGAATCCCCAGGGCGGCGCTTTCGGCCACTCGATCCTCCGGACCGCCGGTCGAGCTTGGCGGTGCCATGGATCCGCGGCCCGTCCTCATGGCTCGGCCGATGAGCGACGGTCCCGGCCCGATCCCGAGCGTCTTTCCAGCGGCTTCGAACGCACTGCCGGAGGCGCCCTTTGAGGATGCGGAGTACTGTAATTCGACATCTCGAGACTCACCGCCGCGCAGCCACACCTCACCGATGCTGCAGCCGAGAGTCGCCGTCACGAGATCGAGGGTCTGCTGCAGTGCGACATGCACGTCTGTGGACTCGTTCAGGAACTCCAGCACTCTGACCAGCAACCCATCGCGCGATATCTGATCGACGGTCGGGTACTGAGCCGTGCCGGTGATGGCGACAGCTTGATCCGACGTTCCTCCGCCTGGCCGGCTGCGTGCTGTGCCCGCGGTCTGCACGGGCGTGCCCTTGGTTGTGGCTTCCAGCAGTCCTGGATGAACCCGGGAGCCTGACATTGCGTTGTCTACCTCGTGACGGAGTACCCCTCCCGCGCTACCGTGCTGGCTGGTGCGATGGGAGTCCGTGCGCCACCGTACAGAGCGTCATTCTTGATACGCCGCCGGGACACCCTCGATCATTTGCGTACGCGGACTCGTCGCCACCCGGGGATGACCGTCTCATATCGGACACTGGCGCTACGGCCCGTCCGACGTCGTCGGAAGACCGGCGTTCTGCCATCCCCAGAATCCACCCGCCAGATCGGTGGCATTGGTCAATCCGAGATCCTGGAGCGCGGCCGCAGCCAGGCTCGACGTGTAGCCCTCCGAGCACACGATGATCACCCGGACCGCATGGTCGCGGGCTTCGGCGATGCGCCACGCCGAGGTGGGGTCGAGCCGCCACTCGAGCACGTTGCGCTCGATGATCAGCGCACCGGGGATGGTTCCTTCACGTCGACGCTGCTCGCTCGGTCGGATGTCGATCAGGAGAGCTCCGGCCTCGTGCTCCGCCGCCGCCTGACGCGGGTCAACCCGGTCCAGGCGGGCCCGGGCGGCGGCCAGCAACTCATCGACGGTCACCGAGCGGGCCTGCGTCACGACGCCACACCGCCGGGCGATCCGGTGACACGTCGGGGCGCTGCCTGTGGGCCGTAGAGGCGCATCTCGAGACCGGCGGGCGAGTAGGCATGGATGCTGGTCGCGTTGACGGCACCTTCGTTGGCGACATGGTGGATGTGGTGCGGCGCGAAAGACGCCCCCGCGCCCTGGGCGTGGATGATGCGCCGCGGTCGGGTCAGCGAGGGATCGGCGTGGACCGTTTCGACCAGCCGTCCCGAAGCGATCGTGAGCGCGCCGGCCGCCCCTCCGTGGTCGTGGATCGGCGTCCCTTGAGATGGCATCCAACCGATCAACCACAGCTCGAGAGCAGCGGAGAGCACCAGCGCTTCGTACCAGCGGGATTCGGTTGTATGCCGGACGAGTGGCTGCCACAGGTCGGTCTGATCTGCAATCTGCAGCGTCACATCGAACAGCTCCTCGGCGGTGAACAGCGCTCGGCGCGTGGCCAGCTTTTGCAGCCACCGCGATCCTTCAAGCGCAGGGTGGATGTGCCTCGTCGTTGCATCGACTGCCTCAATCATCGAAGTCCTGTCTCCCCAGCGAGCAACGCGCCGCTGCGGCCTTCCACGACGACACCCGTCGTCCCCCCCTGTTCGACATGTCCACCTCCCGAATCACGTTGTGCACCTCAGCCCCGGTACTCCCACCGGGGGGCGCGATCAGCATATCTCTATCTTGTCAATAGATCAAATAGATAAGCTGACGTGCACGCCCTCGAGGCCGTCGGCGACAATCGAGGCGTGACCGACCTCGCGTCCTTCGTCCCCACAGCCGACCGGTATGCCTCGATGACCTACCGCCGCTGTGGGCGCAGCGGTCTCACGCTCCCCGCGGTGTCGTTGGGGCTCTGGCAGAACTTCGGCGACGGCCGCTCCATCGACAGCCAGCGCGCCATCCTGCGGCGCGCGTTCGACCTCGGCATCACCCATTTCGACCTGGCGAACAACTACGGCCCCCCATACGGCAGTGCGGAGTCGAATTTCGGTCGCATTTTGAGCACCGACTTCCGAGCGCACCGCGATGAGCTTGTGATCTCGACCAAGGCGGGATGGGACATGTGGCCGGGGCCGTACGGCGACCTCGGATCGCGCAAGTACCTGCTGGCCAGCCTGGATCAGAGCCTGCGCCGCCTCGGCGTCGACTACGTCGACATCTTCTATCACCATCGCTTCGACCCCAACACACCGCTCGAGGAATCGCTCGGCGCCCTGCACTCCGCCGTGCAGCAGGGCAAGGCGCTCTACGTCGGCATCTCCTCGTACTCCGATCGCCGGACGTCCGAGGCAATCGCGATCCTTCGCGCGCTCGGGACGCCGCTGCTCATTCACCAGCCTTCCTATTCGATGCTCAACCGATGGATCGAGCAGGGTCTGCTCGATGTCCTCGGCGCCGAGGGTGTGGGCTGCATCGCGTTCTCACCGCTCGCCCAGGGGTTGCTCACCAGTCGCTACCTGCACGGCATCCCGGAGGGTTCGCGTGCCCAGCAGCACTCGTCACTCAGCGAGGAGATGCTGAGCGACGCAAACCTGGACCATGTGCGCGCGCTGACCGCGATCGCGCAACGGCGTGGCCAGAGCCTGGCGCAGATGGCGCTCGCCTGGGCGCTGCGCGATGCGCGCGTCACCTCGGTGCTCCTCGGCGCGAGCAGCGTCCTCCAGCTGGAGGAGAACGTTGCGGCGCTTGGTCATCTCGACCTCTCCGATGCCGAGCTCGCGGAGATTGATCAGCACGCCGTCGACAGCGGCATCGACCTATGGCGAGGGCCCGCAACGAGCTGATCGGATGCGCGTCCAGACGGGACGCGTCGGCGCCTCGCGACCTTGCTACCGTTGAGGCCGGATGAATCCGGCCCGACGCTCCTGGCTGGTGGGGGCCATTGCCCTCGGCGCATTCGTGGGCATGCTCGATGCCACGATCGTCGCTGTCGCGCTCGATCCGATCACCCGGCACTTCGCACTGCCCCTGGCCTCCGGACAGGAGGTCATCGCGATCTACCTGGTCGTGGTCATGGCGACGCTGCCGACGATCGGCCGCCTCTCCGATCGGTTCGGGCGGCGACGGGCATACATCGGCGGGTTCGTCCTCTTCGGCGTCGGGTCGGTGCTCGCCGCCACGGCGCCGTCCTACGCGATCCTGCTGGTGGGGAGGATGGTGCAGGCGGTGGGCGGAGGCGTGCTCATGGCCGGGAGCCTCGCGCTCATCGCCGAGCATGTCCCTCGCCGCCGGACGGGCCGGTCGGTGGCGGTCATGGTCACCACCCAGGCAATCGCGGGTTTGATCGGGCCGCCACTCGGTGGCGTGCTCGTTGCGATCGGTGGCTGGCAGGCCGTCTTCTGGGCAGGGCTGCCCCTCGCCGTGGTCGGTATCGTGCTGACGATCACCGCGGTCCCGGCAAGTACCGCGCACCGCGACAGCAGCATCGACATCCCGGGCGCCGTCCTGCTCTCGGCGATCTTCCTCGGCGTCGGGGCAGGTATCTCCTCACTCGCAGCGCCGGTCTTCGGGCAGGTCCCAGCCATCGCATGGTTCTCGATCGCCTGGATTGCGCTGCTCCTCCTGGTCCCGGCCGAGATGATCGCGCGCCGGCCGCTGGTGGATCGGCGGCTCCTGGGGCAATCGCGGTTCATGTCCGCCTTGATCGCGACGCTCCTGAGCACCGGGACGCTGATGTCGTGCTTTGCCATCCTCCCGTTCTGGCTCGAGCAGGCTCACGGGGTGACCCCGGTGGTCGCCGGCCTCGCCTTCCTGCCGATCGGCATCGGCGTTGGCGCAACGTCACGCGCCGGTGGCCGGCTCGGAGACGCCGGCCGGACCGGGCTCGTGACGACGGCGGGAATGGTGATGGCCGCCGTGGGCTTCCTCCTCGCGGGGCTCGCGACCCATCACGTCGTCTGGCCACTGCTGCTGGTGGGCCTGTTCCTGGTCGGGTGCGGCAATGGCTTCTTC
>Ga0302177_10000851_pt1 | contig 22229 bp, 16 predicted proteins | sample I_Palsa_E1_2_FD_198780 | JGI IMG/M metagenome (GOLD analysis project Ga0302177, IMG submission 198780) | Peat permafrost microbial communities from Stordalen Mire near Abisko, Sweden - I_Palsa_E1_2 | ecosystem: Environmental > Terrestrial > Soil > Palsa > Peat permafrost | place: Sweden... | reverse complement strand
AAGGACGATTTAGATTTCCTGAAAGACTGGAGGAATGGAACGTACCCAGAAGGTTGGGCTAATAAACCAGTGACTTGGGTATCACTGGAGGACGCACGGGCCTATGCGGCATGGGCCGGTAAGCGCTTGCCCCATGAATGGGAATGGCAGTACGCCGCCGAAGGCACCGACAGGCGCGTATATCCGTGGGGTAATGATTGGACAGCCGCTGCCGTTCCGGCCCCGGAGAAAGGTCGCGCGCTACGAGGTCCAGATGACGGCGCCGCGCATCCACTCGGCGCGAGTGCTTTCGGTGTCATGGACATGGTGGGCAATGTCTGGCAGTGGACGGACGAATATGTGGATGAGCACACTCGCGCTGCGATTCTGCGCGGCGGAAGCTACTATCAGCCACAAGGCTCAATGTGGTACTTCCCGCAAGCCTACCGCAACGACCAGCACGGAAAGCTCCTGCTGATGGCTCCCAGCAAAGACAGAGCAGGCACGCTGGGATTTCGCTGTGTCGTCGACGCGGAAGCTAATCGATGATCAGACACCGTGGCCTTCTTTTGGTCTATGATTTGAATCACTGACAATAAGAAGGGAGCTCCTATGGTAGTGATTAACTCCTCGCGCCGAGTTGCCATATCAATCGTGTTTCTTCTACAGGGGAGCAGTGTATTGGTGGCACAGGCTGCGGCGCCCAATTCCTGCAGCTTTGTCACGGCCGCTGCCTGGTCGGCTCTGCTTTCTCGGCCGGTCACCGGCGGCACGGTATCCGTAGTCGATAATCCTGCTTCAACTGCGTCGTCCTGTTTGTACCAGGCCGGGGCGATGTTCATCACGCTTCAAGTCGACCAATTGGCCACGGCGGCAGCCGCGCAGAAGGAATACGCTGAACAGTTAGGCAACAGTCGTAGCCGCGACGAGCGGGATAGCCAACGCACGACGGTGGAGTCGGGTATTGGGGACGGTGCCTTCTCGTCGGCCTTCAGCAACGGCTCTGAGGTGGAGTTCACTGCAGTTCGCGGATCGCGAATCGTAACGTTCGGACTGGTCGGCGCCGGAGCCGCGGCCGTATCGCACGATCGGCTGCGAGGCTTGATGCAATCCGTGCTCGATCACTAGCGCAAAAATCAAACGGCGCGCGTTTCAGGCTCGCCGAAGGTCGTTCTCAGCCGTAGCTCCGATAGCGCAGCACGTCCACAAGGAGTGCAGAGGCCGGCGAGGACTGGGCGACGACTCGGGTAATCATGGAAAATTCCGGTCACCTCGACGCTCGAGCGTTCCTCTACGTCTGCATCGCGATGCTGATTTGGCCTTCGGCCTATGCCGCGATCGCTTACGCACTGGACTCGTTCACGCCGGGCGAGGTAGCGTTCGCTCGCCTGATGCTCGGCTCGATGTGCTTCGTACTGTGGATGCGCGTGCGCGGGTTGTCGCTGCCGCCAACTGCCGCGTGGCCACCATTGCTCGGGCTCGGCGTCATCGGTTTGAGCGTCTATCACCTCTGCCTCAATTACGCGGAGACACGCATCGCCAGCGGCACGGCCGCCATCATCATCGCCCTCTCGCCCGCGACCACTAGTACAGCATCGGCCCTGTGGCTTCATGAACGGCTGTCCGTACGCGCAGTAGCCGGTCTGGCGATAGCGCTGATGGGTGTGGTACTGGTGGTACTGACCAGCGGCAAGACTATGAGCTTCCAACCGAGAGCGGCGCTGGTCCTGCTCAGCGTACTGACCTCGGCAGTCTATTTCGTCGGGCAAAAGCCGTTCTCAGTACGGTACGGCCCTGAAGCGGTAACCACGGTGACCTTCCTTGGCGGTACTCTCGGTGCGCTACCCTTCGGCCTCGGCCTGGCGCACGCGCTTGTGGCGGCGCCGCTCTCACGAATCGCAGCGCTGGTATGGTTGGGTCTGGCGCCGACTTTTCTGGGGTATCTCACTTGGGGTATGGCGATACATCGAGCTAGCGTTAGCAAGGTGTCGAGCTTCATCTATTTCTCGATCCCCATCGCGCTATTGATTGGCTGGTTGTGGCTGGGCGAGCGCCCTGGCTGGGTGACCCTGATCGGCGGCGCGATCGTCGTGGTCGGGGTGCTCTTAACCAACACGCGTGGGCGCGCGCGCGAGAACTCCTGATCCTAGGCCGAATAAACGACGTTGCCGCCGACGACCGTGTGCACGATCTCGATATCCTTGATGTTGTTCGGATCGACCGTGTGCGGGTCTTGCGCCAGCATGACGAAATCACCCAGTTTACCCACTGAGATCGAACCCTTGATCGCCTCTTCCCGGGTCGCGTAGGCGCCATTGATGGTATAGATCCGTAGCGCCTCATCGACCGTTATGCGCTGATTCGGCCCCCAGACTTCGCCGTTCCACCCAGTGCGCGTAACCATGCCTTGGATACCCATCAGCGGCGCGAACGGTCCCGGATCGAAGTCGGAACCTGCCGCCACGTGTATCCCGGCATCGAGCAGCGTGCGGTACGCCATGCACCGCTGCATGAGCTCTTCTCCGTAGAAGTGAAACTTGTCGGGGTTGTAGTAGGCGTAAGAGGTAAACAGTGCCGGCACTGCGTCGAGTGCTTTGATCCGCCGCACCAGACTGTCGTTGATCAGCGTGCAATGAGTGATCTTTGGACGCGCGTTCTTTCTGGGCAGCAGCTGCAACGCCCGCTCGTACGCGGTCAGAACGTGATCGATCGCGACGTCGCCGTTGGCGTGACAGTTCAGCCGTATGCCGGCGCGATGCAGCTTCTCGCACCAAGCGTTGAGATCCTTCTGACTTTCCGTGAGGTTCCCCCTATATCCCGAGGTGCTCCCCGGATAAGGAGTGCTCAGCGCCATGGTGCGCTCGGAAAATGAGCCATCTACGGTGTGCTCGCTGGTTGCTCCGAGCTTGATCCATTCATCCCCTAGTCCGGTCGTCATGCCTCCGGCGATCATCGCTTCGAGTTCCGGGCCATCTGCCTCATAGCTCACCCTGTGAAGCAGCCCTCCGCTGGCGCGAATGTCCTCCAGCGCATGCAAATTGCCGCTCTCATGACAGACCCCGGTAAGTCCAGAGCGGACGAACTGCTTCGATATGTAGGCGAGCCCAGCCAGGTCGCGGCGCATCGTCTCGTCCGCTGTATAGACCGGCCGCTTACCGATCCGGTCGATAACCTCACAGGCGAGGTCCGTCGCGCGGCCGTTGAGCTCGCCATCGGCACCCTTGTCATATGTGCCGCCTGGAACATTGGGCGTGGATCGCGTGATCCCTGCCATCTGGAGAGCTTTGCTGTTGTAGAAGCTCGTATGTCCGCCGCGATGGTGCACGGCGACAGGCAGATCGCGCGAGACCTGATCGAGATCACCTACGTTGAGCTGGCGCTTGTCCTGCACCTTCGTGTCGTCGAAGAAGAATCCCTCGACCCAGGTGTCCGGCGGGGTTTGCTGCGCCTTTGCCTTGAGCTTGTCGATGATGCTCGCAATCGTGACGAGTTCAACCTGATAGGGATTTCCGACCAGAACCTCATACAGCAATGTATTGCCGGGCGCGTGGTTGTGGCAATCGATAAAACCGGGGACGACCGTCATGCCCTTGGCATCGATGGTCCGCGTCTTTTTGCCGATGTAGCTGCGAATCTCGGCATCGCTGCCGAGCGCGGCGAATCGGGCGCCTCGGACCGCAAACGCCGCGACCTTCGGCATTGCCGGATCGACCGTGTACACCACGGCATTCAGGACCACTAGGTCAGCGTCCCGACCCTCGGCCAGAACCGCGAACGCGGCACCCGGCCTCATCCCGACGAGTGCGCCAAGGCTCGCACCTGCGCCGCCGAGGAATCCCCTGCGGCTGTACGGCCCCTTCCTCATTGCTATTCCTCTCAAATCCGGTATTACCCGGCATTGCGCTGGGTCTCCGATATTCGCATGGTCTAAGATACTCAAACCACAAAATCTGCGCCCGAGCTTGCTGCGGGCGAGCTGACGCGGTCGTTGATCAAATAGGATACATGCATCTGCAGAGCGCACCACCCGCAGGACGGCGCAGTTCGAGCGCGGATTGCCAGGGCCGCAGGCGATCATTACGCGGCCGCAGCTGATCAGCGCCCCCGTCCTGTTTCACTCCCCATGCAATCCACCGAGGAGAGCGCCGCTGATCGGCGGCCAGGAGTTCGGTCGGTCCACTACCGCATCGTCGGCAGCATAGTCGCTGGGGCGCTGTTCATGGAGGGTCTGGACGCGACTGTACTAGCGACAGCGACTTCAGCCATGGCGGCGGACTTTCATGTGCGCGCGCCGGAGATGAGCGTCGCGCTGACCGCCTACCTGCTGGCACTAGCGCTCTTCATTCCGGCATCTGGCCATGCGGCCGATCGATGGGGCGGAAAGAACATCTTTCGCGCAGCGATCGGTCTGTTCGTAGGCGCGTCACTGTGCTGTGCGCTCGCGCCCACCCTGCCGGTCCTGGCACTTGCCAGATTCGTGCAGGGTATAGGAGGAGCCATGATGGTCCCAGTGGGCCGATTGGTGCTACTGCGCACCGTGCCCAAGCAGCAGCTGGTCGCCGCCTGGTCCTGGGTGCTCATGCCCGGACTGATCGGCCAGATTTCCGGGCCGCCGATCGGCGGCTTCATCGTGACGTACCTGCATTGGCGCTGGATCTTCTGGCTCAACCTGCCGATCGGGGTCGCGGGAGTGTTCCTCGTCGGGCGTTTCATTCCGAATCTGCACGACACGGTGCGCCGTCCGTTCGATCTGGCAGGCTTCATGCTCTCTGGGATCGCCCTGACCGCGGCTCTGGCAGGTTTAGAAAGCGTGGGACACGGCGTGCCACTGCGCCTGGCCGGCGTGTCCATCGTAGTGGCGATCGTGTTTGGAGCGCTGTATGTGCGCTATGCCGCCGGCGTACCGCATCCGATCCTTGACCTTTCGCTGCTGCGCATTCCCACCTTTCGGCTGTCGTTCATCGGCGGTTCGCTCACGCGAATCACACAGGGGGCGCAACCCTTTCTGATCCCGCTGATGATGCAGCTCGCCTTCGGGCTCAAGGCGTCGCAGAGCGGCTTGATCACGCTGGGGACATCACTCGGAGCCCTGGCGATGAAGGGGCTTGCCGTCCCAATCCTGCGCCGCCTCGGATTTCGCATCGGCTTGACGGTGATCGGTGTACTGAGTGCCTGTTCCTACGCGTTGTGCGGTCTGTTCAGACCGGGCTGGCCGTTCGCGCTGATCTTTGCAGTGCTAGCCATGTCCGGCTTCCTGATGTCGTTTCAGTTCACCGCCTACAACACCATCGCGTACGATGAGATTGAGCCTGCGCGCATGAGCAGTGCGAACAGCTTTTATTCGACCTTCCAGCAGCTGACCCTTACGCTCGGTATCTGCACAGCCGCGATCGTGCTGCACGTCTCTATGGCTATTACGGGGGGTCGGACGCCGGGCTTTGCGGATTTCTCGGCTGCATTCTGGACCGTCACCGGCATCTCGCTATGCTCGCTATTTGCGAACGCGCGCTTTGATCCCAACGCGGGCAGAGAGATGGTGGGGCGCATAGTGCGTCAAGATGAGACGCGCGACGTGTGACGTCCCTTATTGAATGTCGGATGCGGGCCAATCCGCCCGCAGCGGGCGGTAATTGAAGTTTTGTAATAATCTCGGCGACAATCTCCTGTCTGATCAAGACGCGCGGTACATAAAGGGAATGGGGATAACATGCCGGACGCTAGCAAACGAGAATTTCTGACTACTCTTGGCGCGCTCGCGGGCGTGGCGGCGTTGCCGCCGGCGTTCGCTCAATCTGCTGCGCCGACGGTGGGGCTAGCGCCCCCGGCCAAGTCGCTTCCCAACCGCATGGTTAAGACCACAAAGCTGTTCAAGGCGCCCGGCTTTTATCCCAACGGGCTGGCGGTTGCACCCGAGGGCATATGGGTCGCGCAGCAGTTCCTAACCGACGACATAGACAAGATCCTGGGCATAACCCGCCCGCCGGGCAAGGAATCGGTCTGGCTCATGGACTGGAAGGGAAAGCTGCTGAAAACGTACACCAGCAATGCGACCAATACCTCGGCTCTGGCCTGCGGCGGCGGTTCGCTCTGGCCGATGTCCAACACCTGGCCTATGTCCAACGATGGCTCTACGGGCATACATGAGGTCAATCTCGAGAGCGGCAAAGAAGTCGCTCAGCGGCAGATTCCGTCCAGCCCCAACGGCATCAGCGGTGGCATCCACGGCGCGCAATGGCACGAAGGCAAACTCTGGATCGTCAACAACCGTATGCATTCGATCATCTGTGTGAATCCCACGAGCTGGACCATTGAATCGCAGTTTCCGATTGCCGCGCCGATGGGGCTGACGCGTTATCACGACATTACCTTCGATCAGAACGGCGCCCTGTTACAGGTAGTCGCTAATGAAAGCACGAGCAGCGCCAACAGCACTTCGGCCCTGGTGCGCTACGATGCGCACACCGGTCAGCCGATCGAGACCCTGACGTTCGTCAAGGGCTCCTGCGATCCGCATGGGCTGGAAAATCACAATGGCATGCTGGTCGCCTGCGACGCGGGTTATCACCCGGGTTGGAAGAACTTTGACAGCCCGAGCAGCGGCTGGCTCTTCAGCATCGAGGTGATTTGATGGCGACGCGACCCTAATCGGTTCCGGCTTCGTCCTCGTAGACTCCTGACTCGTGCCTCGATTCCTCGATGTCATCGAGCTTGCGTAGGTCCAAGGTCGCTTCAGACTCGCTCGAGCGCACAAACGAATTGAACTCGTGGTCTGAATCCTAACGGTTGGATGCGAAACGCAAATGAGCACATCTCACTACCGCTGGGTGATCGTTGCAGCCGGCGGTCTCTTGGGCTGCGTCGCAATAGGCGCCATGTTTTCACTGCCCGTTTTTCTTCGATCCATCTCACGGGATACCGGATGGTCCATAACCGGCGTATCCAGCGCCATGACCTTTGGTTTTCTAGCCATGGCATTGGGAAGCATCATCTGGGGAAAGCTGTCAGACCGCTTCGGTCCGCGCCCGGTAGTGCTGATAGGATCGAGTGTCTTGGCCACAGCTCTCGCGCTGGCGAGCCGGGCGACATCGCTTATTGAATTTCAGCTGATCTTCGGCTTGGCGGTCGGCGCTGCTACAGCGGCCATCTATGCACCCATGATGGCTTGCGTGACAGGCTGGTTCGACACCCATCGCAGCCTGGCGGTGTCTCTCGTGTCCGCCGGCATGGGAATGGCGCCACTGACCATGTCGCCGTTGGCGGCGCGGCTCATTTCCAACCACGATTGGAGAACATCCCTCCAAATCCTGGCCGCACTCGTCGCAGTGGTTATGATTCCAGTAGCGTTGCTGGTACGTCGGCCACCTGCGTTGGAATCCGAAATTGTCGTCCTTGCCACACACGAGGAGCCGCAATCAGGGATCACTTTAGGGCAGGCACTTAGATCACCGCAATTTATCACCCTGCTGCTGACAAATTTCTTCTGCTGTGCCACGCACTCTGGCCCAATTTTCCATACGGTGAGCTACGCAATAACTTGCGGGATCCCGCTAGTTGCTGCTGTTTCAATCTACAGCGTGGAAGGGCTGGCGGGGCTGGGCGGTCGTGTCGCGTTCGGTTTTCTCGGCGATCGGTTTGGGGCAAAACGCGTTCTGGTCTCAGGGCTGCTGCTGCAGGCGTTCGGCGCACTGGCTTATTTCTTTGTGCGTGAGCTGAGCGCGTTTTACGCCGTTGCGGCCCTGTTTGGTTTTATCTACGCGGGCGTAATGCCTCTTTATGCAGTTCTCGCGCGCGAGAATTTTCCGCTGCGCATGATGGGGACGATCATCGGTGGAACAGCGATGGCTGGTAGTCTGGGCATGGCGATTGGCCCGCTGGCCGGAGGTTTGATCTACGATACGTTTGCCAGTTACGGATGGCTCTACATCGGTGCGTGGGCTATGGGTATTGGCGCCTTCTTGATCGCGTTAACCTTTAGGCCCTACGCAGCCAAGCCAACGCGAGAACCGGCCCGCGCGGCGGGTTAGCTTAACAGCAGTACACTCTATGATGTGGTCGGGCGTCTGTATAAAGCTGAGGTCGTGAGGTGCAAGACGCGCCCTCGGAGAAAGGCAGAGCATGGGTTTTCGCGTTTTGGTCGTCGGTGGCACCGGGCAAGTTGGGTCCGGACTGGTGCGGGCGTTGCTCGCTGCCAGCTCGTGCACGGAAGTGGTGATGGTCAATCGCCGGACGATTCCTCCTGCTACCGATGCGCGTGTGCGTCAGGTGATCATGGATACCGGTGCGGCAAATTTTGCCAGTGAGATCGCCGAACTTGCCAGGGCCTGCAGTGCCCAGGGTGAACCGTTATATGCCGCATCCTGTATCGGCATCGGCAAAGGGAGTCAGCAATGGAGCGAAGAGGACATCAAGAAGCTGGAAATCGGCCTGGTCGGCGCGTTTGCGCGTGGCTGTCTGGCGGCGGGAATCGAACGATTCGGACTTCTTTCGGCAGCCGGGAGTAGCGCTAAGAGCTGGATTCGTTATGCCCGCATCATGGGTGAAAAAGAAGATGCAGTGCGCAGCCTCGGATTTAAACGTGTAGCAATTTTTCGCCCCGGCATCATTGCGGGTAATGCGCACACCCCAGGGTTTCTTGCTTTGCTGGGCCGTTTCGTCCCAGGATCGTTTGGGACTATTGATCAGGACGATATCGGTCGGGCCTTTCTAGGTGAGTTTCTTCACGGGCAAGACGGCACGACGATCTTGGGTAATGCCGCGATGAAGCAACGATCGTGGGCGTATTAAAGGCACCTGTTCGCGACGCGTACCTTGCCTGGTCGTACAGAACGGAATCAGGCTTCTGCGGGCTCGGTACTACCCGCCGTGGCAATCGCTGCCGCCTGCGATCGATGACTATTTGCCCAAATGCGACTCGCCCCAAAGGAGACGTTGATAGGAACAGATAGCGGTGGGCCATAAAGGCGGTCGCGATGCCGAATTGGCCGCCGGTTAACCGCCATTTGCCGCTCGCGCTAGACTGAATGGTTGCACTTGAGGGCAGTACCGATGATTGACAACTGGAACAACTTTTGTCTGGGCGAGCTCGGAGCTTCAGCCCTGGTTAGTTTGTCCTAGTGCTGCGTAAACGGCGGTGGCAGCGCTTTGCCCCCCGAGTTTGGCGTCGTGTTCGGCGTCCTCATGTGGACGTGCGTCCCCACGGTCTGCTGAATGAAGACATTTGCCTGCAAGTTTGTGATATCCGTGTTCCGCTCGATGATCTGCGCCAACGTCGTATTTGAAATCATTGCGGCGGTGCCGGCATCGAAATCCTCGTTCAGCCAGAAGAAGCGGTCCCCGTCTCGCAGGGCTGCGAACTGCTTGGCGGTGATTGCCTGAAATGTTGGGCCGACGCGTGAGCCCGCCGCATGATTTTCAGCCAAACCTCCGATGAAGAGGTCAAGGTTTTCGATGCTTCCGTAGACGACCTCAAGATCTTGCTGCAATATCCGGTCACCGGTCAGCGCTGAAAATGAGGTGTACGCCGGCAAGCCCAATGCCTGCCTGGTTTGATTCAGCGTCCCCAGGCCCGCGTCGCGCTCACGCTGAATATCAATGGCAATCAGGTCGATGACATCGACGTCGCCGCCCACCAGTCCGGCCGTCAGCAGATTTCGTAGCGTCGGCACGGCGTAGACGTCTGTGGCCTGCGAGAAGTCCGCCCCCAAGTCCCGAAGTAGCGGATCGATACCGTTTGCTTCGTCTTGAGCGGGAGTATTAAAGAATGCTTGCGCCAGCGGTTCGGTAAACACCACATTGCCAGCGGCATCGATTCCTTCCTGCGTATCGGACACTTGTGAATGACCCACCCGAAACGCCGCCGTGGAGAATTCCTGCGTAACCTGGGCGTTCACCGTGGGATCATAGCCCGGATAGGCGCTAAGCGCGTGCCCGATCAGCACGGGCAGGTATTCGCTGTAGATGATGTTTTGGTATTCCGCCGTCGTAATGGCCTTGGACATGTAGTAGAGCTGGTCTGCCGTCCACGAGGGATTCTGCCCGGCGAGCCGACGCACCCAATTGTTATGTTCGCGCATAAACAAGGTCGTGGTCGCGGTGAGCTCAGGGTTTTCCATGACGCGTGCGTCACCGGCGACGAACTTATTGTTTACTACCATCAGCGCGTCACCATTTTCCGAGCTCTGAAGCGTTCCGTCTGCGTTACGCAGGCTTGCCGCTACCGTGACGCTGGACCCGTACAGCTGCGAAAGATCAAGAAATCCGGCGACGGTGTTGATGATCGTGTTCGTCGTTGGGTTCCGGAGATCTCGGTTCAGCGCAATCATTGTTCCATCTTGGAATGCCGAGTCTCCGGCTGGAATGACGATATTGATCGACCCAGACGTGGGCGGCGTCGCCTCAAGTGAAATATCGTGATCGACGAACTGGCCAAACACGTATAGCCAAGCCGATGCGGAAGCATCGTCCGTCTCGCCATTCTGTCCATTTTGGCCCCTACCCCCCGAAATAACATTGCTGATTGTTCGGGGATTCGGACCGCTTACCAGACCATTACTCGTACCCGCTGCGAAATTAAGTGGAACGAGATTTAGCTCGGGGCTATTTGGCACCGGGTCCAAAGACGGATTGCGCAGATTGTTGTCGGTCGCGCCGATGGGGCGGAATTCTGCCAGCAGGCTGGGGGAATTTGAATCGATCGGTGCAGCCGCCGCGCAATTGGCGAGCAGCAGGCCGCCGACCAAGGCTCGCGCCGCGATGGATGAATAGTTCATGGATTCTCCCGTATGCGTGTAATGCTCTTTTTCTCAATGAGATTGTTCGCGGATGGTCTGCGGCGTGGAGAGCCTGAGCAACGTGGCTCTGAACAAAGACGTGCGAAATCAGCGACAGGCGCCCGAGGGCAAGTGTCAGTACAATAAGGTCAGAACTTGTCCTGGCCGGGAGGAGGCACGGAACCGATCCGCAAGGCCATTTCGCCTGGATGCGGAAGCCGTCTGGATGGCCGGGGAGCGCCATTTCCAGCCGAGCTGTTATCAAAGTTCATCGGGGCACAATGATTAGTTGGCGCGTCCTGTCTTTCATTCTCATATGTGTCGGCATGGCGTCGCTGGGCTCAGCCGCCGATCGCATTTTGGTCGCCCGATTGGGACCGACCCAGGCAACCCTGTTTATCTCGAATGCCGATGGCAGTGGCGAGCAGCCTCTGGCCCAATCGGGGTCACTCGATTACAACCCCGTATGGTCTGCGAGTGGTGATTGGATCGTCTTCACTTCGGAACGCAACGGCTCTGCCGATCTCTATCGGGTTCATCCCGACGGCAGCGAACTAGAGCGTTTAACTGATGATCCCGCGTACGACGATCAGGCTGCGCTGTCACCAGACGGCAAGCGGATCGTGTTCGTCTCAACGCGTGCGACAGGTACCGCAAACCTTTGGATTCTCAATATCGCAGCCCGCAAGTTCACGCCGCTGACATCAGGACGGGGTGGGGACTTTCGACCTGCCTGGTCTCCGGACGGGAAGTGGATTGCATTCTCTTCGGATCGAGAGAGCAGCCTTCCTCCGGCGAAGGGTCGCTGGGAACGCCTGCAGCTGGTCGACATTTATGTTGTCCGGCCTGATGGCACCGGCTTGAGGCGCCTGTCACAGCACGGCAATTTCTGCGGTAATCCCAAGTGGATGGGCGACAGCAAGGGCATCGTAAGCTACTGCATGTCAGCGGAAGACACGTTCTACTATAGAGTTGGTACCTCGGATGGCGACACTCAGCTCGTTCGGTTCGACATCAATACCGGTAATTCCACGCCCGCGGCCGCAGGCCCAGGGGTCAAAATCTATCCGTCGGTGCTTCCCTCGGGTGAAGTCGCGTACGTTCGACGCCGAAACGCAAAGCCCGGTGTTTACTACGCCTCGGGAAAAGAGGGCCCCATGGGGGCCGATCTACGCTCCCCTTCCTGGTCCCCCGACGGAACCCGCGTTGTTTACAGTCGATACGTGACGAAGCAACCCGATGAGCCCGTCAAGCTCTGGAGTCGGAATTCAAATTATGAACTGTACGGCAACACGTTCTTACCGGCCTATGACAGGACGGGCCGGCACCTCGCAGAGAGCAGGGTGAATCCGAGCGGCACAACCAGCTTGCAGGTCCTCGATGAAGGTAAGCCAATCCGCACAATTATAGAGAGAAGTGAGTTCATTCTCGGTGCACAGTGGTCGCCGGACAGCCGGCAGATCATGTTTGGCATCGGCGGATTCAGCACATTTTCGGACTTTGCCTTCCACCGAGAGCGCCCGGTGGACCCGGTCGATGGCGGAGCGCAGGTCGCCATCATTAATACTGACGGGTCGGGGTTCCATCTCGTGACGGGCGGCCCCAACAATAATGCCTTTGCGTCCTACGCGCCCGATGGAAAACAAATCGTTTACCGCACTGCCGGTCCGGACGGCAATGGTCTGCGTATCATGAATCTCGATGATCACTCCGTGTCCAATCTGACGCAGGGATGGGATAATTTCCCCGTCTGGTCTCCCCGTGGCGATTTGATTGCATTCGTCCGTCAGAACGGTGCCGACTTTGGCGTATTCACGATCCGGTCCGATGGCACCAATATCAGACAATTGACCAACACACGAGGCAACGACGCCCATCTGGCCTGGTCGCCTGATGGGCAGCGGATTGTATTTGCCAGCAGCAGGATGGGATTCAAGGACGAATCGATATATACCGGAGCGCCACAGCCTTACGGAGAGATTTTCGTCATGCGGTATGACGGCACCCACGTCGAACAGCTTACCGATAACCAGTGGGAGGAGGGCGGCCCCGCGTGGCAATCCGGTAACCCGAATTGAGCGGCGGCGGCAGACTCCCTGCTTGCGGACGCTCACGACGGGCAGCAGAGGATCATCACTCGCCTGATGCGTCGAAGGGCCAAGAATAGGTCCGTATCCGGCTCGTTTCGGCCTCAGCAGATATCCCGTGGCACGCGGATCAACATTTCGCCTATGATCAACAGGTGGCGAAATTTGGAAGAGCAGCTTTCGCCGCGATGGATGACAAGCAAAATGATGGGGAGAACAAATGAAAACCCGAAATCTGTTGATTGCATGCTTGATGGGGATCGCGGTGCTTGGCGCCACCGGCGTGGCGCGAGCTGGCGATGTGAGAATGTTCGTACGCCATGAAGTTGTCGATTACAGCGCTTGGCGCAAGGCATACAACGAATTTGTTTCTACGCAGAAGAAGAACGGTGTCTTCTACCAAGCAGTCTATCAATCGGCGGATGACCCGAACGACGTGACTGTGATCCACGATTTCCACAGCCTGGATAAGGCCAAGGCATTTGCCGCGTTGCCCGAGTTGAAAGCCGCGATGGAGAAGTCCTGAGTCAAGGGCGCGCCGCAAATCTGGTACACGATGAAGAGCGTCAAGTAAGAATATAGATCGGCCAGCGGCCGGGTTCTCCTCGGACTTCGCTCCTCAGAGCCTGCCTAGCCAGATCGTCGGGCCGCACAAGCAATAGCGCGCATGCGGGCCACGTGGGCTGGCGTTGATGAGACACCTCCAGGCGCCTCGGAATGACGACAAAATCCCTGAACCCAGATCTCGCAGAAACGACGACTCCCGAACTTATCGCCCGCAGAGCGGTGCGTGCCGGCTACTTTGGTTACTTCGTCGACATGTTCGAGGTCTATCTACCCATTGCGGTGCTGGCTCCGGCGCTCGAATACTTCATCCCTGCCGGCCTCAGCGCCGCCAATAGGGCGACGATCTTCTCTGTGGTATTTGCAATTTCGCTGATGGGGCGACCAATCGGCTCGTTGATCTTTGGTCACTTTGGGGATCGACTGGGCAGACGCCGGATAACACTCATTTCAGTCGGCGGCTTTGCCGTCGCGACTCTGTTGGTCGCGGCGCTGCCGGGCTACGGGACGTGGGGTGGCGCGTCCATTGCTACACTGCTCGTCTTGCGCCTGGTAGATGGAATATTTATCGGGGGCGAATATACCGCGGCTAATCCTTTGGCCATGGAATATTCCCACAAGGAAAAGCGCGGGCTCAATGCGGCGTTGATTCACGTGGGCTACCCAGCCGCGCTGGTCTGCGTGTCCTTGCTCACAGTCTCAATTCTTAAGGTGGCGCCCGGCGGTGATGCCGGCTCCGCGTACGCGGTTTGGGGCTGGCGACTCCCGTTCCTGATCGGAGCACTGCTCGCCGGCGCTCTTTTCTTTTACTACTATTACATGGTCCCTGAATCCGAAGTCTGGCGCTCATCAAAAAAAAATGCGGCTCCCCTCAAGGAGATCTTTGCGGGCGCTGATTTGCGTCGACTAGGGCAGCTCGTCGTGGTTATGAGCGGCGCGTGGCTTACCCTCGACACGACCGTGGCAGCGTTTCCAGGCGTGATCAATGCGGTCCTCGGAGTCAAGTCGCCCGATGTGAACACGGGCATCCTGATCGGAGCGGCGATATCGGTGCCGATCTTTCCGTTGATGGGTATTTTGAGTCAGAAATTTGGGCGCCGACCCGTGATCGCAATTCTCGGATTGTTGAATCTTTTGCCTGCGAGTGCGCTGTATTACGTCTTGGTTGCGGGCGCCTATCACGACTCGATCAAGCTAATCGGATTGATCGCACTCATTCTGGTGCTCACGACCCCCGTATGGGCAGTCATCACTCCCTATTTGACAGAGAGTTTCCGAACTGAAATTCGCTCGAGCGGGTACGGCGTCAGCTACAGCTTGGCGGCGATCCTACCCGGACTGTACTCTTTTTACATGCTGGGCCTGGCTAACTTCATGCCTTATGAGTTCAGTCCGATCGTACTTCTCGCTCTGGGGGGACTTATGCTCACTCTCGGCGCCCTCGCTGGGCCCGAAACGAAACATGTGGATTTCAACCGGTAGGCTGGGATGCGCCTCAACATCAGCCTAGCCGCATGGTCTTTGTTACTAGCAGGCAGTGTTGCGTGCGCTCACGCATCGGAACTCATTCTCACACACGCGCGGGTATATCCGTCACCAAATGCTCCGCCTCTCGACGACGCGACAATTGTCGTACGCGGTGGTCGCGTGGCATCGCTGCGGCATGCTTCGTCGACAGCTGCCATGTCCAACCCGCGTGGTGCTGCAGTCATCGACTGCACGGGCATGACAGTCACAGCTGGTCTTTGGAACAGTCACGTTCATATTCTTCCGGTAGAACTTCTGCACGCTGATGAAAAAACGGCGTCGCAACTCACCTCTGCGCTGCAGGAAATGTTGACTCGCTGGGGCTTCACGACCGTCTTCGATGTTGCCTCAATTCTCGACAACACAAATGTCATCCGGACGCGGATCGCAAGCAGCGAGGTCCTGGGCCCGCGCATTCTCACCACAGGCGAACCTTTTTTCCCTGTGCACGGTGTACCGAGCTACGTCTCGAAATATCTGGATGAGAACAGCATCGTCCTGCCCGACGACCCGACTACGACAGCCGCCGCTGAGCGGGTTGGCCGGCAAATTCGTGCCGGTGCGGACGGCATCAAGATATTCACGGGCTCGATTGAAGGTCATAGCGTCTTATTGATGCCCTTGGAGCGCGCCCAGGCCATCGTTCAAGAGGCTCATCGCTTGCATCGGCCGGTCTTTGCACACCCCTCCAACCTGGCCGGGATCGATATCGCCCTGAGTAGCGGCGTCGACGTGCTTGCCCACGTTACCTCGGACGAAGAGGTGTGGCCGCCCGTCCTTACCGAGCGCATGAGAGCAGCGCGCATGGCGCTCATCCCTACGCTCACCTTGTTCGATGTGGAGGCAAAGAAAGGAGGTGCTCCTGTCGACATTGCGCAGAAATTTGTGGATAGCACGGTTGCACGACTGCGCGCCTACAACCAGGCCGGCGGTGACATCCTATTTGGCACAGATGTCGGTTATATCTACCAGTTTGACACCTCTGAGGAATACGACCTCATGCAGCGTGCTGGAATGACTTTTTCCCAGATCCTGGCGTCGTTGACCATCAATCCCGCACGCCGCTTTGGCTTTGCTGATCATAGCGGGCGTATCGCCGTAAACATGGATGCGGATCTCACGGTTTTCCGGGGCGACCCTGGCACTGATATTTCGGCGTTCTCGCGCGTGAGTTATACGATTCGAGCGGGCAAGATCATTTTTCGGGGAACGCCGAAATAGGAATCCGACTCACGCCACGTCGTCAATAAAAACTATAGGTTTGGACAACAACGCCCGCCGCCCGGGTTGACATAGCTACGTCGCTTGCTTAGCTTTCAAAAGATAAGTCAACGATACCAATAACATATGAACGACATGCATCCGATCCAGAAATCCTTGTCGCCCGAAGCGCTGTTGAGTTCGCTCTTATTGGTCGTCATCTGCGCGTGTCTCGGCTCTCGTGCGTATGCACAATCATCTCATGACACGCTGATCATCGTCCCCCACACACATTGGGAGGGGGCGGTCTTCAAGACGCGGGAGGAGTATCTGCAGGACGGCTTGCCGCACATCTTGAAGGCGCTCAGCATGTTGCAGCGGTATCCTCAATATCGCTATGTGCTCGATCAGATGGCTTACGTCAAGCCGTTTCTGGAGCGCTATCCCAACGAGGTTCCCCTATTCAAACAGATGCTCGAGCAGCATAGGCTGGAGATTGCTGGCGGCACGCTGGTGATGGAAGATGAGAATATTCCTTCTGCGGAATCGCTCGCGCATCAGTTCCTGCTGTCCAAATGGTATTTTCGTGATCGACTCGGCTACGAAGTCCACACTGGATGGGGGATAGATACTTTTGGGCACAACGCGCAGATGCCGCAGATCCTGCGGCTCGCTGGAATGACCTCCTACTGGTTCTCGCGCGGCGTTGCCAGCTTGCAAAGCCCTGCCGAGCTGAATTGGCGGGCTATCGATGGCACGACGATCCCCGCACATTGGCTGCCGATGGGGTATCGTCCGTTCGCCGAGCGCGAACCCAATTTCCAGAACTTCGAAGCGGCGATCCGCTCCAGTTTCGATGCCCTGAGCCCCTTCTGGAGCGGATCGGGACGGGTACTGCTCTCCGGCGGCGACGTTACCGATCCTGACGAATCGCTGCCGCCCTACATTGAGCAGTGGAATCGCACCGATTCAGAGCCGTTCTCGATCCAACTTGGAACACCATCCGATTTCGAAGAGTTGAGGGCAAAGCAACCCCAGGAGAGCCCGGTGATTGTCGGCGGTGACTTAAATCCGATTTTTCCGGGCGGATATAGCACTCGCATCGAGCTCAAGCGGTGGATGCGCGACATGGAACGCACTCTCACATCCGCCGAGAAGGCCAGCGTGCTGGCGGGGCGAACCTCCAGCTCTGATCGCGAAGCGATCGAACGCGCTTGGGATCCGACTTTATTCAATCAAACGCACGATTTGAGCAACGGCGTGATGTTGGATCATGTTTACGAAGATACCCTTGCGGGCTATCGGCTCTCGAGAACCCTCGGTGAGGAAATTCTGGGCACCGGCCTGGACGCGTTGCTGGCTCACGTCGACACACAGGGGCCTGGCATGCCTCTGGCGGTATTCAACTTCTCGGGCTGGGAGCGAAGTGACTATGTTGAGACGGAAGTCGAGTTCAGCCAGTCCAAAGTTCGAGGAATTGAATTACAAGACTCGACTGGAAAGGCCATAGCTGTCCAGATACTGCAAAACCGCCTAAATGGTGGGGAGGGGGGCCTGGGAACCGCGACGATTGCGTTCGTGGCTCGCGGCGTACCGGCCATGGGCTACGCAATCTACCATGTGGTGCCAATTCAGGAGGGCGCACCTCTAGTCGCCCCGCGTGTGCTGTCCGAGGACACTGATAGTCAGTATCGATTCGGTGGCACCAGGTCAGCTGATTACGGCACTTTGGAGAACGAGTACTACAAAGCGACAGTGAATCTTTGGACCGGCGAGATGACCAGCTTGATTTTAAAGAATAACAACTGGGAAGTACTAAGTAAGTCTGGGAACATTGTGGCCCGCGAGGAGGATCGTGGCGACTTCTGGGAGCTCTATGGAACCTTAGAGGGCGGACGGTCGGTAGCCGAGAAGACGCCAATCGGCTTGCCGCGGCCGGACGCGACCCAATGGAGCAGTAATTACAGTGCGGGCGGCGCACGCGTGAAATCCGGGGCAGCGATGACTGAGTTTGCCAGCTCGCATCCTTTTGGGAAGAATCAATTCGCCACCCGGATACGCATGTATCCGGGCGTTCAACGAATCGACATCCATACCGAGATCGTGAGCGAGGAGCCCTTCGTACGTTACCGCGTACTGTTTCCAACAACGGTCCACGATGGCATCAACACACAAGAAATCGCCTTCGGCGCGCTCGAACGGCCTCGTCACCAGGAATTTCCGGCGCAGAATTGGGCGGACTACAGCGCCAAAGGTCGCGGGCTGACTATTCTGAATCGCGGGCTGCCGGGCAACAATGTGACCGATGACACGATGATGGTGTCGTTACTACGCTCGACCCGGCTGCAGACGTATGGAAAGATCGAGAACGGATACGATCCAGCCAAGCTGGGATCCGATACCGCCCTGGAGTTGGGTGAGCGCGTCGTCCATGATTATGCGCTCGTGCCCCACGCGGGCAGCTGGCAGGACGCACAGGTCTATCGCTCCGGGCAAGAGTTCAATAACCCGCTGGTCGCGCGAAGAGTAGAGGCTCACGCCGGCGCGATGCCAAGCCGGTGGGGATGGCTACAGGTGTCTTCTCCGTATGTCGTGTTATCGGCGCTGAAGCCCAGTCGTGATGGCGAAGTCGCGCTGCGAGTCTACGAGGCAGCCGGCCGCGCGGTGCAGCGCGCCCAGGTGCATTTTACTTTGCCGGTCGCTTCGGTGCGGGAGGCAAACCTGATCGAGGATCCAGAAAAACCATTGCAGTTGGATGGAAATACGATCTCCTTCAATATGCATCCGTATGAAATCAAGACATTCCGGTTGCGATTAGTGCAATAAGTGCGATCGTGGGGCCGGCATCATGCCCACAAACTTCCTCATGACTGGACTCAATGCACACCCGTCTGCTTGCGTTCACCCTGCCCAGCGTCCTCCAGGCTGCGCTTGATGTCCTCCTGCACCAACGTGTACGCAATGAAGTACTTGTAAATGTTGCTGACATATTGGACGGGCTGCCGGCCGACGTCCTCGGCGACGATGCGCTCGACGTTGTCGAACCAGACGTTCGGATCCAGATGCTGCTGGGCGGCGCGGTCGCGGGCGCTGCGTATGCGTGCCGGCCCCGCGTTATAGGCCGCCAACCCGAACAGAACCTTGTCGAGCGGGTCGATGCGCGCATTATCATAGTAGTTGTCCACCAGGAATCGATCGTATTTGATTCCCGCATGAATATTGGCCTCGAGCTCGGTGATGTCGCCGACGCCCATTTCGCGCCCGGTCGCTGGGGTCAGCTGCATGACGCCGACCGCGCCCGCGTCGCTGCGCCGCGTCTGATCGAGTTGCGACTCCTGGTATCCCTGCGCCGCCATCAACAGCCAATCGACATCGTACTGACCGGCAAACTTTCGAAACAGCCCAACCATGCTGTAGAAGCGGGCTAAGTCGGATTGGGAGAGCGCGCTGCGCGCCCATTGTGTCTCGCGCAGGTACTTTTGCAACTCAACGTTTCCGAACAGGGTGCCGACGCGATGCGTGCGGGTGAACGAGTCGAGCTCGGCTTTGAGCTTTGGACACCCCTTGCGCACCGCGAAGGCGATGTCGCCGTTGGAGCGCACCGCCAGGCTCTCGTACGGCACCAGATTCGGATAGATCTGCTTCCAGAAGCGCGCGAGGTAGCTGTCGGCCACCACGATCTTGACCAGCCCGGCGTTGACCATCTCCAGCAAGTCCTCGGTCTCGAAGTGACTGTCGGCCTCGCGCAGCCGCACTGGCGCAAGCCCGCGCGCCCGCAGACGCTCGTTGAGCGCCACCAGGCTGTCGTAGTAGCTCGTCGCCCGCTCCACGTAGATCTCACGGCCGGACAGATCCTCCAGCGAGTGTAGCGGCGGTACGCCAGCGGCCGTAACGATGATTTCGCTGACACCGTTAGCGACCGGTTCGGCGAAGTCGACGAGCCGGGAGCGTTCCGGGGTGACGGTAAGATTGGCGGCAGCGATGTCGCCCTTGCCGGCTACCAGCAGTGGAATGAGCTGATCACGGTCAACCGGGATGAATACGGCGTGCACCCGCAACTCCCAGCGTCCGAGGTGCTGGTTGAGCGCGTCCTCAAATGCGCGCATGAACTCATAGCTCATGCCGCGCTGCGTACCGCCGAGGTCGACGAAGTAGAGCGTCTTACTATAGGGTACGAGCACTCGCACCGCTCTGTGCCTGATCATCTCATCGAGATCGCCGCGCCAGACGCTCGACTTCAGATCTATGGTCAGAGGCCCTTCGGCGGCCGACGCCGCTACCCAGGCGCTGGGGCTCAAGAGCACAAGCGCGCAGCACCAGGAAGACCAGCGGGTTGGGGTCCTGCGTGGCGGCATTAAGTCAATATTATCCGGCCTTTCGTCACGTCGAGAAATAGGCCGGCGATCCGATCGCTGCGAGCAAATCTGTCACCGACTGCTCGTCGCTTTCAATTGCATGTCATTGGTCCACCGGAAAGCAGAAGTTGGCGATTGGGGGAAGCGGCTCTAGCAGTGTAGACCGGATGCGCGGGGCTGCCCGGCTACTTGATCGGTATCGGCTTGATCGCTGGCGCCGGCCGAGGGTGCGACGTGCTCGCTGGCGTGGGCGTGGGTCGGATGGCGGCAGTCACCGCCGCGCGCGGCTGGGTTACGGCACTCGCCGTAACCCGGCGCGGCACCGATGCCGCCAGTGTCTGGGACACCACCGGCTTTGGTGCGAGCGCGGTCTGATGGATGCTGGGCGCGGGATTTGGGCCCGGTTGCAGATTCATGCGCTGCGGAAGCGAGGGCAGACGTGACTGGGCCGCGAGTCGCTCCTGAGCGGTCGCCACGCTGCTCATGCCGCCCGGTCCGCCGTTGTAGCTCACGTGACCGTAGCCTTCGTGGTTGACCACGGGCTCGTCATAGACATGGCGAAAAGCGTTGCCATTCACGTTGTTCGCGGCGAGGTTGTACGCAAAGGCATTGCCGATCCAACGGCCCCCCACGTAGCCGATGCCCCCATACCCGAAACCGTAATTGATGCCGCCGTAGTAGCCCACTCGTGGGCCCCAGTAGCCACGATGAAATACAAACACGGTGCCAGCGTAGGCCCAATAGCCGGGCGTCCAGAACACGCCCACGCGCGGCGGGGGAACCCAAACTCCGGGCACCCAATAGTACGCCACGCCGTCCCACGCCCAGTAACCCGGGGTCCACAGGTCGCCCTCCTCCGGGCAGGGCGGTTGATCGGTCGCAGGCAGGGGCGGCGGTGCCGTGGAGACACTCATGCCCGCAACCACACTGGCGTCATTAGCCGGCTGCGCGTCCACCGGCGAATTCGACATATCCGCCTGATCGCTGTAGTTCAAGTGACCCGTGGCATCCACGGACTTGTAGATTTCCTGAGCCCATGGCGCCGCAGGCCACATCAATAGCGACATTGCTAAAGAAAGCGCTTGGCGCCAGCGAGAAACGATGGCTGCCGGGCCTGAAGGGGCGGTGTCCATCCCCATACTCTAGCGCCGAGCGGGCCGACCGACCTGCGACGCCGTTCGCAGTGCAAGCGCGCCTGGGCAAAAGACCCTCCTGGGTGGCGTGGCCAAACGATGGCTATCGATATCACGCTCAATCCGCAGCCCTCACCCAAGGTAGAGTACGAGCTTGCCGATCAGGACGTGACGATTAGCGATGGAAATAACCGACCTTTCTGCAATCTGGGGGGATTCATGTTTGATCGTATTCATCGCCCGGCGCCTCGTAGATTGGAGCTCGCGGGCCTTTTATTAGGACTCTTCTATTGCTGCTCGACAAGTTTCGCTGCGGACAAAGTGCTCGTGCCGCAGATTGAAGGCAAGTGGTGGCAGGTTGCTGGCAGTCCTGACCTTGGCAAGTACACCACCGAAGCACAGCAGCCTGTGGATTTCGCCGTCTGGCAGGCTGCCGATGGAACCTGGCAGCTCTGGTCATGTATTAGAGCGACCTCCTATCCGGGAGCTACTCGACTTTTTTATCGATGGGAGGGTGGTCGGCTGACCGATAGCAATTGGAAACCGATGGGCATCGCCATGACGTCAGACACCAAGCTGGGTGAGATGGAAGGGTATCTACAGGCGCCCTACGTG
>Ga0302177_10000849_pt1 | contig 22233 bp, 22 predicted proteins | sample I_Palsa_E1_2_FD_198780 | JGI IMG/M metagenome (GOLD analysis project Ga0302177, IMG submission 198780) | Peat permafrost microbial communities from Stordalen Mire near Abisko, Sweden - I_Palsa_E1_2 | ecosystem: Environmental > Terrestrial > Soil > Palsa > Peat permafrost | place: Sweden... | reverse complement strand
CGCCGAGGAGCTCGCGCATCCAGTCCATCAGCTCGGTCCGGCCCGCATCGGTGATCTGGTAGGTGGTCCGCTCCGGCTGCCTGCCCTCCCGGGCGACCTCCACGGCCTCGATGAAGCCGTACTTCTCCAGGTTCTGCACGATGGTGTAGAGCGAGCCCCAGTTGATCTTGATGGCCTGGTCCTTGCCCCGATGCCGGAGCGTCGACGCCATCTCGTACGGGTACATCGGGCGTTGCATCAGCAAGTCGAGCAACGACAGGGCCAGCAGGTTGCTGACCTTCCGCCGCTTCGCCATCCGTACCACCTCGCATCGGAGTCCTCGTAACCGAGGATTCGCTAACAAGTACTCGTAGCCGAGTATAGGCATAAGGCGAGACGCTCCGCAATCCCCGACTGAGATTCTCAGGACCGAACGGACGTGGCGACTCGCACCCAGCACCGGGACCCGCTTAGGACGGGCTGACGGGCGACGAAGCCGCCCGGACAGTTCAGCTCGGCGCCCGCGGGGCGCACCGCGGGACGCTAGCCGAAGAAGACTTCGGCTTCGGCGTAGCGCTGGGGCGGGACCAGCTTGAGCTGGCTGGTGGCCTCGGCGAGCGGGACCCGTACGATATCGGTGCCGCGCAGCGCCACCATCACGCCGAAGTCCTCGTCGTGCACCGCCTGAACCGCGTGCACGCCGAATCTGGTCGCGAGCACCCGGTCGAATGCCGTCGGCGTCCCGCCGCGCTGAATGTGGCCGAGCACGGTGCAGCGGGCCTCCTTGCCGGTCCGCTTCTCGATCTCGTCGGCCAGCAGCTGACCCACTCCGCCGAGCCGTACGTGGCCGAACGAGTCGAGTTGCTCGTGGGTGGTCGCCAGGTCCTCGCTGACCGGGTGGGCGCCCTCGGCGACGACCACGATCGGCGCGAACCTGGTCTGGAACCGGTGCTGCACGTAGGCGCAGACCCGCTCGATGTCGAACGGGCGCTCAGGGATGAGGATCACGTTCGCGCCGCCGGCCAGGCCCGCGTGCAGCGCGATCCAGCCCGCATGCCGGCCCATCACCTCGACGATCAGCGCCCGGTGGTGGCTCTCTGCCGTGGTGTGCAGCCTGTCGATCGCCTCCATGGCGATGTTCACGGCCGTGTCGAAGCCAAAGGTGTAATCGGTGGCGCCGAGATCGTTGTCGATCGTCTTCGGCACCCCGACGACGGGAACTCCCTGCTCGCCGAGCCGGGTCGCCACGCCGAGGGTGTCCTCGCCTCCGATCACGATCAGCGCGTCGACGCCCAGGCCAGCCAGGTTGTCCTTGATTCGCTCGATGCCGCTGCGGCCGCCGGCCGCCCCGCTCTTCAGCGGGTTGGTGCGCGACGACCCGAGGATCGTACCGCCGCGCGGCAGGATGCCGCGCACGGCCTGCACGTCCAAAGGCACCGTGTCGCCTTCAAGCGGCCCGCGCCACCCGTCGCGGAATCCGACGAATTCCAGGCCGTATTCCTGCACGCCCTTACGGACCACAGCGCGGATAACAGCATTCAGGCCGGGGCAGTCGCCGCCGCCGGTAAGGACTCCCACTCGCATGCCCCCACCTTAGTGGGCGCGGCCCCCTGTCCGGACGGCTGCGGCAGGAGCCGATTATTAAACTATCGCCCGCACGCCCCGGGTAGGGTCAGGCCGGCCCGGTACTCCCGCTGCCCTCGTGGTCGCCGCTGGCGCTGTCGTGGCCTCCGGCGCTGTCATGGTCTCCGGCGCTGTCGTGGCCGCTGGCGAGTTCAGCCTTGGCGCGGCGGGCGTCGACGTCGACGTATTCCTGGCCGGAGAGCTTGGCGATCGCCTGCATGATCTCGTCGGTGATGGTCCGCAGCAGCGGCCCGTCGGCCTCCCGCCCGTAATAGCGGGAGAAGTCGAGGGGCTCGCCGAACCGTACGCCCGGCCTGAACCGCATATTGGGCCGCAGCGTGCCCGGCGGCAGGAACTGGAAGGTGTCGATCATGGCGCACGGGACCACCGGAGCGCCGGACTCGATGGCCAGCCGGGCGACACCTGTCTTGCCCCGGTACAGGCGGCCGTCCGGGCTCCGGGTGCCTTCAGGGTAGATGCCGAGCACGTGACCGGCCGCCAGGACGCGCAGGCCGGTCCTGATCGCCTGCTCACTCGCCGCTCCCCCGCCCCGGTCGATGGGAATCTGGCCGACGCCGGTAAAGAAGACCTTGCTGATCAGCCCCTTCAGCCCGCGCCCGGTGAAGTACTCCGACTTGGCGAGGAAGATCACCTTCCGGGGCACCGGCAGCGGCCCGAAGAAGTGATCGGAGAAGGACAGGTGATTGCTCGCAAGAATGACCGGACCTCGCCTGGGAACGTTCTTGACGCCCCGCGCGCGAGGCCGGAAGACGATCTTCAGCGTCATCCCGAGTGTCATCTTCGTCAGCCAGTAAAACACGCAAACATCGTCCCACGTCCCGCGGACAATAAGGAGGGACGCGAGCGGGAGACAGAGCATGCGACGATGTCAGCATGTCATCACTGCTTCCAGGCGCCATGCTGCCGGGTGCCGAGCCATTCGAGGCCGCCGGCGGCCCGGTCGGCGTACTGCTGTGCCACGGTTTCACCGGCAGCCCGCAGACGCTGCGACCGTGGGCGGAGTACCTGGCCGGCCAGGGCCTCACCGTCAGCCTGCCCAGGCTCCCCGGGCACGGCACGACATGGCAGGACCTGGCGCGGACCGGCGGGCGGGACTGGTACACCGAAGTAGACGTCGCATTCACCGCGCTGGCCAGCCGGTGCGAGCAGACCTTCGTCTTCGGCCTTTCCATGGGCGGCTGCCTCGCGCTGCGCCTGGCCGAAGTCCACGGCGGCAAGGTGAATGGCCTGGTACTGGTCAACCCGTCGCTGGCCCCGGACACCAAGCTGTTCCTGCTCGCCCCGGTGCTCAAGTACGTCCTTCGCTCGCTGCCCGGCATCGCGAGCGACATCAAGAAGCCGGGCCAGCTCGAGGTCGGCTACGACCGGGTCCCGGTCCGCGCGGCGGCTACGCTGCCCAAGCTCTGGGGGATCACGACCAGCCACCTCGCCGACGTCACCCAGCCGGTGCTGGTCTACCGCAGCACCGTGGATCATGTCGTCGGACCCGCCAGCATGCGCGTGCTGCTAGCCGGACTGGCCGGCAGCCAGGTCACGATCCGCGAGTGTGCTGACAGTTATCATGTCGCGACGCTGGATAACGACGCCGAGGCCATCTTCGAGGGCAGCCTGAAGTTCGTCCACGATCACGCCGGCTAAGGCGGACGAGCCTGCCCGCCAGGGGTTTCCGGTGGGCCGGCGGCCGCGATGCTGGAAGAAAATCTAGGCATATATCACCCAAAGTTATAAATCAGTCACCTAAAGATATTTGGTTCGGTAGACGAGCCAAGCCCGACGTCTTAGATTGGATCTATGGAAGCGCCCGCCCCGTCACCTGACATGGTCACGGCCTCGCGGAGGCACCTGACCGAGCGCTACGCGTCGGGGGTGGATCGCTTGCTGTGGGACACCGAGAAGCGCTTGGTCCCCGATCTGGACGCGATCAGGTCCGTAATCGACGCAGCGTCATCCGGGCACGCTGAAGCCCTGGACATCGGCGCGGGCCTGGTGCTGCTGCAGGCCGTCCGGCTCGAGGTCGACCGGCTCGAACATGACGTCTTGGAAGGCGCGCACGGGCTGGGCATGGGCGAAGAGGCGATCGCCGCCGTCCTCGACCTCCCCGACGCCGCCGCCGCGAGCAAGCGGCGGCGCTGGCTGAAAGGCCGGCGGGCCCTGCCGTACGCGGACATCGCGTCGCCCGGGCGCTCCGGGATAGGCGGCTCCGCCGAGGCCGCGAAACGCGCCGGGCGGCGGGCCAGCGAGGCGGCGGATCGCGCGGCCGAGGCGGCACGGCGGCGCGATCAGCTCAGCCAGCCGGCCACGAGACCGCGCAGTTCTCGCCAGCAGGTGGAACGGGCAGCCGCCAATGCCGGAGAGGCCCGCGTGCTGGCCGACGAGGCCGCCGAACGCGTGGCGCTTGGGCTGCTTCGTGCGGCGGACGCCCTGGACCGGTGCGCGGCAGGCTGTGAGGAAAACTCGAACACCGACGGCGCTGCCGGGCCGCAGCTCAGGCGCAAGGCCGATGAGTACCACCAGGCGGCGGTCAGGTACCGGGAGATGGCGGAGCGGTACCGCAGCATCGGCCAGAAACCCGGTTATCGGAATAGTCCTGACTGACGGGTCGCGGACGCTGGCCGCTACTGCGGATCATCGGTGTCGATGACCAGGATGATCCCGGTCAGGGCGCCTTCTTCGGTGCGCATCGGGGACGCGGCCACCCGTAGCTCCACCGTCTTGCCCCGGCGGTTCACCGCGGTCACATTGATGGTCGACGTGCGGGTGCGACCCAGGGCCTGCCTGAGCCAGGGGGCGATGTCGGCGGCCGGCAGCCCGATGTCGAGCGTCAGGAAATCCCTGGACTGAGCTTCGTCAGGGCGGAGCCCCCATAGATCTTCCGCGCCGGGACTCCACACGCGTACCCGCAGTTCCTCGGTCAGCACGATTACGGCGCTGCCCAGGCTGCGCAGAACCGACCCCAGGAAGCCGTTGGTGTCAGCGAGCTCTTCGGTCCGTCCCCTGAACTCATCGTTGATCACTTGCAGCTCATCGTTGGTGGACTGGAGTTCCTCGTTCATCGTCTCCAGTTCCTCGTTGGTGGACTGGAGTTCCTCGTTCGTGGTCTCCAGTTCCTCGTTGGTGGACTGGAGTTCCTCGTTCGTGGTCTCCAGTTCCTCGTTGAGCGACTGCAGCTCTTCGTAGGCCCGCTCAAGCTCCGTGTTGGCGTACGCCAGCTCGTCCCTGACCCGGCGGTAGCGGGTCACGTCAACGAAGCTGACGCCCACGCCGATCAGGTCTCTGGGTGCGCCGAACAGCGGCACGATGGCGACGTCGTAGTAACTCGGCTCCGAGCTTCCCGACCGGAGCCACTCGACGTCGTGCAGCTCGTGCGGCCGCAGTTCGGTCTTGACCTGCTCGATGCGGGACCTGAGCTCGGCGGGCCGGTAGGACACCTCAAGCTCGGAAAACGGGCGGCCCAGGTCACGGGGACGCAGGTTGAACAGTGACTCCGCCGCCGCGTTGGCCACCTTGAGCTTGTCCGCAAGATCGACCGCGAGCTGCACCACCGGCCCCGACGACAGGGCCGCGCCATCCAGCTGCTTCCAAGTCGGCTCGCGGGCGGCCGCCTCATTCCGGCTGTCCGCAGGCCCGAAGTCCGTCAACACCGTCGGCGAGGCCTTGCGGAACAGGCGCTTACGCAGATCCACGGGCTGAAAATCGTCCGCGTGGTTGAGCAGCATCTCGGCTTTGCCGAGGAACAGGTAGCCGGGATAAGACAACGCGAAATGGAACCTCCTGACCACGCTGGCTTGTGCCTCGGCGTTGAAATACATGAGCGTGTTGCGCGCCACCAGGAGATCCACCCGGGAGATCGGGGCATCGTGCGTCAGGTCATTGCGGCCGAAGATGACCTGGCGGCGCAGATCGCGACGGAAGACGTGCTTGTCGCCGACCGGCTCGAAATAGGTATCCCTGAGCTTCTCCGGCACATCGGTGAGCGCGCTGGCGTCGTAGGCTCCGGCGCGCGCCTGCTGCAACGCGTCCTCGTCGAGGTCGGTCGCGTAGATCTTCACCCGCTCCCGGAACTGGTCGTGCCCTAGGGCCTCAGCCAAGATGATGGCGAGCGTGTACGCCTCCTCGCCGGTGGCGCAGCCCGCGCTCCACACCCGCATCGGCGTCTTCACGCCCTTGGCGGAGAGCAGCTCGGGCAGCACCTGCTCCCGCAGCGCCTGCCAGGCGAGGGGATCGCGGAAGAAGCTGGTCACATTGATAAGCAGGCTGTCGAAGAGCTGGCCGAATTCTTCTGGCTGCAGCTCCAGGTAGTCCTTGTACTCGCCGAAGGTGGCCAGGTCGAGCAGGATCATCCGACGCTTGACTCGCCGCTGCAGCGTCGACCGCTTGTAGCCGGCGAAGTCAGAACCCCTGGTCTCCCTCATCATCGCGAGGAGTTCGTCAAACTCGTGCTCTAGGTCCAGTTCAGCCACAGCCGGAGCGTACGCCCTTTCAATCAGTCTGTAACGGGCACATCGGGGAAGGGCTCACCGGTATCCTGTGCTGCGGTCACCGGGTTCATCCCGCTCGCCGCGTTGCGAATCACGTCAGCGGCCAGCCGCGCTTCCTTCGAGGCATCCTGGAACCGCGCGGCGGTGAGGGCATGGCCCCGCTGGCGCGCCGACTCCGCCAGGCCCTCGGTGAGCCTGCTGCGTTCGTCCAGGCTCCTGATCGCCAGCCACAGCGCGCGCTCGACCGCATCGGTCTGCTGCTCAAGCAGAGCCTGAGGCGACCACCGGTGGCCGGCCGCGCAGCCGTAGCTGACAACGTTTCCCTCCTTGGCCGGGTAGAGCGGGCCGCCGCAGTCAGGGCAGCTGAAGCTGCCGTAGTCGCGGACTAGGGCGCGGGGCAGCGGATCCGAAGCGAGCAGGCCCCGGACCTCTGCCTCGAGTTCGGCGGCCGGCTCAGCGCGAGGCGTCTCGACCTGCTCGCTGACCAGCCGGGCCACGGCGGCGGCGAGCCTTCCGGCCGGCTGGATCTCCGCATGCTTGGTGACGGCCAGGGCGCACAGAGGCATGCTGTCGTAACTCGCCTCCGCCGGATCCTGCACGATGACACGGCCGCCGCGCTGCTCCACCGTGGCGCTGCCCAGGGCGGCGTCATCCAGCGTGCCGCTCAGTACCACCCCTATCGTCCGCGGGCCGCCCACGAGCGCCGCGCTGCGGAAAAGCGGGTTGGCCGCGGGGCGGACGCCGTTCTGCCGCGGTCCGCGCGACGTACGCACCACATCGCTCAGGACGAGCAGGTGCCGATCCGGCGGAGCGACGTAGATCCGGCCGCCTCTGAGTGGCTCGCCGTCCACGGCCGCCGCGGCCGACAGCGGGCCCGCCCGGTCCAGGATGTGCGGCAGCGTCCGGCCGCCGCTGGCCGGCACGTGCAGCACGACCAGCACCGCCGCAGGCAAATCGGCCGGCAATCCGGCCAGCAGGGTCCGTAGCGGCTCAAGGCCACCCGCCGAGGCCGCCACCACCACAATGTCCCGGCCATGTGTGGTCGCCATAACCTCCTGGCCTGCCCACGGCGGGCCGCACTATGTCTCGCGGTCACGAACCGTATCCGACACATTCCTGTTTGCTGTGTTCCAGGTCGATGCCGTTTCTCGATGCGGGCACGCGTCTCGGCCAGTTCCTTGTCGATTGGGCCCACGTATCCCTTTATCCTCCCGGCAAGGGGGCAGGGGCAAGATATCGTGGAAGCTAGGGCCTCATTCACACAGCGGTGGTGACGTGCCGGACGGGGATAAGTGACGTGCCGGACTGGGATAACACGGAGAGCAGAGAGCGCGACGAGGACGCCGCCTGGCGTGACTTGATCGCCAGATTCGACGCGCCCCCGATCACCCAGCAGCCGGTCCCCTGGCCGGAGCGCGAAGAGGTGCTGCCGCCCCGACCCCCGCATCCCCCGGAAACCAAAGAGCCTCCGGGGGCGGATGACACCTTTGAGGTCGAACAGGCACGGGGAACGGACGAGACCGGAGAGCCCCGTAAGCCCGAGGAGCCATGGGAAACAGGCCGGGCCAAGGGGATACCAGGGATCGCGGAGGCCGAGGGGCCGTCGGGCACTAACGATCCCACGTCCATACCGGGAGTCTCCGGTACTGAGGGACTCCCAGGAGCCTCAGGGGTTGACGGGACGCAGGGAACCCGCGGGGCTGAGGAGACCCGCGGGGCCGAGGGGACGCGCAGGGTTGACGGGGCCCGCGGGGTTGACGGGACGCGCGGGGTTGAGGGGACGCAGGGGACGCGCGGGGTAAAGCGGATACGAGGGTTTGACGATGAGGGGGTACGGGGCGCGCTTGATCCTGACGGGCTGCGAGGGTCCCGTGAACCCGATGTGATCCAGGACGCGCAGCGCAGGCGGCGAACTCCGGCACGAAACATACGAGCTCGTCAGGCTCCCGTCGACCCAGCGCCCGCGGGCGAAGAGGACCATTACGTCCCGCCGCCCCCGCCGCCTCTGCCCAGGCTGGACTCCATCGCCAAGGGCGCCTGGGCGGCGCTGTTCGGCGGACCGGCCTACTTGGTCGTGGCGACCGTGGCGCACTGGACGCTGTCCGGGTTCGCGGCATTCTGCGCGGTGGCCGCGTTCGTAACCGGGTTCGCCATACTCGTACTGCGCATGAACCCGCCAGGTCCCGGCGGGCCCGATGACGGTGACGACGGGGCCGTGATCTGAGGGGCCGTGATCTGAGGGGCCGTGGTGTCCGTGGTCTGACGGGCGAGGTCGGCGGCGCCGACGATGCCCGCGTCCTGGCCGAGCTGGGCGACCTTGATCTCCGCGTACGGCCGGTGACCGCGGCCGGTCAGCGCGCGCTCGAAGGCGGCCCGCGCGGGGTCGAGCAGCAAGTCTCCTGCTTCTGATACGCCGCCGCCGATCACGAAGCAGGCCGGATCGAGGATGGCGGCCAGGTCGGCCAGCCCCTGGCCAAGCCAGCCGCCCACGGTCTGGAAGCAGCGCAGCGCCGCGGGATCACCTTCGGTCGCGGCCCGGGTAATCTCCGGACCGGAAATGCCCTCGGGGCGTCCCCCGCCCAACTGCAGCAGCCTCATGGCGCCTTCCGGGGTGCGCCGGGCGAATTCGCGGGCCTCGGCGACCAGGGCGCTCCCGCTGGAGTACTGCTCCCAGCAGCCCCGGTTCCCGCAACCGCACAGCCGGCCGTCGGGGACGACGCGGACGTGCCCGGGCTCCCCCGCGATGCCCCACCGGCCACGGTAGAGCTCGCCGCCGATGATGATGCTCGCGCCGATGCCCGTTCCCACCGCCACCAGCATGACGTCGCGGTACCCGCGCGCGGCGCCGAACCGCGCCTCGGCCCAGGCCGAGGCGTTCGCGTCGTTCTCCACCACCACCTCGCGGCCGAGGCGCTCCTCGACCCGCTGCTTCAGCGGCTCGTCGCGCCAGGCGAGGTTCGGCGCGAACAGCATCGTGGACCGGGCGCTGTCGACGAACCCGGCCGCGCCGAGCCCGATGGCGGTGATCTGATCCGGGGGGACCTCGGCCAGCAACTCCGTCACCACGTCGGCGATCGCCTGTTCGGTCCGCGCCGGGCTCGCCGCCGGAGTTGACCTCTTCAGCTTGGCGAGGATCCGGCCCTGTTCATCGACCACTCCCGCCGCGACCTTCGTGCCACCGACGTCAACGCCGATGGCGAGGGTCATGGAGCCGTGTCCCCGCGATCCGGCTTCGTCGGCGGTGTCACCGCGGTCCGTTCGGCCGAATGATTTTGATCTTGGGTTTTCATGGCCTGTTCGAAGGCGGAGAAGGCATCCTGGACGACCGAGGCCAGGACACCGCCGGCGCCCGTCAGTTTGGCGCCGAGGCCGGGGCCGGACAAGCGGGCCGCGCGGGCCGCCTGGCAGACCGGGCACCACTGGCATTCCAGCGGCTCGTCAGGCGGCAGCTCGGTGGTCGCCGTGTCCCACACGTCACCGCTGGCCCGCCGCTTTTCCTGGCCCATCGTCCTCTTGACCTGGTCGGCGACCTGGTTGGCCATGCTGCGGGCGCCCGCTTTCATCAGCCAGCGCTGGAAATCGGCGAGGGGGTCGCTGCCGCGTCCCGGCTGGCTGCGACCGCCTGACTGGCCGTTGGTTCTGGACGAGCCAGTGCTTTTAGACGAGCCAGTGCTTCTGGACGAGCCAGTGCTTCTGGACGAGTCCGTGCTTCTGGACGAGTCCGTGCTTCTGGACCAGCTGTCGCCTCGTGGCGCGCCATCGCTTCGCGGTCCGGCGCTGCCCCCTGGACCGCCTGGCTGGCTGCTGCTGGCTCCGGGCTGGCCATTGTTCGCGCCGCTGCTCTCCGGCAGGCCGCTGCTTTTTTCCGACGGGCCGCTTTTTTCTGGCGGGCCGCTGCTTTCGGGCTGGCCACCTGGGGAGCTATCGCTTCCTGGCTGGCCTTCACCTCGGGATTCCGACACCTAACGCCTCCTACCCATGATCGTACCCGCTACCACTGCAGGACAAAGGGCGTGCCGGTGGCGCGGAAATGCCCGACGTTCAGGCATTCGGTGACACCGATCCTCGTCCTGCGGGCAAGCGGCTGGTGCACGTGCCCGAATACCGAGTACCTCGGCCGGGTGGCCTTAATCATGTCGAGCAGGGCCACGCTGCCTACCTCGAGCCGCCTGGCCACGGTGTCGTAGAGGAGTTCGGGAACGGCGGGCGGAATGTGAGTGCACAACACGTCCACCTCACCGACCGCCTCGAGCTTGGCCCGGAACTCATCCTCGGTCATCTCGTACGGCGTGCGATAGGCCGATTTCAGGCCACCGCCGACGAAACCGAACGTCCAGCCGCCGATTTCCACCGTGTCGCCGTCCAGCACGCGATGTCCGGGTTTGGTGTACCGCGCCCACATTCCTGGGACGTCGACGTTGCCGTAGGTCAGGTAGGCTGGTTCGGGCAGGGCGGCGAACAGGCCGGCGTACTGCCTGGCCATGGCCGCCTCGAACAGGCTGCTCCGGCTCTCGGACCGCCCGGCAAGCAGCCCGGCGGAGAACTCCCTGGCCTCGTCGAACTTCTTCGCGGTACGCAGCTGAACGTAGTGACTCGCCGCCTGCTCGCCGAACAGGTCAGCGAAGATGCCCTGGCCGTGGTCGGCGTAGTCGAGGAACAGGAGCATGTCGCCCAGGCAGACAAGCGCATCGGCGCCGTCCGCCGCTTCGGCCAGCGCGTCCGCGCGGCCGTGCACATCGCTCACCACGTGGACTCGCATGTCACCACCGTAGGCTGGCCCGGCTCACCACCGTAGGCTGGCCCGGGGGCAAGATCATAACCGGGAACGACGAGCGACCACCCTAAGCTGGTACTTGCCTAGCTTGTCCTGCCGTATAGCTACATCACTGGAGATGTCGTGCGCGAATTCAGCATCCCGGCCCTAGCGGAGATCCCCGCCACCGCGAATCTCGCCGATGCCGTCTTCCGCCGGGCCGCGCAGCAGCCGCAGGCAGTGGTGATGCGCCGTCCCGATCCTGATGGCGGCTGGCAGGACGTGACCGCGACGCAGTTCTCCGCCGAGGTCACCGCGGTGGCCAAGGGACTGGTCGCGGCCGGGATCGAAACCGGAGACCGGGTCGCGCTGATGTCGCACACCCGGTACGAGTGGACGCTGATCGACTACGCCATCTGGGTCGCGGGCGCGGTGACCGTGCCGGTCTACGAGACCTCCTCGGCCGAGCAGGCCGAATGGATACTGACCAACTCAGGCGCGCGGGCCTGCTTCGTCGAGACGGCCGGCTACGAGCAGATCATCGAAAGCTTCCGTGACCGGGTACCGGCCCTGAAGTACGTGTGGCGGATAGAGGCGGGCGGCTCCGATGAGTCCCCGCTGGCCGGCGGCGGCGCGTCAGTCGGCGACGAGGTCATCACCGAGCGGGCCAGCGCGGCCAAGGCGTCCGACGTGGCCACGGTCATCTATACCTCCGGTACCACCGGGCGTCCCAAGGGCTGCGAGCTGACGCATGAGAACCTGCTCTCCGATGTGCGCAACGCCTTCCTCGGCCCGCTGACGATCATCGCCGGCGAGCAGGACCCTAGCACGCTACTGTTCCTGCCGCTGGCGCACATCTTCGCCAGGATCATCGAGGTGGGCTGCGTCGAAGGCGGGATCGTGCTGGGGCACTGGCCGGACGTCGGCACGCTGCTGCCCGCGCTCGCCTCGTTCCGGCCCACGTTCATCCTCGCGGTGCCGCGGGTGTTCGAAAAGGTCTATAACGGCGCCGAGCAGAAGGCCGTCAGCGAGCGGAAGGGCGCGATATTCGGCCGCGCGGCCCGGGTCGCGATCGCCTACAGCCGGGCGATAGACACGCCCGGCGGCCCGTCGTTCGGCCTGCGGGCCCGGCACGGGCTGTTCGACCGGCTGGTCTACGGCAAGCTGCGCACCGCCCTGGGCGGGCGGGCTCACTACGCCGTGTCGGGCGGAGCCGCGCTGAGCGAACGGCTCTGCCACTTCTTCCGCGGCATCGGGGTCACCGTGCTGGAGGGATACGGCCTGACCGAGACGACCGGGGCGGCTACGGTCAACCGGCCCGACCGGAACAAGATAGGCACCGTCGGGCAGCCGCTGCCCGGTGTCGCGGTCAAGATCGCGGAGGACGGCGAGATCTTGATGTCAGGAGCGAACGTGTTCCGCAGCTACTGGCAGAACGACGCGGCGACTAAGGAGGCCTTCTCGGCCGACGGATGGTTCCGCACCGGCGACGTAGGCGAGCTTGACGACGAGGGCTTCCTGCGGATCACCGGGCGGAAAAAGGAGATGATCATCACCGCCGGCGGCAAGAACGTGGCACCCGCGGTGCTGGAGGACCGGCTCCGCAGCCACGCCCTGATCAGTCAGACCATGGTGGTGGGGGACGGTAAGCCGTACATCGCCGCGCTGATCACGCTGGATCCCGAGACGCTCGGGCCCTGGAAGGAAAGGCACGGCAAGCCCGCAGACGCGACGATCGCCGCGCTACGCGAAGACCCCGATCTCATCGCGGCCGTGCAGGAGGCGGTCGACGACGCGAACAAGGCGGTATCCCGGGCGGAGTCGATCAGGAAGTTCCGGATCCTGGAAGGCGATTTCACCCAGGAGGCGGGGCAGCTCACGGTCAAGCTCGGCATCCGCAGAAGCGTGCTGATGAAGGACTACGCCGCCGACATCGAGGCCCTGTACTCCTGAGGATCTCGATGCCGGCCAGCGAGCCCGGGTTGTCACTTGCCCTTTGGGTCGGCCATGATCTCGTACCACCGGCGCTGGGCGTAGTTGATCTCGGCGAGCACGCCGAGCGTACGCCGGGCCGCCCGGGTGAAGAGGTTCGTTCGTGATGTCATCATGCGCTCTTCTCTAGCTGGTGCGCGCGACGCCGGGCCGCGCGCGAGCCTGTCTCGTGAACTGAATGGCGGGCCGCATCCGCTCGCCGGGCCGCCGTGGCCTGCTGGCGTGCTTCCCTGATGTGATCCCAGCTCAGGCTCCGCGCCATGTTCGGGTTCATCGGTCCTCCTCGATGTGCGGCCATCTCGGCCGCTCACTATCGAGTCTCGCGCTAAGACCCCGCTGGCCGCATCGGAGGAAATCCCTATTTTGCCTGCTGAGGGGGGCCTTAGACGACCCTGAGATGGGCTTAGGCCGAATCCGTCGGGCTAAGCCCTCTTGGGGGTTGGCGTCGCCGGCCAAGATCGCGGCCAGGCGCGCGGCAGGAAGTTCCTCCCGCCACTCGCGGTCGACCCAGGCCAGGCCCTTCTCCCCCATCGCCTTGGCCTTGGCCGGATCCGTGAGCAGCTCGGTGATCCGGGCCGCGGCACCGGGGACGCCGCTGACGACATAGCCGGACTCACCCGGCAGGATGGCGTCAGGGGCTCCGCCCGAGTCGCCGCCGATGACCGGCAGGCCGGTGGCCGAGGCCTCCAGGTAGACGATGCCAAGACCCTCGACGTCCAGCCCCGCGCGCCGCGTCCGGCACGGCATCGCGAACACGTTCGCCGCGTCGTAGTAGCCGGGGAGTTCGGCCCAGGGTACGGGGCCGGTGAAGACGACGGCGTCACCGACGCCGAGGCGTTGCGCCAGGCGCTTCAGGGCAGACGCGTAGGGACCCTCGCCGACCAGCAGCAGCACCGCGTCACTGACCTCGGCGAGCACCTGCGGCCAGGCCTTGATCAGCGTGTCCTGGCCCTTGCGCGGAACCATCCGGGACACGCACACGACCACGGGCCGGCCCGCCAGCCCCAGTCGTTCCCTGACCGCCTGGCCACCCGATCCCGGGCGGAAGAACGTCACGTCGACGCCCGGCGCCAGCCGGACCATCCGGCAGGCCGCTTCGGCCGACAGGGCGCGAGCCAGCCGGACCCTGAAGTACTCGCCCAAGTACGTCACCACGTCGACCTCGTCACCGATGCGACGCAGGAGGGTGCGGGCGCCGGGCAGCGCCGCCCAGCCCGCCTCGTGACCATGCGTCAGCGCGACCGCCCGGGTCACGCCGGCCCTGCGCAGGGTCGGCGTGATGAGGCCGAGGGGGGCGGCCGCGCCGAACAGGACCGCGTCACAACCGTGCTCCCGGGCGATGGCCGCAGCCCGGCGGGCCACGCCGGGCACCGGCAACATGAGCGAGGTCGGATGGCGGATGACCGGGAAAGGCTGGCGGGCGTCGAATTCCGCCGCGCCCTTCCAGGCCGGGGCGTATACCGTCACCGTATCTTCGGGCAGCCCAGTGGCCAGCGCGTGCACGAACGACTGGATGCCGCCCGGACGAGGCGGGAAGTCGTTGGTGACGATCAGCGTGCGGCGCACCGGACGAGTGTACCGGGCCGCCTGCCGGCCGGCAGAAAGCTAAGTTCCGGTTCGCGTCTTTGCCGGGCATTGACTACGTGCCGCCCGCCGCGGGCGGGGCTGTGCGCCGCTGGCGGGTAGCTCAGCACGGAGCCAGACCGCCGAGGAGATGCGGACCGCGACCGGCACGCTGTCCGCCTCGGTACCTCATCGCTGAGTGTGCCGCGCTCCTAGACCGGCTCGAGGAGTGGATGGCAAGCGCCCGGCCGCCTCGATGTGCCCGATCGGCAGGCCGCATCACGATGCGAACGTCCGGTTCTGCGCTGCGTCAGCCCGGTCGTCGCTTCTCGGCGGCGCCCGTAACGGCGGAGCCGGCGGGTCGTGCCAGCGCTCGCCGCCACGTTCGGTGATTGCGGCTGCCGCCCGGCAGTGCAAGCAGCCACTCGCGGGCTGCACGGCTTCGGGTGATGCCGAGGGGCAGGTTTTCGCCGCGAGCCGGTGGGCTATGGCGCTGCGTGGCCAGTTGCGCGGCGACGCCGAGGCGGGCCGGCGGCAGAAGTGCTGGCGCGGCGAGCACTGGGCGGTGAACAGATCTGGCGCTACGAACGTGTTTAGTAGTTGAAAGGTCAACTACAGAGCCGACCGAAGGAAGAAATCCATGCTGAAGAGCAAGGGCAGGACCGCGCGCGCCGAGAGCGCGCAGCGGCAGGGTAGCGGGGGCCGGAGGCCCAAGGCATGGTCGCGGGCAGGCGTGCTCGGGGTTGTGAGCGTGGGCCTGATTGCGCTGGGCGCGGCATTTTCCGTCCCGGCGTCCGCGGCGCCGGTGACCGCTGCATCCGGCGCGACCGCCGCGAGTTTCAAGATCTCCAATCCGCCGACGGACAGTGGCCTTCCATCCGGTTCCCCCGAGGCGCCGACCGGCCTCTATGCTGCTTCGCCGACCGACGTGTGGGCGGTGGGAGTCCCTGGCGGTACTGACGCGTTCGAGCACTGGAACGGGACCAGCTGGACCGGGCAGGGACTCCCGGCCGGGATAGCCACCGCTCCCGGGAACTCGGCCGGGGTGAGGTCCATCACCGGAACCTCGGCCAGCAACATCACCGCCGTCGGCACCGCCGACATCAACACCGGCGGGACCATCGTCCAGGAGTCCGTCGCGTTCCACTTCAACGGCACCGCGTGGTCGGAGATGACCATCCCCGCCAACGTGGAACTGGGCCCGGTCCTCGCGTTCTCGGCCACGAACCTGTGGTCGGTCAACAACAACGGCGACGCCGAGCAGTTCAACGGCACGACCTGGACCACGACCAGCCTGCCCGTCCCCGCTGAGGAACCCAACCTGGACATGACCTCGATCTCCGGATCATCGCCGTCGGACATCTGGGCCGCCGGGACCGAGTTCAACGAGGGCCTGCACCGCGATAATTCTCCGGTGCTTGAGCACTTCAACGGCACCTCGTGGAGCAACGTGAGCGTCCCGGTTGCCTCACCGACGGGCGGTCTCACCGACGTGGCGGACATCTCGCCGACTGACGCCTATGCCGTCACCACCGTCGGCGCGATCCTGCATTGGAACGGCACCACCTGGACCCTGCTGAACGCCATCACCCAGACCGGCGCAGCCGTGACCGGCTCCGAGGTGGCCCCCCTGTCGCCGACCGACGTGTGGATCGCCGGCCTCACGGGGTCCAGCGTCGACACGGTCACGCTGTACAACTTCAACGGCACCACCTGGACCTCCCTCCCGGCTGTCGCCGGCACGGGGCTCACCCCGGCCGGCCAGACGCTGGCCGCTCCGGACGCCGCGGCAGCGGTCGGCCCCGGCACCGTCTGGTTCGCAGGCAACACCTTCACCGCCCAGGGCAACGAGCTCCCGTACGCGCTCGGCACATCCAACGGCTGAAGTCCTCCCCGTTGTCTCAGCCCGGAAGGAACTGAGATAGCAGGTCACACTGCCCTGACAGCCGATGTCTGATCACATCGGAATGGCCCCGAACCGCATCCGGTTCGGGGCTTCCGGTTCTGGCGGCAGGCGCCAGGTGCCAGGCGCGGTGGCATCTGAGTGTCCGGCTCGGATTATCAGGCTGGCAGTCGTCGTTCGGCAGGTGCTTCAGTCCGCCGCATCCCGGAAGGTGCGAGAACGGTCGTACCGGGCCCGCATGGCGGGGCTGGCTGCCGGGCCCGCAGCGAAGACGAAACTGTTCGGTGTCCAGTGGCCGTCCGGTGGCCCGGTCTACCACCGCGGGCTCGACTTCCTCGCCGGTCTCCGCATCGACGAGGATCATGCTGCGCTCGGCTGGCGCGAGCCGGGAGTTCCCCACGCCGCCAGGCTGACCGGGACAGGGCGCACGGAGCTCCCGAGGTCGGTCAGCGTCTTCTTGGACCGCAATCGCGGCGGCTCCTACCTGGTCGTGCTCATCGCGGGCGCGGGGATCTACTCCATGCTCTACTTTGTGACCTACTTCGACCAGCAGGTCATGCACCTCGACGCGATCAAGACAGGCTTCTCGCTGGTCTCGGTCTCGCTCATCATCGCTGGAGCATCACAAGCGATGCCCAGGCTGATCCCGCCATCGGCATGTGGGCGTGGTCACGGGGCAGGCGGTTGTTCATCAGCAGGCGATTGAGTCATGTTCTTGGAGTTGCTGGCGCAGTGCATCGAGCGCGTAGTGCAGCCGTGATCTTGCTGTGCCGTGCGGTATGCCGAGCTCGCGGGCGACCGTGGCCATGGTGCCGCCCCGGTAGAAGGTCTCCACCAGCACACTCTGGTGCGCGGGCGACAGGTGCGCCAGGGCGGCGGAAACGAGCTGGCGGTCCAGGATCTCCTCCAAGCCGGAATCGGTCCCGGCCTCCCCGGCCGACTGCTCCGGCACGGTCATCGGCCGGGCCCGCTCGGCCCGGTTCGCGTCGATCAGCAGGTTGCGAGCGACCCGGAACAGCCAGGGCCGGACCGGCCGGTCATCGGCGCTGAGCTGGGGCAGGTGCCGCCAGGCCCGGATGAAGGTTTCCTGCACGATGTCATCCGCGCTCGCCCGGTCCGGGCAGAACCGCGCGACGTAGGCGTGCAGGGCCCGGGCGTGACCCGAGTACAGCTGGCGGATGACGGCATCGGGGTCGCCGCCCAGCCCGTCCCGGGGATCATCTGTGGTAGCAGCCATATCTACTAACACGGATAGTAGGATGACTCTGTTCAGCCATCGCCGCTTTGGTCCGGCGCAGTCCCCGAACCGCTGGCCACACCCAGGTGCCAGCCGGCCGTCGGCGTGAACAGTCTTCCGTCCGGACGCGTGTTGCCAGGTATGAGGATCCATCGCCAGAATGACCGGCCCGAGCCGCCCCCGGGGCACGCGGACCACACGACGGACGTCCCGGCCCGACACCTCCGCTGGCGACCGCGCCGCCGCCGGGACCGCGAGAAGGCGCCAGGGTCAAACGCCGGGCAGGCGCCGGCATCAGACACCGGTGCTGAGCAGACTGCGCGGGTGCAGGCCGCGCAGGTGCAGGCCGCGCAGACTGCGCAGGTGCAGGCCGCCCCCGGCGGGACCATGGCCGCCGCCATGCAGCTGGCGATCGCGCTGCTCACCGCGGGCCTGGACTCACCCGAGCTGGAAGCGTGGGCCGCGGACGAGCTCACTCCGGCCGACACCGACGGCTTGGCAGACTTCATGGCCGGCCTGCACGTGATCTCGATAGTGCTGCTGCACGAGCTGCATGAGGCGACGGGCGAGCCGTCGGCCGCCATCTTGCAACGGCTGGCGATCATGGCGGAGCGCCGGCGGGGGACACCGTCCGCCGACTAGGGCACGGCCGTTAGCCCGCCGTCGCGAACGTTCGTTATCTCCTATCCGTGTTAGTAGCTGAGCTGGCTGCGTTCGCGGCCGGGTGCGCCGGAAGACGCGGGGATGACGGCTTTTCGGCCCGCCAGCGTCACCTGGCGGATGAGCGCGGACCTAGCCTTGCCGGTGGCGGGTCTGCGGTCCCTGCTGATACAGGCGCTGCATCCGCTGGCGATGGCCGGCGTCGATCAGCACAGTAGCTGGCGCCGGGATCCGGTCGGCACGCTCGCCGCCACCCTGGCGTGCCTCCCCGCATTCACCTTCGGCGACCTGGCAGCGGCCATGCGAGCCTCGGCCTGGATGCGGCGCATCCAGGATCATGTCCGCGGCACGGACGCGGTTACCGGCTGCCTGTACGCGGCGGGCGATCCCGCTCTCCTGCTCTGGGTGCACGGAGCGCTGGTCGATTCGGTCCTGGCCGCCGGACCCCTGGTCGGGACCGCGGCCGGATAGCGGGCTAGCGGATTCCCGCCCTCGGCCGCCGCGTCGTGATGACGTGCGCATTGCCCCCGAACCGGACACGTGAGCGCCGGTGTGACGCACGTCGCATCGTCGGCTCCAGCTGAACCGGCCAGCTCTCCTATGCGTGTTAGTAGATGAAAAAGCAACTACTGCCGTCACCGAGGCCCCTTGCCCGCGAGACGGCTGACAAAGGAGGAAACAATGTTCAATCGTATCGCTCAATGGCAGCCGGATCAGGGCGCGGCCGCGGCCGCGCGGGCGGTAGGCGCGCTGGCGCTGGCCGCGCTCGCGGTGATCCACGTCGTGGACTTGCCGGGCACCCTGGGCCCGACCCCGCTGGTCGGCATCGGGTACCTCGGCATCATCGCCGGGTCGATCCTGATTGCCGGAGTGCTGATCGCCCGGCCGCACTGGCTGGCCTGGACCGCCGCGGCCACCGTAGCCGCCTCGGCGATGGGCGGATACATACTGACCCGCGGTCTGCGCGGAGGCTTCCTGGGCGATCGCGGCGACGTCGGTAACTGGCACTGCCCGCTGGGCATCGCCGCGCTCAGCGTCGAATCGGTGATCATCCTGCTCGTCCTGCTCGCCGGGCTCGGCGCCTGGCAGGCACGGATCCACGCCGCGAGCGTGGCGGCAGGCCGACCTGCCGCGCGGCGTACGCCCGAATTCACCCGGCCCGCGTGATCGCCCCCTGACCGAGAGTCCTCCGCCTGGCATGCTGCCGGGCCCCTGGAAGGAGCATTAAGATGCGCACGTCTCAGCCTGGCCCGCCCGGCCACGCTAACGCGGCCCAGTGGCGGCGGTGGGTTTTCCCGGCGGCGGCCGCGGCCGGCTTCGTGGCGCTGCTGGCCCTGCCGCGCGGCGCCGCCTCGGGCCCGGCGCTGAGCTATACCAAGTTCCTGGCCGATGTCAGCGCCGGGACGGTCCGCGCGGTGACCATCAGCCCGGCCGGCCAGGTCACCGGCAGCCTGGCCGGCGGGCACCCGTTCACCACCACCATCCCGGTCGCGCTCGGCGGCAATAGCCTGGCCGGTGACCTGGCCGCCCACCACGTGCAGGTCACCGCCACCGCCGCCGCCATGTCCTCCTCGCTGGCGTCGGTGCTGATCGGGCTGCTTCCGCTGCTGCTGTTCGCCGGCCTGATCTTTCTCGGCATCCGCGCCGTCAGCCGGCACACCGGCGGCATCGGCGGCGGCATGGGCCATCTGAACGGCATGGCCAAGGCCAAGGCGCGGGTCATCGACGCCGAACGGCCCGCCACCCGGTTCGCCGACGTGGCCGGGTACACCGCGGTGAAGACCGAGATCAGCGAGGTCGTTGACTATCTGCGCGACCCCGGCCGCTACCACCGGGCCGGCGCCCGCGGCCCGCGCGGCGTGCTGATGGCCGGGCCGCCCGGCACCGGCAAGACCCTGCTCGCCCGCGCGGTCGCCGGCGAGGCCCGCGTTCCGTTCTTCTCGGTATCGGGCTCGGGTTTCGTGGAGATGTTCGTCGGCGTCGGGGCGGCCCGGGTCCGGGACCTGTTCGAACAGGCCCGCACCCGCGGGCCGGCCATCGTGTTCATCGACGAGATCGATGCCCTCGGCGCCCGCCGCGACCACGGCGGCATGGCCGGCAGCGACGAGCGGGAGCAGACCCTGAACCAGCTGCTCGCCGAGATGGACGGATTCGAGGACTCCGGCGGGGTGGTGGTGCTGGCCGCCACCAACCGGCCGGACGCCCTGGACCCCGCGCTGCGCCGTCCCGGCCGGTTCGACCGCGAGGTCATCGTCCCGCTGCCCGACCGGGCCGAACGCCGCGCCATCCTGGCCTCCCACGCCCGCGGCAAGAACCTCGGCCCGGACACCGACCTGGACCAGGTCGCCGCCGCCACCCCCGGATTCTCCGGCGCGGACCTGGCCAACCTGGTCAACGAGGCCGCCGTCAGCGCGGTCCGGGCCGGCCGCGCCACGCTGGCCGCCGCCGACTTCGACGCCGCCCGCGACCGGGTGCTGCTCGGGACCCGGCAGAACAGCCCGCTGGCCCCCGGCGAGCTCGCCACCGTCGCCGTCCACGAGGCCGGCCACGCCCTGGTTGCCACCTTGTCCCCGTTCGCCGACCCGGTCAGCCGGGTCACCGTGCTGGGCGCCGGGCAGGCCCTCGGGCTGACCGAGACGCTCCCCGCCGACGACCGCCGACTCTACGGGGAACGCTATCTCGCCGACACCCTCGCCGTCCGCCTCGGCGGCCGGGCCGCCGAACGCCTCGTCCGTGGCGAGGCCTCCACCGGCGCCGCCGACGACCTGGCCTCCGCCACCGCCCTGGCCACCCAGATGGTCCGCGAGTTCGGCCTCAGCGAGGCGATCGGCCCGGTCAGCTACAGCGGGCCGCCGGCCGGCTATCCCGCGTCCGCCGCCGCACGCGGCTACTCCGAGCACACCCAGTGGCTGGTCGACCAGGAAGTCACCACTCTGCTGACCCAGGCCGAAACCCGCGCCCGCGACCTGCTCACCAGCCACCGGGACGCCCTCAACCAGCTCACCGCCGCCCTGCTCGAACAGGAAACCGTCACCGGCGACCAGGTCCGCGCCCTCGCCCGGGCGGCCAGCCCCGCCGCCCTGCCCGCCCGTCCCCCCGCGTCCCTCCCGGCCGGCACCCACGCCTGCTCAGCGCAGGAATAACCGGCCTGCCGGGTGAACCCGACATGACCAGCCAATACCCCAAGGAGCTAACCATGAGACACCCGCGCATCATCATCGCCAGCCTCAGCCTGGCCGCCGTGGCCGCCATCGGCGGCGTCACCGCCGCCTCGGCCGCCAGCTCGCCTGCCAGCAGCATGTCCCCCGCGGCCCGCAGCGCCGCGGACACCGTCCGCACCGTCCAGGCGACCGTGGCCGGCAAGACCGAGACCATCCTGGTCAACGGGACGGGCCTGCCGCTCTACTTCTACCTGCCGGACACGGCCACCAAGTCCAACGTCACCGGCAAACTGGCGAGCCTGTGGCCGCCGCTGACCTCAGCCTCATCGACTGCCACCGGCATCACTGGCCAGCTCGCCGTGGTCAAGGACGTCCATGGCGACCAGGTCGCCTACCACGGCCACCTGCTGTACACCTTCGCCGACGATCACGCCGACCATGTCAGTGGCCAGGGCATCGAGGACTTCTTCGTGGCCACGCCCGGCCTCACCCCGATCGCCGGGACCTCGGCCCCGGCGGTGACGGCCCCGGCCGCTCCGGCCGGCAGTGGTTACGGCTACTGATACAGCCAGATCTGCTGATTCCATCCCTTCGTAACCGGAGCCTCTGATGGCCACCACCGCCCGCCCGGACCCCGCGCCGGCGCCGCCGCGTCGGCGCGGCCAGCCAGTGACCCGCATCGCGGCCGCCGCCCTGGCGGTGACGGCGGTGGCGGCCGCCGGCGTGGCCGGGCGGACCGAGGTAGCCGCATCGTTCGCGGTGCTGGGTCATCTGCACTGGCTCTGGATTCCGGCCGCGGTCCTGCTCGAGGCGGCTTCGATGGCCGCCTTCGCCATCATGCTGCGCCGGCTGCTCGCAGCCGG
>Ga0302177_10000844_pt1 | contig 22345 bp, 18 predicted proteins | sample I_Palsa_E1_2_FD_198780 | JGI IMG/M metagenome (GOLD analysis project Ga0302177, IMG submission 198780) | Peat permafrost microbial communities from Stordalen Mire near Abisko, Sweden - I_Palsa_E1_2 | ecosystem: Environmental > Terrestrial > Soil > Palsa > Peat permafrost | place: Sweden... | reverse complement strand
AGGGCGCGTTCGGCATCCAGGCGCAGGACGGCCGCGTCGTCGCCTTCGGCCGCGCCGATGAGCAGGTCGCCGGAGGCCGGGCCCATGGCCGGGACGCCGTCCATGGTGGCGAAGAGGGCCTCGAGCTTGGCCAGGGGCAGCTTGCACGCGCAGCCCGCGCCGGGAGACAGCGACGTCAGCCGGGGGGCCTGCCGAGTCTGAGCCTGGGCCTGAGTCTGGGTCTGGGTCTGGTCAGCCGTCACCTTCGCCACTATAGCGGCGCGGCCCGCCGCTACCAGGCGGCCGTCAGCGTCCTGGCCGTCCACGGGAGCGGCGTGTAGGTGTCTCCGCGCAGTATCCCCGCGTTCACCCCCGGCCCGGCGTAGCTGACGACCAGCACGTTACCGGTGGCGTTCGTGTACAGGACCTGCTCGCGGCCGATATTCAGGTTGTTAAGGATCGCGGTCACCTTACCGGTAGCCGTCGAGACTTTCAGGAGCCGTTTACGGACCTGCATATGCGGCCCTTCTTTGGTGTCGAGTTCCGCGACGATCAGGACGGTCCGGCCGTCGGGGGTGATGATCGCCCCTTGCCAGCCTCCGGTCAGATTGGTGACCGAGGCAGACGGCGCGACGGGCTTGCTGACGGCCAGCGCGTTGGTGCCTGGACCGCTGGTATCCAGCAACCGGACCGCGGTCGAGTTCGCCGACGCGCCGGAGCAGATGAACCCGATGTGCTGGCCGTCGGCCGTCCAGGACAGCGCGTCCACGCCGAGGGCGGGGAGGCCGGCCACGAAGCTACACCCGCTGCTGCTCTGGAAGCTCCACGTCCGCTGGGTTCCCGTCACCAGGTTGAACACGTACAGCCGGACGTCGGATCCGTTGCCGATTTCGGCGGCCAGCGAGGTACCGTCCGGCGACAGGGCCATGTCCAGAATGCCCTCGCTAGGAGGGAATGAGGCTAGCAACGGCTGCAGCGATACCCGGCCGTGACGGGCTGGACTGGTTGCGGGGTCCTGATCGATGTGCAAGACGAAGAAACGCTCACGCTCGTTTTCTTCCTCCGCGGACAGCACGAACGTGCGGTCATCGGCGGCCGCGGTTATCCCGTTGAAGCCGGCGTACGGCTTGGGCACGGCGATGGTCGCGAGCACCGCGCCGGTAGCCGTCGACCGGACCTGCGCCCCGGTGGCGCGCGCGACCTCGACTTCGTCGCCGCCGCTGATGGTCAGGGCGACGTAGTACGGCGGGACGCCGGCCAGGCCGGCTGGCGCGGCCGGGGTAGCCGGGGTAGCCCGGCCGGCCCCGCCTCCGGTCACGGCCAGCGAGCCGAGGACCACCGCGACGACCACGGCCGCGGCGGCCAGCGGAGCGAGCCAGGTGTTCCGGCCGCCGCCCCATCCCAGGCGGATCCGGCCCGCGCCTAGGCTCAACCGGGACCAGGGCCGGCGTCCCGGGCTCCGCCCGGGCGAACCCAGCCGCAGCGGCGGCGGGTCGGCGGGGATCTCCTCGGCGGTCGCGTGGATGGCCGCGCGGAGCTTGTCTTCCAGCGGAATCATGACCCCTCCCCCAGGGATAGGCCCAGCGCCTTAAGGGCGCGGTGCGTGGCGGACCGGACGGAGCTTGGCCGCAGGCCCATGATGCGGGCGATCTCGGCCTCGGGCAGGTCGAGGTAAAACCGCAGCATCAGCGCCTCACGTTGGCGGGCGGGCAGCCGCCGCACCGCCTGCATGACCTGGCGGCGTTCCTCGTGGCCGAGCGCGGTGGCCTCGGCGGAGGCGGCCGGCGGTTGATAGGTGGTCAGCCGCTGTCCGACGGCCCGGCGGCGCAGCGCCGAGCGGCAGCCGTTCAGCACCGATGAGCGCACGTAGGCCAGCGCGCGGTCGTGGTCGGCCAGCCGGTCCCAGTTCCGGTACAGGCCGCAGAAGGCGTCCTGGACCACGTCCTCGGCGCTCGGCCGGTCGCTGAGCATGAGGTAGGCCAGCCGGATCAGGCCGACCGCGGCCGCGTCATACAGTGCCCCGACCGCCGCCTCCGCGCTGTCCGCGGCAGTTCTCCGCGCGGACTGAGCATCAGGCCAGCCTGGATCTGCGCGCCCCGGATCGGTCCAGCGCAAGGCGGCCGCGCCGTCTAGCTCATCAGACTCCATGTAAGTAAGACGTGCGAAATCCCCCGCTCGGCACCGGCTTTGCGGGTCACCCGGGCAAGGTGAGAGCGTTACCAAACCCGGACATAATCGACTAGCAGATTGACAGGAAACTGCACGCCATCAGGCGGAGGACCGACGAGGCCGCCGACCGCGAGGTTCAGGATCATAAACATCGGGACTCCGGAACTGAAACACCAGTTGCGCATCTGTGCGGGTTCTACAGTCATGTAGTCCTTGCCATCTTTATAGAACGTGAAGCCTCCGGTCTTTGGCTGCCACCACATTCGCCAGATGTGCCAATTATCATCCGCCGAGATGTCCGCGAACTTCGTGAGCACGTTGCTGTCGATGTTATTGGGAGTGTGGACCGACGTCTGCACGGTAGGGCCACCATAGTTCTCCAGCATGTCCACTTCGCCGCACGCTGGCCACCCTACCTCCCCGAAGTTAGCACCCAATGCCCACCATGCTGGCCACAGCCCGCGCTGGATATCGAGCTTGACACGGGCCTCAAAGTTGCCGTGATATGCGCTGAACTTGCCAACGGTCTTGAGCCGGGCGCTCTGATACGTAGTCGTGGTCCGGCCACCTGAGGTCTGGACGCGCTTGGTCGCGCGGATCACCAAGTTACCATCGCCGTCCTGGAAACTGTTTGCCCGCGAAGAAGTGTAAACCTGAAGCTCAGTATTTCCCCAGCCGCCGCCGCCAATATCATACTCCCATTTAGACGGGTCGGGCGGGCTTCCTGCTGGACCATTAAATTCATCTTCGAACGCATAGCTAACTGGCGGCCGCGATTCCCGACTCGTGCATGATGAAAGCGGTGTCAGCGCTCCGGCGCCGAGCACTGATGAAATAAAGCGGCGCCGGTTTATCGTTGCGCACGCCCTTCGAATCCGTCGTCGAGAGTGAATATGATGATCATGTTGTGCTCCTCAGCCTACGTTTTCGTTACCTGATGATCCCGTCGTTATCCCGCTGGCCGCTCCGGCCCGCGTGAACGCCGCGTTGCTGAGGTGGCTCTTGAGGTACGCTACGCTCTGGGTTTCGTAGCCAAGCTCCAGACGGTACCGCACCTTGTCGGCGTGCGCTATGACCTGGTCGGAGGCGGATATGTACTGGACGAAGACCGTCTTGAAGATACTGTCCCAGTATGAGATCAGCCACCGGTTCTCCCCGTTGCCCCAGGCGCCGAACGGGGCCGCGAAGACTGTGGACTGCCAGCCTGCCGGGAAGTTCAGGTGCGTCTGGATTGCCGCCTCGCCGACGGTAACGTCGTTGATGACGCGTGCTTCGTACTGAGCGTCCGTCTCGCCGAAGGGCCAGATGTAGTACTCGAAATCGGTGGCGGTAAACTGCGACCGGTCCAGCCCGGCGGTGCACGATGCCGGGGCATCCGGCAGGTAGGCATGCCCGCATTCCCCTGCGTGCAGCTGGATGATCCAGCCTTCCGTGGCCATGGTCTCGATTGTGCTCCAGCCAGCGTAGATCGAGCCGTAGTCGCCGTTTGCGTAACCGGTTATCACGAACATTACTGCGCTGAAACCGTACTCGTTCAAGACCGGCGTGGCCTCCGTGTCGGAGACAAACGCGTCATCAAACGTGAGCAGGATCGGCTTGGCTGGCAGCAGCTGCCTGATGCCGTCCAGCCAGTTGGTGTACTGCTGCGGAGTGATCGTGGCGTAGCCCTGCCGGTACAGGTATGCCATCTCGGCCTTGAAGTTACCCAGCGTCACGTTGTAATAGTCGACTGACCCGGGGACGGTGGACGGCGTGCCGATTCCGTGGAAGCATAGCACGGGAATTTGCCGGGGCACCGCGTACGACTCGTGCACTGCCCCTTGCTGCGCGGTACCGTCAAAGGACGTGCTGCCGACCACCGCTGAACGGCCCTTATGGTACCCCCATGCCCCGGCGGTCACCGCGAGCGTCAGCGTGACGATGACCGCCAGCATGGCTTCTATCTTGGTCCGCTTAATGGTCGTTCACTTCTCATAGCGTGGCAGGAACCGCAGGAGCGCGAATCCCAGGCTGATCACCAGCGATATCAGGCAGATCATCCATGCCATGTGCATTTCCCTGCTGCCGATCGCCACCCCGGCGAATCCGGTGGTTGCGACATGACTGCTTAGGCGTGTGCTAATCATTGTCAGGTTCCTCTTACCATCTTCCAGACGTCCTTCTTGCCGGTTTTTGTCAGCTGCTTCCAGTAGCCGGAAGCGATAGCGGCTGTTATCAGCCAGGCATAAAGCATTTCAATCGGGAAAGCCAGCGCCAAGAGCGCGGCCCGCCATCCGGCCTTGTGCGCAACACCACGGACTTAAGGCTTATCGGGCCACAATGATGCCTTGACCTGTGGTTTTTCGGTGTGGCGTGCGGTGGTTTGCCCGTGGCGGGGTCTCCTGGTAGGCGTTTGGGTGTCTAGTCCGCGCCTGTCCCAGGAGACCCTTGTGCCTTCTTATCTGCCTGACGCTGTTGATGCAAGCCGGACATCTGGGTTCCCGGATGGAGGGACTCCTGCGGGAACGGTCGTGGTGCGGGCCGCTGACCTGCTGGTTCGCGGCGGGAAGACGGTCACGGCGGGAAATGCGGTGCCGTCGGCGGGTGAGCTGGCGGTGTTCTGCCGCCCGGTGGTGACCGCGCCCGCGCTTGTCCGCAGGGACGGCAGCGTGGCGGCGGACGGCTGGCTGCCGGATTTCGTCCGGCTGGGCGAGCTGGAGCGGCACCTCGGCGACGGGGTGATCGAGGAGATCGTCGCGGCGGCGCTGGCGCAGGGGCGGCTGCGGAAGCGGGAGCGGCGCCGGATCATGTCGTATCCGCTGGTCATCCGTCTGATGATCGCGATGGCCCTGACGCCGGACGGGTCTTACCGCGAATCGCTGGCCCGCCTGGCGGGGCTGCTCGCGGACATCCCGTTCGCCCTGGAATGGCATGTTCCCACGGAGAAGGTGGTCACGGACTGGCGGGCCCTGGTGCCGGCGGACGTGATGGAGGACCTGTTCTGGCAGGCGGCCGGGCCGCTCATCGGGGACGGCGAGCCGTCGGCGGTGCTGCTGGCCGGGATGATGGTGCTCGCCGCCGACGGGATGCTGGTGAACCTCGCGGACACGCCGGCGAACCGGGCCATGTTCGGCTCGACCGGGACCGTGGATGATTCCGCGCCGTTCCCGCAGCTGCGGGTCGTCGCCCTGGCCGCCCGCGCCGGCCGGGCCATGCCCGGCGCGATCCTGGGCAGCAGCCGGGCCGGGGAGCAGACCCTGCTGAAACGGCTCGCGCGCCGCCGCCCGGAGCTGTTCGCCGGCCGCGTGACCTGCTTTGACAGGAATTTCCCCGGCTATGAGCTGATCACCGCGATCCTGGACGCGGGCGGGCACGTCGTCGCCCGGGTGAGCGCCGCGGTCGCGCTGCCGCTGGAGCCCGGCGGCGGCTGGCTGCCCGACGGATCCCGCCTGACCTGGCTGAACGCCCCGTCCGGGAAGAAAGAAGACCGGCTGCCGGTCCGCGCCGCCGAGCACAACGTCATCCTGCCCTGCGGCGACGGGGAAGAGGTCTCCGAGACCTGCACCGTGATCACCACCCTGCTGGACCACGAGGCCGCGCCCGCCGGCGCGGTGCGGGAGGCGTACCTGACGCGGTGGAGCGCGTCGGAGACCACGTTCGGCGAGGACAAGGCCACGATCACCGGCGCCGGGAACCGCACGTCCGGGCCGGTGCTGCGGTCGGGGTCCCCGCGGCTGGTCATCCAGGAAGCATGGGCCTGGCTGGCCGGCACCCAGCTGGCCCGCGCCAGCGCCGCCGCGGCGCTGCGCAGCGAGGCGGCCGCGGCCCGCGCGCTGCGCCGCAGGAACCACGCCCTGGTCACCGCGGACGAGGAATCCTTCACCGCCGTCTGGCGCCACTCAGTCCGCTCCATGACATCCACCCAGGTCACGGCCTCATCGTCGCTGGAAGCGATCGCCGCCGCGGGCGACGCCGCCGCCCGCGCCGCCCTGCACACCCTCAACGTCCCCGGCCGGCAGCGCCACTCCAGACGCGCTCAGAAAGCCCGCCCGAAATTCCCGCACGCCACCGCGACCAAGGCAACCGTCACCGGGAAACCCCAGGTCACCGTGTTCGCGCCCGGCTCCTGCTAGCCCGCTGCCAAGACCGGAAACCGTCAGGAAGGAGGAACCGCCCCGCCCGCCGGGGAACACGGACCGTGGAACCGCGCGCCAGGCCCGCCGCGACACGCGGGCAGCAGCCATCCCCGGACACCGCCAGCGCAACCGGGAAAACAGGCACCAGGACAGACACGGAACACGAAGACCACAACACCCCGAACAAGCGGAAACACCTAAAGTCCCTGGTGTTGGGCCTTGTGCGTGGTGTTGACGCTGTCGGCCATCAGGATGATGAAGACCGGCACGCACCACCATGCGAGCAGATGACCGCGCACCGTCCACAGGAGGTAAAGCAGCACGACCCGGGACACCACCGACCAGATCAGGCCGACCTGTTTGGCCCAAGGGATGGCGGTCCACCGCGTCAAGCCGAACTGACAGAGCGTCTGGATATACCCGCGCGCCCAACGTTCCCGCTGGATGAACAGCCCCTTGACGGTGGAGACCGGCACGGTGGTGGCCAGGCAGTCCTGCGGGCGCACCATGTCCCACCGGAGGTGCTTCAGGGCGATGGTCAGCTTCCAGTCCTCAGTCCAGTTGTCCGGATCGTAGACCTCCCCGTACACGCGCTTGACGTCACGGAGCGTGGCCACCCGGTACATCGCGGCCATACCGGTCATGCACCCGTATCGGCCTTTGCGCCGCCCGATGAATCTCCGGTCACGCTCGTACTCCATGGCTTGCAGGAGTTCGATTAGTGTGCCGAACCTATTAATCAGGTGGTTAGAGCTGACCGCGCCCAAGTGGGGGTCTTCCTGGAAGTGCCGTTCCGCATTCTCTAGCAGCTCTGGGTGAATGATGGTGTCGGCATCCATGCAGACCACCAGATCATCGTCGCGCAGGTCCGGGAGAACCGCATTCAACGCCGCGTTCAGCGCGCCTGCCTTCCGTCCGGTGATCCCGTGCAGCTCCATCACTTCGACGCCGTCGTATCCGGCCGCGACCTTGGCGGTGTTGTCGTCATCATCGCAGTTGTTTGGTACGACGATGATCCGGTCTGGCTGGCGTGTCTGTGCGTAGACACCTTCTATAGTGGCGGCAATATAGTCCTGCTCGTTATGCGCCGGGATCAGCACGGCAATTCGTACTTTGGTCCTGGGAACGTCCCGCACCAGCGTGGAGACCCACCGCAGAGTCTCCAGGCCGGCCAGCTGTGTATCTCCCACCGTATCCGTGGGGGTCTTATAGGTGACCCGGGGAATGGGCACCGTAATGGTGTCGTACTGCACGGGCGCAGAGAACACCTGCCGCACATCCGGGTCCGGCGCTCCTCTGCGGTGGCGACCCGGTGATCTCCCCCCAGCTTTGTCAGCGGTCTGACCCGAACGGGCTCGCGCCGAGGGGCCCAGTTCCTCGTGGGACAGCTCAAGCGACGGCCGCAGCCGGATCGGGCCACCGTCTAGCCGGCCACCGGCCGTCCGCCAGATGTCCCCCGCATATACAGCGCGAGGAAACCGCTCCTCCTGGATGGCGGTTACGCCATTCACGTTTATCCAACCCCCCACCTAGTAATCCGAACAGGTCCCGAGTAGCTACCGTCCGCAAGGCCCCAGCCCACCTCTGACGGCAGTACACCAAGTGCTTAATGGCCCGCCCTCACCATGACCCGCCCGCCAGCACTCTTCCCGCCGTGTTCCAGCGGGATGGGCGACGCAAGAAGGCAGACTGCGGCTCCAACCCCGCTCCGCCGTGACTGGGCTGCACTCATAGGCATCGGGTCGACCTATGGTCATTGCCGACCGCGCGCGGGCTGCTGCCCTGAGAATGGCGAGCGCGGCATGAAAACCGTCCCGACGACGCTGCGGAAGGCTGTCGATCCGCTCGACGTGAAGCCCTCCAGGCAATCTCACGCGTACGGGCGGCACAGCGTCAGACCCGGAATACCGCACCTCAGAGGCCTGCACCCCCGGCGCCACCTCGGGCATCGACGTGGTACCGCCCAGTTCGCTGGGCATCACTGCACCAGCTACATAAGTTCAGCAGTGAAGGTGGCACGAGGCGGCCGTCCTGGACCCAGACGCCCGTCGCCAGTGCTCGACCACTAAAGGCTTTGGACCTCAGCCAGGCAGCGGCATGTCCGTTGGGATGGGGCACCGCCCCACTATCCGTTGACCGTTGTGGCCGAATATGGGCAATCCATACCTCATCAACCATGATGCGTCCCTCCCCAGGACGTGACCCAAAGGTCACGTAACGATCCCCATGACCACCCGCATCAGGAGTGATGCTAGGTATGTAGGGCATCTTACGCATAGAAGACGTACAGGCATCAAAGATGGTTTACCTATGTAATGAGGTGATAACGGAGTGTGTTGGCGCTTCGCTTAAGTGCTTCGGCGACAGCCGAAGGAAGTCGATAAGCCCAGGTCAAGCCACTAATTCTTAGTTACAGGACCCGTGAGTGCATCATGATTAATTTTCGGGAACTAGAACAATTAGCGTAGTTTGTACCGAAACGTCCAATTTTCAAGAGTATGACAGTTAAATAAGAAATTACTGAGAGTTCGGTGAATGGACGTGTCGGGCGAGGCGCTGGGTCATCGGGGACGCCTGACGATCTGGACGGTGAGCTTGAGCGTGCTGGCGCCCAGGTAACGAGCTTGCCGGGGTAGGTGCACACGCGCCAGGCCGCGAGGAAACGGGTCCAGGCGCGCGGCAGGGGCACCTCCGGATAGGAGAGCGCCCCTTACTGAGGTCGGCTGGTGCCGCGAGGATCAGATACTAACGGCCGCCCGCTCTTGACGCGGTCGGCGAACCTGCGCCACACGGCCGGGCCGACCCGAAGCATTGGACCCTCTTGGTCCTTGGTGTCCCTCACGAGCACACGGCCGTGGTGGCTGCCGACCTCGACGCACTCACCGCCGTTGGACCCGCTGTAACTGCTCTTGCGCCAGGTGGCGCCCGTCATGTCCATCGTTCCTCAGCTACTTTCATGATCAGGTCTCGCGACGCTCCCCGGGGCAGCGCATCAGCCCTCAGGGCGTTGATCGTCAGCCGCACCTGGCCGACCACCTCAGGGTCCTCGATGGTCTGGGGCCTGGCGATCGCATCCAGATAGACGATACCCGTCCCGTCGTCATCAAGATCGGCTACAGAACCAGCGCCTGCCAGGCCAGCGTGGGCGCCCACCTCAGCGGGGATCACGTGAATGTAGATCCTCGGCCGCTCGCTCATGTCCGCTAGGTACACAAGCTGGTCATGCGTCACCTTGGGGCTGCCGATGCAAGCGGTGCAGGACCGGCTCATCCAAGATGACCGTCACTGTCGGAGGCTTTGGCCTGGCCAGTACCTGCTGCCGTTCCAGCCGACCGTGAACAAGATCATCCAGATCCTCGCCGCTGTCCGGATCAGCACCGAGGATGGCACGCGCGGATGCCTCAGTCTGGAAGATCCCCGGGACCAGCAGCGGAGCCCAGTACCACAGGACCTTGGCCACCTTCTCCGCCTCGACCCAGTCCTGGAACCAGTCGGGATACGGGCCCTTGGACTTGCGGGCAAGCACCGCCAGCCTGCCCACCATGCCATCAAGGCTCAGCTTCTCGGCCAGAGCGGACAGGACATCTTCCGACGGCGGACGCTCGCCCGTTTCGGCCTTAGTTATGACGGTCCGGTCAAAGCCGTCTCACGAGCCAGCACCTCCTGGCTCAGGCCTGCCGCTAGCCGAGCCCGGCACAGTTCCGCGCCCAGGAAGGCCGCGGCGTTGGTCTCAGGGTTGCGCCCGGCACTCACGATGATCAGCCGCATAACGGGGTGAGGTTGCGTTCAGGTTGATCGGGCAGCCACTCCACCAGGACGATGGTGGCGTCGTCTTGCAGCCGGCCGCGCTGGTATTCGCTGATCGCGTGATTGAGCCGGCGCATCGTCTCGGGCGCGGGTATGCCGCCGTTGCTGTGCCGGATGATGAAATCGCTGAGCCGGTCGAGGCCGAACGGCGTGCCGTCGGCCGAACGGCCCTCGGTGACGCCGTCGGTGTAGAGCAGCAACCGGTCGCCGGGCTCAAGCCGCTCGGTATAGACCGGCGCCGTGGCCCCGTCGTCGGGCTGCCTGCCATCGATTTCGCCGCGGCTATGGATGCCGCCCAGGCCGAGCGGTGGCACCGGCCGCCGGGCGAGTTCCTTGATGACCTTGTTGCCGCGGATCAGCAGCGGCGGCGGATGACCGCAGGGAATCCAGCTGAACAGCCCGGTGGACAGGTCCAGGTCGCACAGCAGCGCCGTGACGAACCGGATGTCGGCGAATTGCCCGGCGATCGCGTTATCGGCACGCCGGACGACCTCGGGCAGCGTGCCGCCCGCCCGCCGGGTGCTCCGGCAGGACGCCACGCCCACGCTGGCCAGCAGGCCCGCGGCCAGATCATGGCCGAGGGCGTCGAAGATCGACACGTGCAGGTGATCGCCGAGCACCGAGTAATCGAAGGCGTCTCCGCCGGCCTCATACGCCGGTTCCAGGGTCACGGCGACCAGGACGCGGTCGGTCGCGAACGTCCGGGGCACCAGGAACCCCCAGATCAGCTCGGCCTGCAGCGCCATCCTTCCGCTCCGCCGGACCTGCGCGTAGGTGTCGCTGTACCCGCTCTTGGCCACGATCATCAGTCCGGCCAGCGACGCGAGGGCCCGGTATCGGTCCAGCATGGCCTCGCCGACATCGCTGACGAGCAGGCTCAGCACGCCAAGCCGTTCGGTGCCGTCGACCAGCGGAACCCATACCCGGTACCCGTCCCCGCCCTCGCCCGCCGGGACGTACTGGATGGTGACCGTCCGGAAGGCGTACCCCGCGATCGTCGAGTTGATGACCAGCGACTCCGCCCCCTTGGCCCCCTCTTGCCCCTGACCGCCCTGACCGTCAGGGACCGGCAGTGACTCCAGATGGCGCTGCTGGAGATCGGCCAGGTACACCCGGACCTCGGTGATACCGAGCGGCCGGACGGCCGCGGCGAACACCTCCTCGATCGCGTCGGGTCTGAGCAGGTGTGACTGGCGCAGCAGGTCAGCGAGAGCGTGCTCGGCCCGGGCGGCCAGGTCACCGCCGGAACTACGCGGGCCGGAACTAATGGGGACAGCCATCGGCCACGCTGGCCCCGTCCGAGGAGAGCTCCTCTGGCAGCATGTCATCACTCCCCTGCGGGACGTCACCGGACCGGCGGGGCAGCTCGGGCGCGCAACTGCCGAAGAACGCGTGTTTTGCCCGGCCAGCATGATTGCAAACCTGACCGCGGGGCAGCAGGTAGCCGCACGGCCGGCCGCCGGGGGTTCACCGCGGCCGGCGCCGCCCCAGGGGCCGGCCGGCCTGCAGCTCGGGGCGGCTGCCCGCGATTAGCTAAGGTTAACTGATGCCTTCGATCCCGGAACCGGATGCCGCCACGGCTGAGACTGGCGCGGGCCACGACTTCGTGGTGGTGGCAAGCCGACTGCCCGTCGACCGGATCGAGGAGCCGGACGGCGGGACCAGTTGGCGGCCCAGCCCAGGCGGCCTGGTCACCGCGCTCGAACCCGTCATGCGCGAGGCAGGCGGCGTCTGGATCGGCTGGTCGGGCGACGCCGGCCCGGAACCAGGGCCGTTCGAGGCGGGCGGCTTGCACCTGGTCGGGATGGGACTGTCCGCGGAAGAGGTCCGGGATTTCTACGAGGGCTTCTGCAACGCCACGCTGTGGCCGCTCTACCACGACGTCATCGCGCCGCCCCAGTTTCACCGCCACTGGTGGGACGCCTACGTGGCGGTCAACCGGCGCTTCGCGCAGGCCGCCGCCAGTCACGCGGCCCGCGGCGCGACCGTCTGGATTCACGATTATCAGCTGCAGCTGGTGCCGCAGATGCTCCGCCAGCAGCGCGGCGATGTCCGGATCGGATTCTTCAACCACATCCCGTTCCCGGGTTATGAGATCTTTGCCCAGCTGCCCTGGCGCCGCCAGGTGGTCGAGGGCCTGCTGGGCGCGGACCTGCTGGGATTCCAGCGCCGGGCCGACGCCACGAACTTCTTGCGGGCCTGCCGCCGGGCCACCGGCCTGACGACCAAGGGGTCGACGGTGCGGGTCGGCGGGCCGGCCGGGCCGCGCGATGTGCACGCGGCGGCGTTCCCGATCTCGATCGACACGGCCGGGCTGAGCCAGATCGCGCAGCGGGAGGACGTCAGGAAGCGGGCGCGAGAGATCCGCGAGGTACTCGGCCACCCGGAGATCGTGCTGCTTGGAGTCGACCGGCTCGACTACACCAAGGGCATCCTGCATCGCCTCAAGGCCTACGGCGAACTGCTCAACGAGGGCAGGCTCGGACCGCCGCAGGCCGTCCTGGTCCAGGTCGCGAGCCCGAGCCGGGAACGGGTCGAGGCGTACCGGGAGCTGCGGGACGAGGTCGAGCTGACCGTGAGCCGGATCAACGGCGAGCACGCGGAGGTGGGTACCACGCCGGTCCACTACCTCCATCAGTCCTATCCGCGGGAAGAAATGGCCGCGCTCTACCTGGCCGCCGACGTCATGCTGGTGACCCCGCTGCGGGACGGGATGAACCTGGTCGCCAAGGAATACGTCGCCTGCCGCAACGACGAGAGCGGCGCGCTCGTGCTGAGCGAATTCACCGGCGCCGCCGACGAGCTCGGCGGCGCGTTCCTGGTCAACCCGCACGACATCGAGGGCCTCAAGGACACCATCGTGCGCGCGACCACGGTCAGTCCCGCCGAGGCCAGGCGCCGGATGCGCTCGATGCGGCGGCGAGTGCGCGAGCACGACGTCGCCCACTGGGCCGCGACCTTCCTCAGCACCCTCGACGGCCTCGCCGGGCCCGACGCGGGCGCCGAACCCGAAGGGGCCGACCCCGACGCGGGCGCCGAACCCGACGGGGACGCCAGCACCAGCCCGGACCTGCTCCCCGGGCCCGGCGCCCCCGCTTACTAAGCGGATTTCATGATCGCGAAGACTTTACAGTCTGCACAGACTGTAAAGTCTTCGCGATCACGCTTGGCCCCTTTTGCAGAGGCGGGAAGCGGAGGGTTAGCCGGGCTTGCCGGGGAGGATCTCGCGGGCTTTGGTTAGGAGGCCTTCCTTGAGGACGCTCCAGCCGTCCGGGTCGCCCTTGAGCAGGGCGGTGGCGGCGTCCTTGGCTTGCTCGAAGGTGGCGTGCGGCGGGATGGGAGGAACGCTGGGATCGGTCCGGAAGTCAAGCACGGTGGGGCGGTCGGCGGCCAGGGCCTGATCCCATGCCGGGCCGACCTGGTCCGGCTTGTCGACCGCGATTCCGTTCAGGCCCAGGCTGCGGGCGAAGCCCTCGTAGGAGATGTCGGGGAGCTGCTGGGACGCGGTGAACTTCGGGGCCCCTTCCATCGCCCGCATCTCCCAGGTGACCTGGTTGAGGTCGTTGTTGTGCAGGACCGCGACGATCAGCCGCGGGTCCGACCACTGCTCCCAGTAGTGCTTGATCGTGATCAGCTCGGCCAGGCCGTTCATCTGCATGGCCCCGTCCCCGGCGAAGACGATGACGGGCCGGTCCGGGTGACCGAACTTGGCGCCGATGCCGTAGGGGACGCCCGGGCCCATGGTGGCCAGGTTGCCGGACAGCGAGCCGCGGATGTCGCCGTGGAAGCGCAGCTGCCGGGCGTACCAGTTCGCCGACGAGCCGGAGTCCGCGGCGACGATGGCGTTGTTCGGCAGCCGGGCGGACAGCTCACGGAAGGCCAGCATCGGGTTGACCGGGTCGGCCTCGACCTCGGCCTCGGCGGCCATCGACTCCCACCAGCGGGCCACGTTGGCCTCGATGCCCTCGCGCCAGGAGCGGTCCTCCTTGCGCACCAGGTGCGGGATCAGGGCGCGCAAGGTGGCGGCGGCGTCGCCGACCAGGTTGAGCTCGTTCGGGTAGCGCATGCCGATGTACTTGCCGTCGATGTCGATCTGCACGCCGCGGGCCTGGTCGAAGGCCGGCAGGAACTGCGTGTAAGGGAAGCTCGAGCCCACCGTGAGCAGCGTGTCGCAGTTCATCATCAGCTCGTAGCTCGGCCGGGTGCCGAGCAGCCCGATCGAGCCGGTCACGTACGGCAGCTCGTCGGAGAGCACGTCCTTGCCGAGCAGCGGCTTGGCGACCCCGGCGCCGAGCAGCTCGGCGACCTCCTCGAGCTCGCGCCGGGCACCGCGGGCGCCCTGCCCGGCCAGGATGGCGACCTTGCCGCCGGAATTGAGGATCTCGGCGGCCTTTCCGATCGCCTGGTCGTCCGGCACGGTGGCCGGCCACTCGACCCCGAGGGACGAGGGGACCATCTTGAACGCGTGGGTCGGCGCGGAGTACTCGAGCTCCTGCACGTCGGCCGGGATGATGATGGCGGTGGGGGCCCGCTCGGCCAGGGCGGTGCGGATGGCCCGGTCGAGCACGTTGGGCAGTTGTTCGGGGACGGTGACCATCTGGACGTACTCACTGGCGACGTCCTTGAACAGGCTAAGCAGGTCGACTTCTTGCTGGTAGGAGCCGCCCATGGCGCTCCGGTTGGTCTGGCCGACGATCGCGACCACGGGCACGTGATCCAGTTTGGCGTCGTACAGGCCGTTGAGCAGGTGGATGGCCCCCGGCCCTGAGGTTGCCATGCAGACGCCGAAGCGGCCGGTGAACTTCGCGTACCCGACGGCCTCGAAGGCGGCCATCTCCTCGTGCCTGGCCTGGATGAACTGGGGCTTGTTCTCGGCCCGGCCCCAGGCGGCAAGGATGCCGTTGATCCCGTCGCCGGCGTAGGCGAAGACGTGTTCGGTGTCCCACGCGCGCAGCCGCTCGAGCAGGTAGTCAGCCACTGTCGGTGCCATGTCTATCCTCCGTGACGCTTCGGTATGTCATGCGGGACCGCCGGGCGCACTCGCGATCAGGTGGTCCGCCGCGCGGGCGGCCACGGCCATGATCGTCAGGGCCGGGTTGGCGCTGCCCTGGGTGGGGAGCACGCTGCCGTCGGTGATGTACAGATTGGGGACCGCGAAACTGCGGCAGTACCGGTCGACCACCCCGTGCCTCTCGTCCGCCGCCATCCGCGCGCCGCCGACCAGGTGGGCGTAGCGCTGGATGGTGATGACCTCGTCGGCTCCGGCGGCGTGCAGGATGTCCTCCATGACCTGCTGCGCCGCTTTCGCCAGGGCCCGGTCGTTGTCGCACTGGGAGTAGGCGAAACGGGCCACCGGCAGGCCGTGGCGGTCCTTTTCTTCGGCCAGCGTGACCCGGTTCTGTTCGAGCGGCAGGAACTCGCAGAGGGCGCCGAGGCAGGACCAGTGCACGTAGTCGCTCATGTACTCGCGTAGCGCGGAACCCCAGTGCCCCTGCGCGGCGACGTGCTCGGCCCAGGTGATCGGCAGCGGGGACACGGTCTGGATCGAGAACCCGCGCTTGTAGTCCTTGGCCGGGTCGGTCTCGTAGAACTCCTCGCTGCTGACCTCGGGCGGCGGCGCCTTGTACATCCGCACTTCGGCGTCGAAACGGCCCGCCGTCTGCGGCGCTCCCTGAACCATCAGGTAGCGGCCGACCTGGTCGAAGGAGTTGCACAGGCCGTCGGGGAACCGGCTCGACGCCGAGTTGAGCAGCAGCCGGGGCGTCTCGATCGAGTAGCCGGCGATGGCCACCATCCTGGCCCGCTGGAAGTGCTCCCGGCCGCCGCTGACGTAGTGCACCCCCATCGCCTGACCGGTGCGCTCGTCGACGGCCACCTGGGTCACCATGGCGTCGGCGCGCACCTCGGCGCCGTGTGCCAAGGCGTCTGGGACGTGCGTGATCAGCGGCGACGCCTTGGCGTTCACCTTGCAGCCCTGCAGGCAGAAGCCACGGTAGATGCAGTGCGGCCGGTTGCCGAACCGGCCGTTGGCGATGGCCACCGGACCGACCTTGGCGGTGATGCCGATCTTGTCCGCGCCGCGCAGGAACACCTCGCCGTTCCCGCCGACCGGATGCGGGCGGTGCGGGTAGCCGTGCGGATCGCCCCACGGCCAGCGTTCGCCTGCCACCGGCAGTTCGGCCTCGATGGCCTGGTAGTACGGGCGAAGATCGGGGTAGCTCAGCGGCCAGTCCGCGCCGACCCCGTCGACGCTGCAGGTGCTGAAGTCGCTCGGGTGAAAACGCGGGGTGTAGCCCGCGTAGTGGACCATCGAGCCGCCCACGCCGCGGCCGGAGTTGTTGGAGCCCATCGGCACCGGATCGGAGCCCGCGATCACCCGCGGGTCGGTCCAGTACAGCTGGTGCGAGCCCGCCTCGTCGCTGACCCAGTCGGTGTCCGGATCCCAGAACGGGCCGGCGTCCAGGGCCGCCACCCGCCAGCCGGCCCGGGCCAGCCGCTGCAGCAGGACCGAGCCGCCCGCGCCGCAGCCCACGATCACCAGGTCAAGCTCGTCGGTGTCGGCGAACCGCTGCATGTCCAGGCGGAGCTTGTGGTTGGTTCTGCTGCCATCGTTCGGCAGCAGCCAGGCTGATTCGTTCCGATCCCGGACCTGGTCCGCCGGGTCGCCGAGCCGCATCAGGCTCCTTCCCGGACCGGGTCTTCCGACGGCCGCTCGTCCGCCACCTCGAATGGCTCGAGCTTGCCGACCCCGGCGTTCTTGTAGCCGCGCGGGTAGGCCGGGCCGGGGAAACCAATCTCCGCCCAGGCGAACGGATGAGCGTAGAAGGCCGTGCAGGCGTACCTGGTCCACAGGCTCCAGACGTGGTCGGCGGGCAGCCCGTGCCAGGGGCCGGACTTCAGGTCCTGCACCGCCTGCACCAGTGCGCGCTGATCGGCCTCGGGGGCTTGGGCGAAGGTGGTGCCGCAGCGCCCGGCGGCGTCGGCATCGAGGTAAGACAGCGTGTCCCGCCAGGCCTGGCCGTCCTCGGGCATGTCCTCGTACCGCCAGCCGTCGGTCTCCCCGGCCGCCAGCCGGGCGTCGATCATCTCGAGCACGGGCACCGCGAACGCCTCGTCTCCGTCCTGGCCGGTGAGCAGGTCAAGGAGGGCTGTGGCACAGGCCCGTTCGGCATCATTGAAGAACTTCACCTCGGCGGGTGGCTCGGACCTGGCCGTCACCAGGTCCGCCGTCACCTGGTCCCAGTGCGGCGCCTGGCCGAGCACGTCGAAGCCGGGAAACCGCTCGGCGGGGCCGCTCACTGCTCCCGCCGCAAAACGGCCGCGAGCAGGCCCATCCCGCCCACCATGGTGACCAGCAGCGGGGCCAGCAGCGGTGGCCCCATCTCCATGTTGTAACGGGCGTTTTTCCAGCCCCCTGGCTTCTGAGAGATGCCGCGAGCGTGCAGGTAGGTGCCCTGCAGGCCATTGGCGACAATCGCCGCCGAGGCGACAGGCAGGGCGGTCTTGGCCAGACGGCGGCTGAAGAAGCCGGCCACTCCAGCCACCGCGCCGACCGGGCCGAGGGCCACCGGCAGCCACATCATCTTGTTGCCGAAGCTGGCGCTGTCGTGCTCGAAGTAGATCTCCGCCGCTGTCACCAGCGCTCCCGCCGCGGTCAGGGCCGAGAGGCTGCGCTCGAAGCGCCCGGTCTCCACGTTGCGCACCATCCGGTCGATGCCGAGCGCGGTCCGGTCAACCGCACCGCGGCGCGCGCGTCGAGCTGTCATGGACTTCCTCCTGATTTCCGGCACGAACACCTGCGTCCGTCGTCTGCCTCGGGCCGACGGCTCTAAACGGCCGGAGCCTGCCCGGGCGGAAAAACTTGGGCCCGCACTACCCGGCGCGGCCGCGCCTAACCTGATGAGCGGAATCACGGCGAGAACAACGCGGCACAAGCACGGACGACTTGGGCGACGTGTCCTAAGCTCCGGCTGAGGCTGCCGTCCACGGCCAGCTGGAGAAAGGCCACGGCCCGGCCGAAGGTCTCCCCCACGGCATGACCGGCCAGCTGAGCCTGGTACGCACGGTACCGGGTCATCTCCCACTCCTGCCCGCGCGCCGGAAGCGAAGCGAGTCCCGGCTCGGGCACCGGCCGCCACGTCCAGGCCGCGACGGGACCGCTGTTGCCCTCCAGCGGGTTGATGAAGTCGGCGTGATCCTCGTAATAACCCATCCGGTTCCGGACGAACCGCAGGCCGCCGAAGGTCCGCTCGATTACCCGGCGCTCCGTCGCGCCATGGCTGGCCAGGACGTTGTGGTAAGCGTCCGGCTGGTAGCGGACGAAGGCCGCGTCGACCATGGTGACCCACCACACCGCCTCGCTGATCAGCGCGAAACCGTGCGGCTGGTGCCACCCGCTGGCGCGGAGCAGCCGGTCGGTCGTCTCCCGCATCGCGGCGATGGACCAGTCGAGGGTGCCGGCCTCGGCGGGCAGGTCGCTCGCGTTCTGGCGGTTCCACGCCACCCGGCAGCGAGCGGAGCAGAACCGGGCGTGCTCACGGCGCGGCGCGAACACCGTGCCGCACTGTTCGCACTCCCGGGTATCTGTCATCACCGCCCATGTTACGCGTAACGCCATCATGCCGCGGGCCGCGGGCCGCCCCGGCGTAGCGGGCGAAATCCTGTCGCTTGGGCGCGCGAAGGTAGATATGGTCGCCGGGTGCCTGATGCGATCTTTGCCCACCCTCGCCTGGCACTCGTCTATGACGCATTTGACGGCGGCCGCGATGACTTGGCCGCCTACCTGGACATCGCCTGCGAGCTGGGCGCGGACCGCGTACTCGACGTCGGTTGCGGGACAGGGTGCCTGGCGGTGCTGCTCGCTCAGAGCGGCCGCACTGTCATGGGTGTTGACCCGGCCGAGGCATCGCTTGAGGTCGCAACGGCGAAGGATGCAAACGGGCGCATCACCTGGGTCCACGGTGATGTCACGACGGTGCCGGCGTTCGACGCTGATCTTGCGGTGATGACAGGGAATGTGGCACAGGTCTTTCTCACCGATGCCGACTGGGGACAGGCTCTGGCGGGGATACACGCTGCACTTCGTCCGGGCGGCTACTTCGTGTTCGAGACAAGGCGTCCGGAACGGCGGGCCTGGCGGGACTGGGCTGCTGACGCTGGCCCGGTCACCCTCGATATCCCAGGCACCGGACCTGTAGAGCGACACCATGAGGTCACTGACGTGAGCCTTCCGTTCGTCTGTTTCCGCTACACCTACAGGTTCCTGGCCGACGGCGCGGTGATCACGTCGGACTCGACCCTGGTGTTCCGCCACCGCGACGAGGTGGAATCAAGCCTGCTCGCCCACGGCTACCGAGTGCTGGATGTGCGAGAAGCCCCTGATCGCCCAGGTCGCGAGTTCGTGTTCATCGCCGAGCGCACGACCTGAGCTACTCGGCCTGAGTGGTAGGCCTGACCTGGTCAGGCAACTAGCTCGGCATCCCCGGCGAACGCGGCCCACAGCTCCGCGTAGCTGCCGCCCTGCGCCAGCAGCTCGGCGTGGGTACCGACCTCGGCGATCTTGCCCGACTCCATCACCACGATGCGGTCGGCGCGGGCGGCGGTGGTCAGCCGGTGCGCGACCACCAAGGTGGTGCGCTTGGCCGTCAGTCGCTCGGTCGCGTTGTTGACCGCCGCCTCCGACGCCAGGTCGAGGGCCGCGGTGGCCTCGTCGAGCAGCAGGATGGCCGGATCGACCAGGTAGGCGCGGGCCAGGGCGATCAGCTGGCGCTGGCCCGCGGCCAGGTTGCGGCCCCGCTCAGCCACCTCGTGCCGGAAGCCGCCGGGCAGCCGCGCGATCATCTCGATCGCCCCTACCTCGCGGGCCGCGGCCTCGACGTCCGCGTCTGTCGCGCCCGGGCGGCCGTAGGCGATCGCGTCCCTGACCGTGCCGGGGAACAGGTAAGGCTCCTGCGGAACCACGCCGAGCTGCTGCCGGTAGCCGGCCAGGTCCAGCTCCCGCACGTCAGTGCCGTCGATGAGCAGGCTGCCCGACGTGACGTCGTAGTACCGTGCGACCAGCTTGACCATGGTGGACTTGCCCGCGCCGGTCTGGCCGACCAGTGCCACGGTCTCGCCGGGCCGCACGACCAGGTTCACACCCGACAGCGCGTCCTGCGGCTGCGCAGAGTACCTGAACCGCACATCCCGGAACTCGATCTGGCCCCGGGGACGCCCGGCGGGCTTCGGGTGCGCGGCCTGCGGCGTGCTGGTCGGCCGGCGGAGCAGGTCCTTGATCCGCCGCAAGCCGACGGCGGCCTGGTTGTAGCCGTCGAAGACCTGGGACAGCTGCTGCACGGGAGAAAAGAGCAGGTCGATGTAGAGCAGGTAGGCGATCAGCCCGCCGGCCGTCAGCGTCTTGTTGTGCACCTCGCCAGCGGCCACGAACAGGATGAGGGCCCCGCCGACGGTGGAGAGCAGCTGCACGAACGGGAAGTACAGCGCGATGAGGCGCTGCGCCCGGAGCCGGGACCGGCGGTACCTGGCGCTCAGCTCAGCGAAATGCTCCTGGTTGCGGCCCTCGCGGCGATACGCCTGCGCGGTGCGCAGCCCGGCAACGTTCTCCTGAAGGTCGGCGTTGACGATGCTGACCTTCTCGCGGGCATCGCTGTAGGCCTCCCGGGACTTCGCCCGGAACACTAGTGTGGCCGCCACCAGCACCGGGATGATCGTCAGCAGGATAAGACCCAGCCGCAGGTTGATGTACAGCAGCGCGATCAGGACGCCCACGAACGTCAGGACCGCGTTGACCATGGTGATCAGCCCGGTCTGCAGGAACGTGTCCATGGCGTCCACGTCGGTCGTCATCCGGGTCATGATCCGGCCGGACATCTCGCGCTCGTAGAAGTCGAGGCCGAGCCGCTGCAGGTGGGAGAAGATCTTCACGCGGAGGGTGTAGAGCATCCGCTCGCCGTTGCGGCCCACCACGTTCGTCTGGATCACGTTGATAACCCAGTCGGTGCAGACGATCGCGAGCCCGATCAGCGACACCACGATGATCGGATGGAAAGCCTTGTCCAGGACGCCGTTGTCAACGCCGGTGCGCACCAGCGCGGGCATGGCGATGCTGGCCACGGCGTCGAGGCCATCAAGGACCAGGCCGACGAAGAGCGCCAGGGCGATCGGACGCAGCAGCCGGCGCAGCGTGAAGTGCGGGTCGGCCGCGCGGGACCCCGCCTGGCTGACCCCGGGACGCTCATTGGCCGGCGGCAGCGCGTCGACCTTGGCGAGTAGCTCGGGTGTCGGCGGTATCCCCGCGAGCATCCCCCCGCCCGCGCCACTGCCGCCCCGTCCGCCGCGGGCCGCGGCGCCGAAGCCGCGGCCGATCGCGGCGCCTGGTGCGCGGGCCAGCTGGCTGTCGGCCACGCCCGCCGCAGGACTGGACCCGGCCGCGTCGTCGCCGGCCTGCCACAGGCTGGGGGTCACCGTGCCGGAGCCCGGCTCCCGCCCGGCGGGAGCGCCTCGGCCGGCCGGAGCGCCCTGGCCGGCGTTCTCGTGGTAAGCGAGCCAGCTGGCGTCAACGCCCTCGGCGTCTTCGCCAGGTCCGGACAGCAGCAGCCGGTACAGGGCGCAGCGCGCGGTCAGCTGCTCGTGCGTACCCTCGTCGACCAGCCGTCCCTCGTCCAGGACGGCGATCCGGTCGGCCAGCTGCAGCGTCGAGCGGCGGTGCGCGATCAGCAGCGTGGTGCGCCCGGCCATCACCTTACGCAAGGTGGCGTGGATCTGCGCCTCGATCCCCGCGTCGATCGCCGAGGTGGCGTCGTCCAGGATCAGGATGGCCGGATCGGTGATCAGCGCCCTGGCCAGCGACACGCGCTGCCGCTGGCCGCCAGACAGGGTCAGGCCCTGCTCGCCGATCACCGTGTCGTAGCCGTCCGGCAGGCTGGTGATGAACTCGTCGGCCTCAGCGGCCCTGGCCGCCGCGACGACCTGCTCCTGCGTGGCGTCGGGCCGGCCGTAGGAGATATTCGCGCGGATCGAGTCAGAGAACAGGAAGCTGTCCTCCATCACCAGGCCGATCGAGGCGCGCAGCGAGTCCAGGGTCAGGTCGCGGACGTCCTGGCCGCCGATCCGGATGCCGCCGCCCCTGACGTCGTAGAAGCGGGGCAGCAGCAGGGAGATCGTTGACTTTCCGGACCCTGAGGTGCCGACAACGGCGAGCGTCTGGCCCGACGGCACGTGCAGCGACAGGCCCCGCAGCACCGGCTCGGACGGCAGGTAGCCGAAGGCCACGTGGT
>Ga0302177_10000843_pt1 | contig 22350 bp, 18 predicted proteins | sample I_Palsa_E1_2_FD_198780 | JGI IMG/M metagenome (GOLD analysis project Ga0302177, IMG submission 198780) | Peat permafrost microbial communities from Stordalen Mire near Abisko, Sweden - I_Palsa_E1_2 | ecosystem: Environmental > Terrestrial > Soil > Palsa > Peat permafrost | place: Sweden... | reverse complement strand
GCGAGACAAAAGACGAAATTATAGGATTAGTGGTCTATGCTGTACCGCAGATCCGGTGAGCGTGAGACGCAAGTTGCACGTAGTCACCTCTGGTTTGTACGGGGCGTATTCACGCAACTACACGGTTGAGTGGATACTGAGGCGAATATTGCCAATGGGGTGGCACGCCGGTGCCGGCGCGGACAATATTGCTTCGGACGTCCGCAGCCGCCACGTATTTCCAGGTGGCGCCCGGCCGTTGTGCTGTTAACGGCGACGGCCCTCCCGTTCATACCGGGAGGACCCTCCTTAACACAGGCACTCCCAAGGAGGAATAAGCCATCCATGACAGTACGTCGAACACCAGCCGATGGAGGCGTTCCCGGTGATCCGGCCGGGCATGATTCCCGCGGATAATGACGCGTCGACGGGCACGTGCGACGCCGATCCGCAGTGTGTGCACGTGCCGTGCTTTCAGGTTCAGCTGGAGGCCTCACGCCCGCAGCGGGCTCACCGGCAGTCAAATGCGTGTGCCTATCATGTCGCCGAGATCATCCAGGCACTGCGCGGCTGGGCGGGGAACCGGGGCCTGGTCGACGGGCAGCTGACCATCTTGGCCATCGAGCTGGCCGCGGGCGGACGCCAACCTGGAGGGCCCGAAGGCCCGGGCGCGCCCGATCGATCCGACCTGCACGGTTTCGCCTTCAGCACCATCCCGCTCACGGCTTACCGCCTTGACCCCGAAGCCAGGGTCGGCTCGAATACAACGCCCGCCGAACCGGAGAGCTAGCGCCGGAGGATCGCGTCGTGACCATGAGCGTCCGCCGGGGAGCCTTGGCGGTTCCTAGTCCAGGCGGGACACGCGATGGCGCAGCGCCCGGGCGAACTCAGCGGCGAACGGGGCGGCGTCGGCCTGCTCCAGGCGGGCGGAGGAAATCCGGACGCCCGGCGCCGCGGCTATCCGGAACCGCTGCCCCGGGGCCACCGCCCAGCCCGCCGCGGCTAGCGACGAGGCGACACCGTCTTCGTCGGAAACGGGCACCCAGCAGGTGAATCCCGATCGGCCGCTCGCCGCGATGCCGTGGCGGCGCAGTGCCGAACGCAACGCATCACGGCGCCCCGCGTAGATGTCGGCCGCGCTTGCGAGCTGGACCGCGACCGACGGATCCGCCCACAGGTCCGCGACCATCTCCTGCAGCTGGTAACTCACCCACCCGGTGCCCAGCGCCTGCCGCCCTGCCACCCGCGTGATCGTAGCCTCGTCGCCGACCAGCACCGCGAGCCTCAGGTCAGGGCCGAGCGACTTGGACACCGAACGCAGGATGACCCAGCGCTGCGTTCCCCTCGAGCCTTTCTGGCCCTTGGACCCCGTAAGGCCGGCGCATGCGGAGAAAGCCGGCACGCCCGCCACCGGCCCGGCGTGATCGTCTTCGATGACCCCGACGGACGGGTGCCGTCGAAGGACGTCGCCTATCGCCGCGGCCCGGTCGGCGTCCCATGCGGCGCCTGTGGCAGCCTGGGCCCGCGGCGTGACGATCAGCGCGCCCGCTCCGCGGGTGAGCGCGGCCGCCAGCTCCGCGGGCCTGATGCCCAGGTCATCGACCGGAACCGGGACCACGGCGTAGCCCATCGCGGCCAGCAGGTCAAAGGTGACGGCGTGGCCTGGATCTTCGACGATGACCCGGTCGGAGGGCGTCAGCCAGGTAGCGAGAACCCGCTCGATGCCGTCGAGGGCGCCGCCGGTGACGGTCAGGTTGGCCGCGTCTATGCCGTCGGCCGCCAGCTGGCCGGCCGCCAGGCGGCGCAGCCGCGGCGCGACCGGCGCCTCGGCATACATCCGGGTGGATCGCCGGGCCGGCCGGGCCGGCAGCAGGGGGAGGAGGTCCGGATCGGGGCCGCCGGTGATCAGGTCCCTGGTTCCCGCCGGAGCGCGCAGGTACACGCGCGAGCTGACCGGGGGAGCCCCGCGGATCCGGGTGCCGGCCCGGCCCGTGCCGGTGGTGATGCCGCGCCGGCGCAGCTCGCCGTAGGCCGCCGCCGCCGTGGCCGGGCTGACGCCGAGCTGGCCGGCCAGCTCGCGGACTGGTGGCAGCCGGTCCCCTGGCGACAGCTGCCCACTGCGGACACCCGCCTCTACGCTGGCCGATATCTCCTTGGCGGTCCGGCCCTGGGGACGATATCGTACCAGTATGTTCATAAAATGTACTGTAACATTTATCGGGCCGGCGCTATGAGCGAGGCGTTCTCCGCAGAATCCCAGCTTATCCACGCCGGCACCGAACGCGTGGTCGGCCAGCCGGCCACGCCGCCGCTCGTCCCGGCCAGCATCTATGTGTCGTTGGGGGAGCCGCAGCCCGGCCGGGGTTACGGGCGGGAGAGCAACCCGGGCTGGGAGGCCCTCGAGCAGGCGCTTGGCGCCTTGGAGGACGCGGAGGCGGTCGTCTTCGCCTCAGGCCAGGCGGCCTCGATGGCCCTGATGCTCGCCCTGGCGAAGGGGCGGGACAGCATCGTGCTGCCCTCCGACGGCTACTACGGGACGCGGGTCCTGGCCGACAAGCTGCGGCCGCACGGCGCCGTGCCGGTCCACGTGGACCTGCAGGACCTGCCGGCGGTGGAGCGCGCGCTCGCGGGCCACGGACCCTCAAAGTCCGGGTCGTCGCTGCTGTGGACCGAGACGCCGACGAACCCGTTGCTGCGCGTGGCCGACCTGGCCCGGCTCGCCGAGCTCGCGGCCACGGCGGGGGCCCCGATGGTGACGGACAACACCGTCGCCACCGGCCTGCTCCAGCGGCCGCTCGACTCCGGCGCGACGGCCTCGCTGTACTCGCTGACCAAGGCACTGTCCGGGCATTCCGACGTGATCCTCGGTGCCGTCGTCAGCCGCGACGTGGAACTGCTGGCCGCACTCCAGGCCTGGCGGTCGAGCGGCGGCGCCGTTCCCGGGCCGTTCGAGGCCTGGCTGGCCCTTCGGGGGCTGAAGACGCTGCCGCTGCGGATCGCGCGCCAGTCACAGAGCGCTCTCGCCATCGCCCGGCACCTGGCGGCCCATCCCCGGGTGGCCGCCGTCCATTACCCCGGTGTCAGCACACCGGCATCGCAGGTCGCCGCCCGGCAGATGACCGGTGGCTTCGGCCCTTTGCTGTCCTTCGAGATCATCCCGGACCGCGCTGAGGCCGCGGACCAGGTGGTGGAGAGTTCGACGCTGATTCTTCCCGCGACCAGCTTCGGCGGCGTCGAGTCGAGCTGGGAACGGCGCGGCCGGTGGGCGGGCGAAACGGCGCCCGACGGTCTGATCAGGCTCTCGGTCGGCGTCGAGCCCGCGGCCGACCTGATCACCGACATCGACGCCGCCCTGAAGGCGCTGGAAACCCTGGAACCCCTGGAGGTGCTGTGATGCAGAGCTCCGTCGGCGACTACGTCATCGACGATGACCCGGCCAGGATCGACGCCGGGGCCGCGGTCGCGTTCCTGACCACGGAGGCCTACTGGGGCCGCTCGCGTACCGAGACGGACATCAGGCGCCAGATCGCCACGGCCTGGCGCGTGGTCGGAGCGTACGACCGGACCGGTGCCATGGTCGGCTTCGCCCGTGCCTTCAGCGACGGCGGGAACGCCTACCTCTCCGACGTGTACGTGCTGTCCGGACACCGCGGGGCCGGCCTGGGTAAGGCCATCATGCGGGCGATGATCGACCACGGCCCGGGTGCCGCCCAGCGCTGGATGCTGCACACCTCCGACGCCCACGCCCTCTACCGCAAGTTCGGCTTCACCCCGCCGCCCGGCAATCCAGTCAGGTACATGGAACGCCCCCCTTCGGGGGGCCCCGGGGGGCACGGGGGTGCGGGCAGCCCCCCCGTAATCAGGGGGGGTCTGGGGGGGATCGTCCCCCCGAGGCTAACATCCAAAACACTTCTTCTCGAGCCGCTGCGGTACGATCACGTGCCCGGCTTGCTGGCCGCCGCCGGAGGCGGCGGAGACCTGTACCGCTGGTCTCCGGTGCCACAGGACGAAGCCGCGGTCCGCCGGTACGTGGAGACGGCAGTCGCAGCCAGGGACAGCGAGACGGCGGTACCGTTTGCCGTGGTCCGGCTGGAAGACGAAGCGGTGATCGGCTCTACGCGGTTCTGTAACCTGGACTACTGGGCGTGGCCGGAGCCGAAACCCGCGCCCGACACCTGCGAGATCGGTTACACCTGGCTGAGCCGTGATGCGATCAGGACCGGGGCGAACACCGAGATGAAACGGCTCATGCTCACGCACGCCTTCGAGGTATGGCAGGTCCGGTCGGTGTGTCTGCACACCGACGCGCGGAACCAACGGTCACGGGATGCCATGCAGCGGATCGGCGCGCGGTTCGAGGGCATCCTGCGCTCGCACCGGCTCGGCGCGGACCGCAGCCCGCGCGATTCGGTCCGCTTCAGTATCACCGCGGCCGACTGGCCGGCGGTCCGATTGCGCCTGGACGAGCTGTCTCAGCGTTATCAGCTCACCTGACGAGCTCAGCGGCGCCGGCGTGCGACCGGGAACCCAGGCTGCGCCACCAGGCCTGCCCCGGTTCCGGCAGCATGTAGATCGGATCGTAGTACGGGTACTCGCGGCTGAGCGCCAGCTCGTCGTCCACCTCGATCGCGGTGTGGTAGTTCTTCGTCCAGTACGAGATGCCGTGCTCGGTGTCGTACCTGGCCACCTGGTGCACCCAGCGCTTGCCGACATAGGGCACGTCACATACCACCCGCGGGGTCGCGAACCCAGGCAGGTAGCCCATGATCTCGTGCTGCAGTGACTGCCCTTCCCGCAGGGTCAGCCGCCAGTGCTCGCTGCCGGGGATCATGTCGCACATGTAGAAGTAGTAGGGCATGATCGCGGCCCCGTCGAGCAAGGCGAAGCACAGGTCGAGCAGCGCACCTGCGCTGTCGTTGGTCCCGCGCAGCAGGACGCCCTGGTTCCGCACGTCGCGAACGCCGGCCTCCAGCATGGCCCGGGCCGCCCGGGCCACCAGAGGCGTCACCGACTGAGCCGAGTTCACGTGGGTGTGGATCGCGATGCTCACGCCGCGCGAGCGGGCCGTCGTGGCGAGCCGGGACATGCCCGCGCGCACCTCGTCCGACAGCCAGTGCTGAGGCAGCCCCATCAGCGCCTTGCTGGCCAGCCGGATGTCCCTGATCGAATCGATCTCGAGCAGCGAGGCCACGAACGACTCGAGCCGCGGCCACGGCAGGTTGGCCACGTCTCCGCCGGAGACCACCACGTCCCGCACCCCGGGCGTGCGGCGCAGGTAGGACAGCATGGCGCTGAGCCGGTCTTCGCGGGCGAGCCCGAACTTGTGCTTGTCGGTCACCGCCGTCGGGTTGCCCACCAGGTCCATCCGGGTGCAGTGGCCGCAGTACTGCGGGCAGGTCGGCAGCAGCTCGGCCAGCACCTTGGCCGGGTAGCGGTGGGTGAGGCCCTCGACCACCCACATCTCCGCCTCGTGCAGCGAGTCACGCTGCGCGTACGGGTGCGAGGGCCAGTCGGTCCTGCGATCGCTGAACGCCGGGAGCATGTACCTGCGCACGGGGTCCGCGTAGAACGCCTCGGTGAAGCCGGGGCGATCGGGGGCGCCAGCAGGCACCATGGTGTTGAGCATCTGCGGCGGCAGCAGCATCGACATCGTGGCCCGCTCGCGCTGGTCACGTTCGGCGTCGGCGAAGAACGTCTCATCAAGTCCCGGCCCGGTGACCTGGTGGAGCTGCCGTACGTTCTTGACGCAGTGGGCGCGCTGCCACTGCGCGGACTCCCACTCGGCAGCGGACACCCCGGTCCAGCCGGGGAACCGGCGCCAGTCGGGTTCGGCCAGCTCATGCCGCCGATATACGTATGGCTGCGAGATCACGAACGAAGCCCTCCAATTGTTGGATAATACAGGAGGACCTACGGCACAAGACAAGATCAACCGAAAAATTTACTGAACGAGCCGGGTGTTACGTTCTCAGCCTGGCGACAACTCCCTCCCACGGGCCCAGCACGCGCTGCGACGCAGCCGTGCCGGTGGGTGAGGTGGCCAGCAGCACCTCGCCCGCCGCGGCCGGGATCCCAGCCGGCTGCCCGGAGAAGTTCGCCGCCACCAGCAGCGAGCCGACCCGGTACGCCCATTGCCCTTCGCGGGCCGGTAGCTGCTCGAAGTCGGTTTTCGGGATCTTTGGGGTCTCCGGGTCGATGCCGCCGCTCAGCTCGGCCCGCCGCAGCGCGACTAGGCGCCGGCACAGCCACAGGATGGAATCAGCGTCGGCTCGCTGGTCGGCGACGTTAGGACCCGGAAGGTCCGCCAGCGGCAGCCACGGCGTCACGCCCGGGGCGGTGAAGCCGCCGCCCGGGGAGGCGTCCCACGGCATGGGCGTCCTGGCCCGGTCCCGGTTGCCGTGGGCATCGTTGTCCAGGGTCGCGGTGTCCCGGCGCAGCGCCGGCGGCACGTCCACGTCGGGCATGCCGATCTCGTCACCGTAGTAGAGCACCGTGGTGCCGGGCAGGGTCATCAGCACGAGCAGCGCGAGCCTGATCTTGCGCTCGTCGCCGTCGCACCAGCGGGTGGGGAAGCGGCCGATGTCGTGATTGGAGCTCATCCACACCGGGCAGGCGCCCGGCGGGAGCACCGCCAGCGTCTGCTCCACGATCTTTGCCAGCCGGGGCGCGTCGAATTCCGCCAGCGCGAAGGGGAAGTTGAAGCCGAGCTGAAGTTCGTCGTTGTCGCCGTAGTAGGCGGCCAGCTTGTCGAGCTCGCCGACCCAGGTCTCGCCGAGCAGCAGTCGCGGCGGCGCGTAGCCGTCGGCGATCTTGCGCCAGGCCCGGTAGACGCCGTGCGTCTCCGGGCGGTAGGCGTTGTAGACCGGGCGCAGGCCGAATCGGCCCTCCAGCGGGTTGTCACCGGTCAGCGGCGGGTTGTCGCGCAGCTCGGCGTCCTTGTACAGGCCGTGCGCGACGTCGATGCGGAACCCGGCGACTCCCCGGTTGAACCAGAACTCCAGGATGTCGCGGAACTCGGCGTGCACCGCGGGCTGCCACCAGTTCAGGTCCGGCTGGCCCACCAGGAAGTTGTGCAGGTAGTACTGGCCGCTCTCATGCCACTGCCAGGCGGGGCGCCCGGTGAAGTCGAGCCAGTTGTTCGGCGGCCCGCCCTCCGGACCCGGATCGGCCCACACGTAGTAATCGCGGTGCGCCGAGTCCCGGCTGGCCACGGCGTCGATGAACCAGGGATGAGCCGAGCTGGTGTGGTTGGGCACCAGGTCGAGCAGGACGCGCATGCCCCGCTGGCCGGCCTGGGCGATCAGCTCGTCCAGGTCGGCCAGCGTGCCGAGTTCGGGGTGGACGCCGGTGTAGTCGCTGACGTCATAGCCCCAGTCGGCGTCCGGAGACGGCATGGTGGGCGAGAGCCAGACGCCGTCTACTCCGAGCCAGGAAAGGTGGTCCAGGCGCTCGATGATGCCGCGCAGGTCGCCGTACCCGTCATGATTGGTATCGCGCCAGGACCGCACGTACAGCTGGTAGAGGACGGCTCCGTGCCACCACGGCGGCCCGGACCCCAAGGACCCCGAAACCTCTGGTTGACTCACTGCTAACCCCGGATGGCCATTCCCGTCTGGGTGTCGAAGAACTGCATGTCTTCGATGTCGATGGCGAAGGTCACCCGGTCGCCGACCTTGACCGGGTACTTAGCCTCGACGCGAGCCACGCCCTCGCCGGCGCCCACGGCCTCGGCCTCGTCTTTCTCGAGGGCACCCTCGGCTATGACCCGGTGCGCGTCGATGGTGAAGTGGACCACCTGCTCGGAGCCGAGGGCCTCGATCAGGTCCACCTCACCGACCAGAGTCGGGCCGGTCTCGCCCGGCTTCGCCGCGGGCAGGTGCTCGGGGCGCATGCCTACGACGACACCCTTGCCGGCGAAGGAAGCCAGGGCCGGACGCTTCTGCCGGACGGCTTCCGGAAGCGGTACCTCCTGGGAGCCGAGCTTGATCGACCGTGCGCCCTCGGTCAGGGCGGCGTCGTACAGATTCTGGGACGGCGAGCCGATGAAGGCGGCCACGAAGACGTTGTCCGGGTTGTCGTAGAGGTTCTGCGGGGTGTCGACCTGCTGCAGGATGCCGTCCCGCAGCACGGTCACCCGGTCGCCCATGGTCATGGCCTCGACCTGGTCGTGCGTGACGTAGACGGTGGCGACCCCGATACGCCGCTGGATGCGCGACACCTCGGCCCGCATCTGCACCCGCAGCTTGGCGTCCAGGTTCGACAGCGGCTCGTCCATCAGGAACACCGAGGGCTCGCGCACGATGGCCCGGCCCATGGCGACCCGCTGGCGCTGGCCACCGGACAGCTGCCCGGGCTTGCGGTCCAGCCAATCGGTCAGGCCGAGGATGTCGGCTGCCTCCTTGACCTTCGCGTTGAGCTGGTCCTTGGGCAGCTTACGCAGCTTGAGCGCGAAGCCGATGTTCTCCGCCACCGTCATGTGCGGGTAGAGGGCGTAGTTCTGAAAGACCATGGCGATGTCCCGTTCCTTGGGCGTCTCGTCGTTGGCCTCCTTCCCGCCGATGCGCAAGATGCCGCTGGTGATGTCCTCCAGCCCGGCGATCATCCGCAGCGCGGTGGTCTTGCCGCAGCCCGAGGGCCCCACCAGGACCATGAACTCGCCGTCGGCGATGTCCACGCTCAGGTCCTTGACCGCGTGAAAGCCGTTCTCGTAGACCTTGTTGATGCCTTCAAGGCTTACCGTGGCCATGGTGACTCCTTACCTGGCGCTGAGCGCCCGAGATCGCAGGACTTGCTCATCCCTTCACCGCGCCCGAGGTCAGGCCGGAGACGACGAACTTGCGGAAGATGAAGACCAGGATGCCGATGGGCACCACCGCCACCACGCTGGCGCCGAAGATGGCCCCGTACGGGACCTGGAAGTTCCCGCCGAAGTCGGCGATGCCCACCGGGATGGTCCGGAAGTTGTTTGAATTGTCGAACGTCAGTGCCATCAGGAACTCGGTCCAGCAGGCGGTGAAGGTGAAGATGCCCGCCGTGAACAGGCCGGGCAGGGCCTGCGGCAAGATGATCGTCCAGACGGTGCGCAGGGCCCCGGCCCCGTCGATCCGGCCGGTCTCCTCCATTTCCTTCGGGATGCCGAGCATGTAGTTCCGCAGGATCCAGATGGCGAACGGGAGGAAGAAGGCCGTGTAGGGCAGGATCAGCGCGGGGTAGCTGTTCAGCAGGTGGAGGTTGCGCTCGAGCAGGTACAGCGGCGCGATCACCGCGACTTCCGGGAAGACCGAGATGATCAGCAGGGTCACCATCGTGCTGAACTTGCCCCGCATCGGCAGCCGGCCGAGCGCGTAGCCGGCCAGGGTGCCCAGGAACAGCACGAGCGCGGTGGTAACGAGGGTAACGATAATCGAGTTCCGGAAGTAGATCCCGAAGTCGTAGCCGACGAACGCGTTGCTGTAGTTCGCCCCGCTGATCGGGCTGGGGAAGAGCTGAGTCGTGCCGACGTCGTTCGGTGACTTGAAGCTCGAGGCGATCAGCCAGTACAGCGGAAGGATGATGAAGATCACGGTGACGAAGGTGGAAATGGTGACGCCGTTGATGTACCGGTGCCATCCGGTTCGCTTGCGGTTTCGCATTAGTTACCCTCCTGCCCGACCTGGGCCCGGAATACCCGCAGCGTGGCCAGGCAGCCGAGGAGCACCAGCAGCGCGGTGCTGGTCGCCACGGCGGCGCCGGGCCCGAAGGACAGGTTCTTGAATAGCGCGTTGAAGGCGAGGATCGACAGGGACTGGGTCGCCGTGCCCGGACCGCCGCCGGTCATGACGTAGGGCAGGTCGAACAGCCCGAACGCCTGCAGCACCCGGAACATGACCGCGAGCGCGATCGTCGGCCGCAGCAGCGGCAAGGTGATATGCCAGAACGTGTACCAGCTCGAGGCGCCGTCCATTTCCGCCGCCTCGTACACGTCGCCGGGCAGCATGACCAGCCCGGCCAGCACGATGATGGCCACGAACGGCGTCGTCTTCCAGATGTCGGCGATCATCAGCCCGATGATGGCCGGGGTCGGGGTGCCGAGGATCACCGGATGGCCCAGCCCGAGGCCGCCCAGGATGTAATCGGCCACGCCGTAGGTCCCGTTATAGATGTAGGCCCACAGCTCGGCGTTGATGACGGTGATCATCGACCACGGGATGAGCATCAGCGCCATCATGTACCCGCGCCCCTTGACGAGGCGCTCGAGCACGAGCGCGATGCAGGTTCCGATAACCAGCTCGACGACGACGGTCACCAGGGTGTAGTAGACGGTGAAGAATAGCGCGTCCCGCCACAGGGACGAATGAATCAGCAGGTTGTAGTTGCTGAAGGTGAAGCCGTCAAGGCTGAAGCCGTTGCCGGTCACGTTCACGTTGTTCAGGCTCATGATCACCGAGTACACGATCGGGAAGATCGTAACCGCGGCGATGACGACCAGCGCGGGAGCCGAAAAGCTCCAGCCCATCCGGGCCAGCCGTTTCCTGTTGATATCGGGGCGAGGTACCGGCGGGACGACGGTACTCAAATTTCCGGTGGCACTCGCTCCAGAGGCACTTGAGATGGCGGTCATAGGTCACTCCTCGCGGCCGGGGGCCGAGATAAGTAGAGCCGAGATAAGTAGGTACGGATGGCCGGCTGACCGGGCGGGGCGACTGCCCGGGCCGGGACGCATCTAGCGTCCCGGCCCAGGCAGTTCGGCGGCTAGGTCACAATCCGCCGCTTGATGTACTGCTGAGCGCGGTGTTGGCCGCGGACTCCATGGCCGACACCGCCGCCGACGGGGAGGCCGAACCCGCCAGGGCTGCGTTCACGTTGGTGTAAATCGCGGTGGAAAGCGCCGGGTACTCGGGCGTGCCGGCGGGCCGGGGGACCAGCTTGGTCTTCGGCACGACGGCAAACACCGGGTTCGAGGCAATGGTCGCGGGCGAGGTGCGGACCGAGGTGACGGTGGAGATGAACCCGTACTTCTGGGAGAGGATGTCCTGGGCCGTGGTGCCCGACAGCCACTGGATGAAGGTCAGGTCCGCACCCAGGTGCTTGCTGTGCGGGTTGATGTACATGTTCCAGCCGCCGATGTTGGAGTAGCCGGGGGCCGACTGGCCCGCGAAGGTCGGTAGCGGCTCGACGCCGACCTGGCTCGCGGTGAGCTTGCCGCCGTCGGCCGGGGTGATGGCGCTCTCGTAGGCATAGTCCCAGTTGCGCAGGAACACGGCGTTGCCTGTGCCGAAGGTGGTCATCGCCTGCGGCTCCTGGAACGTGGTCACCGCGGCCGGGGTAACGCCGGAGGTGACCAGGCTGCGCATGAACGTGACGGCCTTGAGCGCCGCAGCCGAGTTCAGCGTGGCCTTGGTGTAGCCGCTATTGGTCGCCGTCCCGCCCGCGTCGGTCAGATATTCCATGAAGTTGCAGGTCAGACCCTCGTACGAGTCGCCTTCCCAGACGAATCCGTACTTGCTCTGGCCCTTGGCAAGAACGGCCTTGGCGTCGGTTTCGACCTGCTCCCAGGTCGTCGGGACCGGCAGCCCGTCCTTGGTGAGCAGGTCCTTGCGGTAGTACAGGAAGCCCTGGTCCTCGAACAGCGGCGAGCCGTAGACCGCGCCCTTGTAGGTAGCCCCGGCGACCAGCCCGGTAGCGAACTTGCTCCAGTAGCTCGACGGGAGGTACTGCGACAGCGGGACGGCGAGCTGGTGCGCGCCGAACTGAGCGGGCCAGATCACGTCACCCATGAACACGTCGGGGGAGGCCGAGCCGCCCGCGATCTGCGTGGCCAGGGTGGCCCGGTTGGTGTCGGTGTCGGTCGACGCCGACACCAGGGAGACGTGGATGTTCGGGTACTGCTTCTCGAACGCGTTGATCAGCACGGTCCGGGCGTCGTTGGCGCCGGTGCCTGACAGCGGGCTGGCCGACCAGACGATGCTGCCGGACGTCGTGGAGCCGACGCTGCCCGTGCTCGTGCTCGTGGGCGTGCTGCCGCTGCCGGCACTGCTGCTGCTGCCGCTGCTGCCGCAGGCGGCCAGGGTCAGTACCGTGACGCCCGCCAGGGCGGTCAGTCCCAAACCCCCCTTCAGCCGGGCAGGGGACCTTCTCCGCAGACTTCTTCGTGACATGTGTGCTCCTCCTGGGCTATGCCCTTGCGTGCGGGCCGTGTGTGCTGCCCGTGGATCTACTGGTTGTGCTTTCACGGGTTTCATGGGTCCCCGTGGGGCTCGGTGCCGCTCATGCGGCACCCGCGACCGCGTACATTGTGGAACTTGTCCTGGCCACCACGGACAGCGGCAGTTCCTCTCGTAGTGGTCGCACCAGCTGCCCGCGGATGAGCGCGCACAGCCGCCTCGCCCCGTGGGCACCGCTCTCGGCCAGCGGCTGGTGAACCGTCGACAGCCCGATATGGGCCGCGGACTCGATGTCGTCGAAGCCGATCACGGACAGGTCGGCGGGTACCGAATGGCCGGATTTGTCGGCGGCGGCGAGGACGCCGAGTGCCTGGGTGTCCGAGCCCGCGAAGATCGCCGTCGGCGGCGAGGGCAGGCTGAGCAGTTCCTGCGCCAGGGTCGCGGCCACCGAGGCCGAGTGCCTGCCAAGCCGGACGATCGCCGGGTCGTACTCGAGCCGGTGCCGGGATAGCGTCCGCCGGTAGCCGAGCAGGCGCCGCCGGGTCGAGACGAAGCCGAACTCGTCGGGGGAGTCGCCCACGAAACCGATCCGGCGGTGCCCGAGGCTGATCAGGTGCTCGGTCGCCAGCGAGCCGCCGCGGATGTCATCCACGACGGTGCACGGAACGCCCGGCGCCTCCGTATCCACCATGGCCAGCGGCACGCTGCCGCTGCGCAGGGCGGTCAGGTGCTCGCTGTTCAGCCGCAGCGACACGACTACCGCGCCGTCGGCTTCATGCCGGGTGGTCAGCGCGGCCAGATGACGGTCTCGTTGCCCGGGCGTTTCCACGTTGCGCACCACGGTGTCGAAGCCCTCGTCGTCGAGCACGCTGATGGCTCCGGCCAGGCGCTCGGTCACGGAGGGGCGGGTCAGGAACGGCACCAGGATGACGACGGTACGTGTGTGTCCGCGGGACAGGCTTTCCGCGAGGCGGCTCGGCCGGTAATTGAGGCGCTTCATGACCTCGATGACCCGCCTGCGGGTGTGCTCCCTTACGTTGGGGCTTTCGTTGAGTACTCGTGAGACGGTGCCGACGCTTACTCCAGCCGTCGCCGCGACCTCTGCGATGTTCACTCGATGAGCCGCCTTCAGCCCACTCACCTCCCCCGGCCTCGCTGCCAGAGCGGTCTCTGTGCATGGAACCGCTTCCATTAGAGCTACTCCCGCTCCAGCGGGTAGTCAAGCAACAGGTACGCAACAGGGTCGATTCAATTAGGTCACATAATGGCTTCGGTAACCTCATTGTTCCAGCTCAGAGCCATTAATGCCGTTTTTACATGCCTATGTCCACCGTTGCTTCACACGCGCCACAGGCGGCGCTCGGGGAAAAAGTACAGCCACGGACGTGACCCGACATGAGTGACACGCCGTCTTCAGTGGAAATCATGTGACTCGATGCCGCTCGCCCGCTGAGAGTGAGTCTCGCGGCCGCCTCGTCCAACGATCTCCGCCAACTTCCGCGAGTCTGCGGGAGAAGATACGGTGTATCGGGACTCGAACCGTGAATTTTCCTGCGTGGCCCGCGGGAGGGGAGGACAATTGGCATGACCTGGAAGGCGGGTCCGTCGCTGTCTGGACCACACCCCGAGGCGGGATCACCACTAGGACTACACCGGGTGATCGAGCCACCCGGCGTTCTCCCGCAGGCCGCGTGGCGGCTGGATCCGAGCCCCGCGATCGGGGCCAGCGAAGTCCTGGTCCGCGTGGATCGGCTGAATCTGGACGCCGCCTCTTACCGGCAGATCCGTGAGACCTACGCGGGCGACGCCGGCAAGGTCAGGGCGGCCGTGCTTGAGATCATCGCCACTCGCGGCAAGATGCAGAACCCGGTCACCGGCTCGGGCGGCATGCTGACCGGCACCGTGGAACAGGTAGGCCCGCTTTCTCCCCTTGGCCTGCGACCAGGCCAGCGGATAGCCACCCTGGTCTCCCTCACCCTGACCCCCCTGGTCATCACCGACTCCCTGACCAGCTGGGACACCCGCTCCGAGCAAGTCCCCTGCCAAGGCCACGCGATCCTCTTCGCCAGATCCATCGCCGCCCCCCTCCCCGACGACCTCCCGATCCCCCTGTCATTGGCCGTATTGGACGTCTGCGGCGCCCCCGCCCTAACGCGCCGCGTCATCCAGCTAACTAAAACCACGGCGAGCGCCGTTAAGAATCTCACCGTCCTCATCATCGGCGCCGCAGGCAAGAGCGGCTCCCTCTCCGCCGCCGCCGCCCGCCAGGCCGGCGCCCCCAAGATCATCGGCGTAGTCCCCACCGAGTCCGAGGCCGCCCTCCTGCGCGAGTTTCTGGTCGACGACATAGTGATCGCGGACGCGAGAGACCCCGTAGGGCTGGCAGCAAAGGTAGAGGCCGCAGGCGGACCCGCCGATGTGACTGTGGTGTGCGTAGACGTCCCAGGCTGTGAGGGCGGGGCCATCTTGTCTACCGCCCAGGGCGGAACGGTGATCTTCTTCTCGATGGCCACATCCTTCAGCTCCGCCGCGCTCAGCGCGGAAGGGGTTGCCGCCGACGTGACGATGCTGGTGGGGAACGGGTACATACCTGGCCATGCCGAACTCGCGCTCGACCTGATCCGCACGACGCCTGGCCTGCGTGCCCTGTTCGAGCAGCGTTTGTCAGGGCAGCGTTTGTCAGGGCCGGGCCTCCGGCACGAAGGGAGCCAGCCGTGACGGGCAAGCTCGACCTGGACCCCGTGATCGTGAACCAGGCCCGGGAGCTGGCCAGGCTGGCCGGGCAGCCGGTAACCGAGCTGGCGCGGACGCACACCACCGTGTCGGTGGAGCGTGCCGTGCTCCGGCTGGCCGGGCTGGACGGAGCGGACTCCGACGGCATGCCGTGGGTTAACCGGCTCACCGACGCGATCCGCGAGTCCGTCGGGCTCGAGCACGGGGTGGCCCTGCCGGCCTGGGACGCGATGCTGGCGGGGGGTTACCCCGACCTGGGCACGCTGGCCGTGGACGCGGCGGCAGGGCTGGTCAAGTTCCGTCTCCCCGCGGGCGATGATGGTGACGCGGCTCGTCAAGCCGCGGGCCGTTCGGTAAAAAGAGGAATCTCCCTGATCGATGCGCGGCGCGCGGAGCGGGACCGGATGATCGCCGCCACCTCGAGCCCGCCGATGCCGTGGATTTACCTGATCGTCGCGACCGGGGATATCTACGAGGACATCCCGCAGGCGCAGGCGGCGGCGCGCGAGGGCGCCGATGTCATCGCCGTGATCAGGTCCACCGGGCAGTCGCTCCTCGACTACGTGCCCGAGGGCGCGACCCGGGAGGGGTACGCGGGCACGTACGCCACCCAGGAGAACTTCCGGCTGATGCGCGCCGCGCTGGACGACGTGTCGCGTGAGCTCGGGCGTTACATCCGGCTGACCAATTACGCCTCCGGCCTGTGCATGCCGGAGATCGCCGCGCTGGCCGGGCTCGAACGCCTGGACATGATGCTGAACGACTGCATGTACGGCATCATCTTCCGGGACATCAACCCGGTGCGGACGTTCATCGACCAGCGGTTCTCCCGGCAGGTGCACGCGCGGGCCGGCATCGTCATCAACACCGGCGAGGACAACTACCTGACCACCGCCGACGCGGTGGACGCGGCGCACACGGTGGTGGTGTCCCAGCTGCTGAACGAGTACTTCGGGCGTGAGGCCGGGCTGGCGATGGGCCAGCTCGGGCTGGGGCACGCGTTCGAGATCAACCCCGAGGTGCCTGACTCGTTCCTGCTTGAGCTGGCGCACGCACAGCTGATCAGGGAGCTGTTCCCGGACGCGCCGCTGAAGTACATGCCGCCCACCAAGCACATGACCGGCAACGTGTTCGCCGGCTACCTGCTCGACGCGTTCTTCAACCTGGCCGGCCTGATGACCGACCAGTCCATCCTGCTCATCGGCATGATGACCGAGGGCATCCACACCCCGTTCCTGTCTGACCGCGACCTGGCCCTGGAAAACGTCCGCTACGTGCGCCGCGCGGCCGGGCAGCTCGGCGCCTCATTCCGGCCCGAGCCCGACGGATTCGTCGCCAGGCGGGCCCGGCAGGTGCTTGCCGAGGCCGTCGACCTGCTCGCCGCGATCGGCTCGCAGGGACTGCTGACCGCGATCGCCGAGGGCACCTTCGGCGTGACCAAGCGCCCGGCCGACGGCGGTCGCGGCCTGGACGGAGTGGTGCGGCGGGCGCAGGCTTACTTCAACCCCGCGGCCGAGATGCTCGAGCCTGCGGGGGGTTCCGGGGGGCTTTCGGGTTCGTCCCCCCGGGCTAGTGCTGCGGGGGCGACCCGATGAGCCTGACCGGGATCGTGCGCCCGTACGGCGACACCACGGGAGACGGGCGGGTACAGCTGTCGTTCACGCTGCCCGTGCCGTTCGGCGACGAGACGGAACGGGCCCGGGCTGAAGGCGCCGCGCTGCAGCTCGCGGCCAAGATGGGACTGGATCCGGCGATGGTCGTGCACGCCAAGGGGATGGGACCCGACTTCACGTTCTTCATCGTCTACGGACGGGTCAGCCACGTGGTCGACTTGTCGACCGTGACCGTGGCCGAGCGGGAGTTCGCCGTGCTCCCCGCGGCGGAGGTGAACCTGCGGATCCGCTCGGTGCTTGGCCGCAAGCTCGTCGTGGTCGGCGCCTGCATCGGCACCGACGCGCACACCGTGGGCATCGACGCGATCCTGAACGTGAAGGGGCACGCGGGGGAGAAGGGGCTGGAGTACTACCGCGAGATCAGGGTCGTGAACATGGGTTCCCAGGTCGGCGTGGTGGACCTGGTGGCCCGGGCGGAGGCCGAGCACGCCGACGCCGTGCTGGTCAGCCAGGTGGTCACCCAGCGCGACGCCCACCTGTCCAACACCAGGGAGATGGCCGAGGCGTTCCGTCGCGAACTCGGGCCCGAGCGTCCGCTGCTCGTAGCCGGCGGCCCGCGGTTCGATCCCGCTTCCGCCCGCGATCTCGGCGTGGACAAGATCTTCGGCCGTGGCACCACCCCGCGCGAGGTGGCAAGCTACCTGGTGCACGCCCTGGCCTCAGCGGGGAACACCGCATGAGCACGAGCCAGCACGTGGGCCAGTCGGTGACGCACCGCAGGTACGTGACCTACGGCGACGCCCATTACGGGGGGCACCTGGTGGACGGCGCCTACGTGCTCGGGCTGTTCGGTGACGTGGCCACCGAGCTGTGCATCAGAACCGACGGTGACGAGGGCCTGTTCGCGTCCTACTCCGAGGTGCAGTTCCGCGCGCCGGTGCTGGCCGGTGACATCATCGAGGCGACCGCCACCGTCACCGCGGTCGGCCGGCGCAGCAGGCAGCTCACCTTCGAGGCGCGGGTGGTCTGCCGGGCCGATCCGGCGCGCGGGGAGTCGGCCGCCTCGGTGCTCAGCGAACCCGTCATCGTCGTCACCGCAACCGGCACCGTCGTGGTACCTGCCGCCGGTTAAGTTCGCCGGGCCCGGGTCCTCGCCTTTACCGTCTATGGTGGACGGGTCACTTCCGGTAGGCCGGTGCCGGGCGACGTGAGGGTTTTGCTGTCGGCGGGGCGGGCGCAGTCGGCCGCCCGTAGCGGGAGTTGTGGTGGGGAATTTTATCGGGCGGCGATCCGGCCTTGTCGTGCTCGCGGTCGTCCTGCTGGCGCTCGTCGCAGCCTGCAGCCAGGCGACACCAGCCAGACCTAAACCCCAGCAGTTGCCACCGTCGGTGACCGCGACCCCGACGGCGACCGCACCGCCGGTCGGCCCGCACGGCGGCATCGACCTCAACGTGCTCGTGCTGACCGACGGTACCTCGGCAGTGCAGGCCATCGGCCAGCAGCTGACCACCGAGGGCGTGCCGTCCACGGTGATCAACCTGAAGAGTTCGTCCCGCCCGGTCATCACCAGGAAATTCCTGGCCCGCAGCCTTCCCGGTGGTTCGGAAGGTGGCAATTTCGAGGGGATCGTGCTGCCCGACGCCGCCCCCTCGCAGCTGTCCGGATCCGAGCAAAGCGCGCTGGCCTGGTACGAGGAGAAGTTCAAGGTACGGCAGGTGGACGCCTACACGCCGCCGATGCCCGACGTCGGGATGGACGCGCCGGCCTACAGCGGGCTGCTCACTGGTCGCATGAGCGTGACCGGTGCCGGGTCCAGCGCCGGGTTCGGTTACCTCAACCAGTCCTTCCCGTTCAGCGGAGGGGCGGCTGGCCCCGCGCCGTTCGGCTATCTCGCGGATCCCGTGCCCGGCGGCGGCGCCACGCCGCTGCTAGACGCGGCGATCCCGGGTTCGCCGGACCATGCCACGCTGGTGTGGCAGTACGACCAGGGAGGGCGCGAGCAGCTGGGAATCGGCTTCGGCTACGCCTCCTTCCAGGCGCAATTCCACTACCTAGCGCACGGCATCGTCAGCTGGGTCACCCGCGGCGTGAACCTCGGCGACTGGCGCAACTACCTCGACATCGCCTACGACGACATGTTCCTCGGGGATTCGCAGTGGAGCATGACCGGTAACTGCACGCCGGGGGTCACCACCTGCCCGAAGGGCACCCCGATGACCGGCACGATCCGGATGACCCCAGCCGACGTCAGCTACGCCGTGCAGTGGGAGCAGCAGCATCACTTCACCATCGAGTTCCTCTACAACGGCGGGGCCTCGGCCCGGTTCGCGGTCAACGGGGTCGACGCGCTGCTGGTGGCGACCAGGCCGGTGGCCAAGGATTTCTACTGGGTCAACCACACCTACACGCACGCATACATGGGCTGTAAGCAGGACTTCAGCGTGGTGCCTTGGAAGTGCGTGACGTCGGGCGGGCAGATCGTGTGGGCCGCGGGTCCGGGCCTGATCAACAGCCAGATCAACGACAACTTCGCCTGGGCCAAGGAGAACGGGATTCCCATCGAGGCCGGCGTGGTGGCCAGCGGCGAGTACTCGGGGCTGCGGCTGCTGCCTCAGCAGCCGGTAGACAACCCCTACCTGGTCCAGGCGATGAGCACCGACCACATCAACTGGATTGTCATGGATGCCTCGCGCGAACCGAGCATGCGGCCGGTCGGCGCGGCGTTCGGCGTGCCGAGGCACCCGATCGACGTCGGGGAAGACGTCGACACCGTGGCTGAGGAAATCAGCGAGTTCAACTGGTACAACACGTCGAAGGCCGACGGCGGCAGCGGAGCCTGCCAGGGCAGCAAGGTCACGCGGTGCCTCAAGCCGCTGAGCCTGGCGACCGGGTGGACCTCGGTCATCGTACCTGGTCAGGTCCGGATCGTCTTTGACGCGATGATCAACAACGACGCGCGGCCGTTCTTCATGCACCAGTCCAACCTGACCGGCGACCGGCTCGGATATCCGGTGATGGACGGCGTGCTCTCCGCTTACCGCGCGGTCTACGGCGCCAGCGCCCCGGTCGACAACCTGCCCACCTCGGGGGACGGGGCAGTGCTGCGCGATCAGCAGCTGTGGGCCCAGGCGGTCAAAGCGGGCGACATCACCGCCTGGGTGCAAGGCAACACGGTCACCATCTCCGGCCCGCCCGGTACGCCGGTACCGGTCACGGTGCCGACCGGAACGACGGTGGGCTCGAGCGGGCAAGCTTTCGGCCGCCCGTACTCCAACGAGATGTCGGCGTACACGACGCTCGGCGCGCAGCCGCTCAAGCTCACCCTCAGTTCCTCTCCCTTCTGAGCGGATTCTGATGCGCGGGTCCGGCGCGGAGCGGGGCGGCTGCCGGGCGGTAACCGTTAGGGTTTTGCCGTGACCGCATCCTCGCCAGCCGCCTCAGCCGGACCTGCCGAAGAACTGCTGCCGGCCACGCGCCGGGCGCTGAACCGCCGAGTGGCGGTCGGTCAGGTCGAGGGCCGGACGCCGTCGCTAGTCGGGGCGGTCGTACGGGACAGGCACCTGGTGTGGTGCGGCGCGCGCAGCATGCTGGAGGGGCATGAGCCCGACGGGAATACCCAGTACCGCATCGGCTCGCTGACCAAGACGTTCGTCGCGGTGCTAGTCATGCGGCTGCGCGACGAAGGCCGACTGGACCTAGCCGATCCGCTGGGCAAGTACCTGGATGCGGGCCAGGCGAAAAGCGCGACGATCGCCCATTTGCTGTCGCACACAGCCGGACTGGCGTCAGAAACCCACGGTCCGTGGTGGGAGCGAACCCCGGGTGACCTGCGGCCTGAGCTAGCCGACATCCTCGGGCCTGAGCCCCAACGGCATCAGGCCGGACGGCTGTTCCATTACTCCAATCCCGGTTATGCGCTGCTCGGGGCGCTCGTAGGACAGTTGCGCGGGCAGGCCTGGCACGAGGTGCTCCGTCAGGAGATCCTGGAACCGCTGGGTATGGCCCGCACCACTATCGCGCCGCAGTCGCCGCATGCGCACGGCTTCGCCGTGCATCCGTGGGCGGATGTCATGCAGCTAGAACCAGCAGAAGGCACCGGGTTGATGGCCCCGGCGGGGGAGCTGTGGTCGACCGCGGAGGACCTGTGCCGTTTCGCGGCGTTCCTGCTCGACGGCCACGACCAGGTGCTGGCCCCAAGCACGCTCACCGAGATGCGGACCCCGGCCTCACCGCCCGGGGACAACGCCTGGGCCGGCGGCTACGGGCTCGGCTTGCAGCTGTTCCGCAGGGACGGGCGGGTGTTCTATGGCCATTCCGGTTCCATGCCCGGCTTCCTCGCCACCTTGTGCGTCAGCCCGGACGATGGCGTCGGCGGGATCGCCCTGGCCAACGCCACCTCGGGACCCGACATCGGCACCATCGCCATTGACCTGGTGAAGATCGTGGCGGACAACGAGCCCCGCCTTCCGGCCAGATGGAAGCCGCTGCCGCAGGTCGACCAGGCCCTGCTCGCCCTGACCGGCCTGTGGTACTGGGGCCCGCGTCCCTATGTGCTGCGGCTGCGCGCCGATCGCGCCTTCGAGCTGGCGCCGGCGGTCGCAAGCGGCCGCGCTTCCCGCTTCCGCGCCGAGACCGACGGTACCTGGACCGGTCTCGACGGCTACTACGCAGGCGAAACCCTGAGGGTTGTGCGGGGGACGGACGACGCAGTCGACCATCTTGACCTGGGGTCATTCGTCTTCACGCGGAAACCCTACGAGCCCGGCGGGCCGCTGGCCGCCCGGCCGGACCCTGAGGGCTGGCGGGCGGGCTAGCCCGGTCTTCGTCCCACCCGGGAGCCCTAGATCGTGGCTCTCGATGACGGTCCATCGGTGTCGCGGTCGCAGCGCGGACCCAGGCAGGTCCGCTGGGACGGCGGTACGGAACCGGCGCGTCTTGCCGCTGGCTAGCTGCGGCCTGATACTAAGCTTACAAGCTACGGTGGCAGTTAATCGCAGCTCTATAATCGGTAAAATCAGATATAAGTTCGGAGGTTTTCTCATGGTGGCAGGCGTTCGCCGGCCCATGTCACAACGTCGCAGCGGACACACCACCACGGTCACCATCGACACTGAGCGGTTTTGGATCACCGCCAACCAGCGTGACGACGGGAGCCTCGGCGAGGTGTTCATCCACTGGGGCAAGCACGGCAGCAGCGATGCCGGCCTGGCGCACACGTACGCCATCGCCCTGTCCCTGGGCCTGGAGCATCAAGTTCCGCTGGCCGACCTCGTCCGCTCCGGGCTTGACCAGGTCTTCGTGCCCAACGGCCATACGGACGACCCGGAGATCCCCCGGGTCCGCTCCGCGGTCGATTACATCGCCCGCCGCCTGGCCATCGACTGGCTGCCATACCCAGACCGGGCCGCGCTCGGCGTCTACACGCTGAGCGAGCGCGTCCAGCGAGCCAGCGCCTGGATGGCCGCCCAGGAACCTTACCGGCGCCGGACCTGCACGTTCGGCTCGACTTAGCGGCTGTTGTCCTCGTCCCCGTCGACGTGCAGCGTGCTCAGCCGGCAACGCTAACGGGAGGAACGCGCCAGCAGGCCCGCGGTCATCACCTGGAGTACCTCGTCGAGGGTGGCCCCGAAGTCTAGGCGCATGGCGGCCAGATCTGGCTCGGCGGCGTACGCCGCGAGCATCGCGGCCGACGGCTGCGTGTGCGGCCACAACGCGCCGGTCATCATGACGGTGACGCCGGCCAGCCGGATCGCGTCCTGCTCGCCGAGTTCGCGCACGCAGCCAAGGATCAGGATGCCGAGCGAGGTGATAGCGGCGATGCTGGCCCGCTTGTACTGGGCGGCGACCTGGGGTGAGACGTTCCGCTCGAGCACCGCCGCCTG
>Ga0302177_10000837_pt1 | contig 22472 bp, 18 predicted proteins | sample I_Palsa_E1_2_FD_198780 | JGI IMG/M metagenome (GOLD analysis project Ga0302177, IMG submission 198780) | Peat permafrost microbial communities from Stordalen Mire near Abisko, Sweden - I_Palsa_E1_2 | ecosystem: Environmental > Terrestrial > Soil > Palsa > Peat permafrost | place: Sweden... | reverse complement strand
CTATTCGCACGCGAGCGATCTCCTGCGGCGGATGACCGGTGCGCAAGACGCGCTCGTGGTCAACAATTGCGCGGCTGCGATCTTGCTGATCCTCGATACGTTCGCGCGCGAAGGCGAGGTGGTGCTCGCGCGCAATCAATTAATCGAGATCGGCGGCGGCTTCCGGTTGCCCGAGGTCCTCGCGCGCAGCGGCGCGCGGCTGGTCGAGGTCGGCACCACCAACAAAGTCTATCTCAAGGATTACGAGCGGGCGCTCTCGCCACGCACGGCGCTGTTGATGCGCTCGCATCAGTCGAATTATGCAATCGAGGGGTTCGTCGACGACGTAGCGCCGGCCGAGCTCGCCGCCCTCGGGCGCCGCGTGGGCGTAGCGGTCGTGGAAGACCTGGGCAGTGGAGCGCTGGTCGACCTGCGCGACTACGGCCTGCCGCACGAACGCACTGTGCAGGACGCCGTGGCCGACGGGATCTCACTCGTCGCGTTCTCGGGCGACAAATTGCTTGGCGGCCCGCAGGCCGGCGTGATCGTCGGAACGCATGCGCACATTGCTCGTCTGCGTTCGAATCCGCTGGTGCGCGCGCTTCGGGTCGATAAGGTGACGCTCGCTCTGCTCGCTGCCACGCTCCGCTTGTACGCCGGCAAAGCTTCGCGTGAATCGATTCCGTTTTTCCGCATGCTCGCGCAATCGGGCGACGAGCTTCGCGCGCGCGCGTTACGGATTACGGCTGCCGCGCCGGCGGGCGAGATCGTGCAGATGCAGGGTCGCGTGGGCGGAGGTTCACTCCCGCAAGCGCGCATTCCATCCGTCGGCATTGCGCTAGCATCGGCGCAGCCCGATGAACTTGCCTCGCGTCTGCGCAGAGGGACGCCGCCGATCGTCGCGCGTATCGAGCAGGGACGTGTGCTCCTTGATCTTCGTACGGTCGCGCCGCAACATGACGACGCGATCGCAGCCGCACTAACCAACGCGTGAGAGGCCTCTTTGCAAGGCAGCCACTCGCATGGACGTCGCGCGAGGCGAACGGTCCTACGCTTCGCCGCACCCTCGGATGGCCGGCGCTCACCGCGATTGGCCTCGGCACGATGCTCGGCGGCATCTTCCCAACCATCGGCGCCGGCGCGCATGCGGCGGGTCCGGCCGTCATTCTCGCGTACGTGCTCTCGGGTTTGGTGAGCTTGTGCGTCGCGCTGTGTTACGCCGAATTCGCCTCAATGGTGCCGGTTGCCGGCAGCGCGTATACCTACGCTTACGCCACGCTTGGCGAAGTCGTTGCCTGGGTGATCGGTTGGGATTTGATTCTCGAGTATGGGCTCTCGGTTGCCCCGACCGCGTCGTCATGGTCCGCGTACGCGCAGCAAGTCCTGAGCGGCGTCGGCATCACCCTTCCCGCCGCATTGCAGACCGGAGCAATCGCCGCAGGGCAGATCGACGTGGTCGCGGCGCTGATCGTGCTCGTGATCACGGTGCTCGTTGCGGTCGGGATTCGCGAATCGGCGAATGTCAACGGCGTGCTCGTGGTCTTTCAAATTTTCACGATGATCGTCTTTATCGCGGCGACCGCCTCAGCGATCCACGGCGAATTTCTTCATCCCTTTGCGCCGCACGGTTTCCATGGCATCGTCGCGGGCACCGCGCTCGTGTTTTATGCCTACATCGGATTCGACACGGTCACCGTTGCATCCGAAGAAGCCACCGATCCGGTCCGCCATGTGCCGATCGGCATCATGCTCGCCCTGGGGATCGGCGGAGTCCTGTACGTCGTGCTCGCGCTCTGTACGGTGGGCGCGATGCCGTATGCCAAACTGAGCGATGGTGCCGCGATGCTCGACGCCGTGCGCGCCGCGACGAAGAATCCTGCGGTCTTTTGGATCGTTGCCCTCGGCGGCGTGGCCGGGAACACGACGGTAATGGTCACCTCGCTGCTCGGGCAGATACGCATCTTCTACGTGATGGCGCGCGATCGCATGCTGCCTCCCAGTGTCGCGAAGATCCATCCGCGCTTTCGCACGCCGGCAATGATGACGATGATCACCGGCGGCATCGTTGCCGTCCTCGCGGCGCTGCTGCCGCTCGCCGATTTGCTGGACTTCGTCAACATCGGGACGCTCTCGGCGTTTGCGATCGTCTGCGCGGGCGTGCTGGTGCTGCGCATCATTGCGCCGCAGGCGCACCGTCCGTTTCGCGCGCCGCTGGTCTGGATCTTCACGACCCTGGGCGCGGCATCGTGTCTGTTCTTGATCACCGGGCTCTCGCTGCCGACCTGGATTCGCTTCGGGGTGTGGTTCGTCATCGGGATTGCGATCTACGCCGTGTACGGTTATAGGAAGAGCAGATTGAGAGAATTGAAAGGAGGACGGATTTAGGTCAGGTCGACGACGGCATGACGTAAATACGGCTCCTTTATGCATATCATTGGGACGGCGGGTCACGTAGACCATGGCAAGTCCTCACTCGTGCTGGCGCTCACCGGCACCAATCCCGACCGTTGGCTTGAAGAGCAAGTCCGCGGCATGACGCTCGATTTGGGTTTTGCGCATCTGCACTTCGACGACGGGATCGAAGCCGGCATCGTTGACATTCCCGGTCACGAGCGGTTCCTGCACAACATGTTGGCCGGCGCGGCCGGTATGGAACTGCTGCTGCTGGTGATCGCGGCGGACGACGGCGTAATGCCGCAGACGCTCGAGCACCTGCAAATTCTACAATACCTCAACGTGAAAAAGATTGTGGTCGCACTGACCAAGATCGATCTCATTCCGCCACACGAACAGGGCCTAGCCGCTCAGCGCGTGCATCGGCAACTTGCCGATACAATTGCGCGCGACGCATTCATCTTCGCCGTGTCGACCGTGACCGGCGCGAATCTGGACGCGCTCAAAGAAGGCTTGCACCAAGAATTGGCTGCGTTGCCGCCGCGCGATCCGGATGCGCCGGCGTATTTGCCGATCGATCGCGTCTTCGCGCTGCCCGGCCGCGGCACGATCGTCACCGGGACGTTGATGCAGGGGCGCGTCGCCGCCGGCGATACGGTCGCGCTCCAGCCGTTGGGCACGCAGGTACGCGTGCGCAGCCTGCAGGTCTTCGGGAGCGCACGCGATGCGGCCACCGGCGGCACACGTGTCGCCCTCAACCTGCCGGGCGTCGAGCGCACGCAGATTGCGCGCGGTTCGGTGGTCACCGATGCGTCGTTCGCCGCGCGCACGGAGCTCTCGGTGCATTTTTCTGCGCTCCCCGAGGCGCTGGCGCTGCTGCGCCGTCGCACCCACGTGCGCGCGTACGTGGGCTCGGCCGAAGTGCTCGGCACCTTGGTGTTCGACCCGATTCCACCAAGTGATGCCGTGGTTCGGGCAAAACTCTTCCTGCGCGAGCCGGTGCTGGCGTTTCCCGGTGTGCGGTTTGTCGTGCGCCGCGTCTCGCCGAAAACGCTACTGGGAGGAGGCGAGATCGTCGCGTTCGAGAGCGACGCCGCGCCGGAACACCCTGCGCAAGCGTCCGGTGCGATCCCTGCGCTACTTGCGCAAAGCGGCCTCGAGCCTCAAGAAGTCTCGGCCTTGGCTTTTGCGGCGAACTTACGCGAAGAAGCCGCGCAGGGCGCACTCGATGCGCTCGTCGAGCACGGCGAAGCGGTTGCGCTCGCGCGTCCGATTGCGTATGTCGATGCGGCTGCGTTCGCGCAGTTCGCGGCGCGCGTTGTGAACGAACTTGTGATCTTGCACGAGGCGCAGCCCTGGGCCATGGGCGCGACCTCGCTCATCCTTGCGCGCACGCTCGGCGTCACCGAGCCGCTTCTGGTGCGGCTCTTGATGGCGCTGGTCGATGAGGGACGCGTTGCCCTGCGCCAGGGCTACTATGCGACCACGGAGCATCAACCCAAACTTTCGAGCGAGCAGCGCGCCTTCTTCGAAACGAACGTGCCGTTCGACGCGGCAACGCCATTTCTCCCGGTTTCGTTCGACGAGGTGACGACGCGGGTGCGGCAGTCGTCGATTGCAGGCATTTCAAAGGCCTTCGAGACGCTCCTTGCGCGCGGCGTGCTCGTCAAGGTTGGCGACGCACTCTATCGCGGGACGCAGATCGAGAGCGCGCACGAGCGGATCGATGCCTTCATTTCGGCGAATGACAAGATGACGATGGCGGAATTTCGAGATTTACTCGGGACGTCGCGAAAATTTGCCGTTCCTTTGCTTGAATGGTTTGACGGACGGGGCATCACGGTGCGCAGCGGTGACTTTCGCATGCTGCGTATGAGAAAAGGCACGCGGCAGCAATCCGTGTAAGCTGGTTTGCGTGATCGATCTCGCGAAACTGCCGAAAGCCGAACTCCATCTGCACATCGAAGGGACCTTCGAACCCGAACTGATCTTTGCAATCGCCCAGCGCAACGGCATCGATCCCGGCTATCCCTCGGTGGGAGCGCTGCAAGCGGCCTACGAGTTTACCGATCTGCAGTCATTTTTGAATGTCTACTATGCCGGGATGAAGGTGCTACGCACCGAGCGCGACTACTACGAGCTGGCCTCCGCGTATTTGGGACGCGCCGCAGCGCAGGGCGTGCGACATGCCGAGATCTTTTTCGATCCGCAGGCCCACACCGATCGCGGTGTCGCTTTTGGCATCGTGGTGGACGGCCTATGCCGAGCTCTGGATGGAGCGCGCGAGCGGCTCGGCATCACCTCGCATCTGATCATGTGTTTTCTGCGCGATCTTTCGGCGGAAGCGGCGATGGTGTCGCTCGAAGCCGCAATCCCCTATCGGGATCGGATCATCGCGGTCGGGCTCGACTCGGCCGAGCTCGGCAATCCCCCGTCGAAATTTGCCGCCGTCTTCGATCGCGCGCGAGCCGAGGGATTCTTGACCGTCGCACATGCGGGCGAGGAGGGGCCGCCGGAATACGTCTGGGAGGCGCTCGACATCCTGCACGTGGCGCGTGTCGATCACGGCGTACGGAGTCTCGAGGATCCGCGTCTGGTCGAACGGTTGCGCCGCCAGCGCGTTCCGCTTACCGTCTGTCCGTTTTCGAACGTGAAGCTGCACGTCGTCACGGATTTGGCGCATCATCCGCTGAAACGAATGTTGGACGCGGGTCTCGTCGCGACGGTCAACTCGGATGACCCGGCGTATTTCGGTGGCTACGTGGCGGCGAATTTCGAAGGAGTCGTCAAGGCACTAGGTCTTTGCGACCATGAGGTGATCACGCTAGCGAAGAATTCGTTCGAGGCGTCGTTTATCGATGACGCAAGGAAGCGAGCGCATATCGAAGAGATCGATCGGCTCGTTAGTGGCGCACGAGCGTGACAACGCCGATCACAACTTCGATCGCGATGAGGAGAATGACGATGACTTCGAGGAATGCGTCGCGCCGTCCGCGCGCCTGATCGATAAAGAAGCGATAGAGATCGCCGACGCTGGCGAGCTTGCTGTCGATTTGACGTTGCCAATCGGCGAGGCCCAACCGAGCGGCCGCGGCACGATAGATGCGCGCGTAATACGCGTCGCCGACCACTTTGAGCGCGTTACTGGAGCGGTCGATCAATTCGAGGACGTCGACGATAAGATAACGCACGTTTGCGGCGAGATCGGCTTCACGCCGGCCGAAGAGCGAGCGCGAGCGCTGCCCCGGCTGCGCCGCGTAGATCGAGTCGAGTTCTCGATCCAGGAGCGTATCATAGGTCCGTAACTCGAGCAATTGCGAGTTGGCGAATTCGAGAATGTCTTGGATCGCGTCGCTCGATTCGCGCCGGTCGTAGATAAATGCGGTATCCCACTGAATGATCGTGAGGTCGTCGTTATAGTAGGAGAAACGCGTTCGCAGCGACTCTTCGATCTCACTCTGCGAGAGCGAGCCGGATTCCCCGAGCAAGATGTTGGCGAGCGCTTCGGAGTGGTCGTGCAAGAGCAGCGCGGCTTCGATGCGCGGCTCGAAGCGCTCGACGTCGATGACGAGATAGTCTTCGACCAGCGGGGTATGCGGGTCGTCGAGGGCGGCACCAAGCTCGTCGCAGATGCGCGCAATGGTTTGCTTGGCATGGGCAAGGAGTTCTTCGTTTCGCCGGACGCCGGTCGCGGCGGCTTCGAGCTCTTCCCACGCGCCGCTGAGTTGAAAGCTGTAGCGCAGCGAGATGACGCCGTAGTCGAAGAACTTGGCGCGGACCGTGTAAGCGAGTTTGGCCAGCGTTCCGTCGGGAAGGCGCGCCACCAGCGGCGGCGTCGGAAACTGCAGGTACGAACTGGTTTGATGCGCTCGCAGCGGGATGTCGGCAGGCGCCACGCCCTCACCTTCGACCGTTCGAAGTGCCGCAAGATCGATCGTGTCCGCCACGTCAAAGAGGTAAAACGCGCGAACCGCTCCCGCAGCGATCTTCATATCACAAGATAGAATGGCTGCGGGAGCGCGATACTCCTTGCGTTAGACGGTGGCGGGCTGCTGCGCGTTGACGGCTTGGATTGTCAGCGAGATATCGAGCTCGTCGCCGACGAGTACGCCGCCGGTTTCGAGCGCCTGGTTCCAGGTTAAGCCAAAGTCCTTGCGGTTGATCGTCGTGCTCGCGCTAAACGCGATGCGATCGTTGCCCCACGGATCCTTGCCGCGGCCGTCAACGACGGCGCTCAGCGTGACGGGACGGGTGATGCCGTGAAGGGTCAAGGTCCCGTCGATTGCAAAGGCGCTCGGCGCGCCGCCGATCCTCGTACTGAGGAAGGCGATGGTTGGAAACTTCGTAGCGTCGAGGAAGTCTGCCGAACGCAGGTGAGCGTCGCGATCGGCTACGTTGGTGTCGATCGACGCGGCCTCGATGCTGGCGGCAGCCGCCGTAGGCAGATTGGTGCTCTCGTCAATGTCGAGATCGAGGGTAAACTTGGTGAATGAGCCGCGCACGCGGGAGAAGACCATGTGGCGGGCAGTAAATTCCACGGACGAGTGGCTGGGATCGAGGGCAAAGGTAGCCATTGCGAGGGGCCTCCGGACAGGCAGTTATTTTATATTGCCAGGCTATCATGTGTAAGCTATGGTGTCAAGAAGGCATTGTGGCCGGCAGGGAAGCCCTGCAACCACAGCGGCGCGAGGAGCAGTTGAAAAGAGAGAACCATGAACGTCGATAAAATGACCGAGCGCGTAGCGGACGGCCTCAATGAGGCCTACTCTCTCGCGCTTCACGAACACAACACGCAAACCACGCCCGAGCACCTGCTTGCCGCATTGCTCGACCAAGAGCGCGGCATTACTCCCGATATTCTGACGAAAGCCGGCGTCGATCCGAAGGCCTTTGGCGCGCGCGTGCGCGCGGCGATCGGGCAGTTGCCGCGTCTCTCCGGACCCAACGCCGACTCCGCGCAAGTGACGGTCTCGCCGGAGCTGACGCGGATTATGACCGCGGCCGAGGGCGAAGCGAGTGCGTTGCAAGACGACTATGTCTCCGTCGAACACGTGCTGCTGGCGATGGCGCAGGCCGGCGGCGCGGTCGGCAAACTTTTTCGCGATGCCGGGCTGACCAAGGACAAACTGCTCGCGGCGCTGCGCGACGTGCGCGGCAATCAGCGAGTGACCTCCAAGGATCCCGAAGGCACCTACAAATCGCTCGAGCGGTACGGTCGCGATCTCACTCTCGAAGCCGAGCGCGGTAAACTCGATCCGGTGATCGGCCGCGATGACGAAATACGCCGCATCGTACAAGTGCTCTCACGCCGCACCAAGAACAATCCGGTGCTGATCGGCGATCCCGGCGTCGGTAAGACCGCCATCGTCGAAGGTTTGGCGCAGCGCATCGTGCGCGGCGACGTGCCCGAGGGACTCAAAAGCAAACGCATCGTGTCGCTCGATCTCGGCGCGCTCATCGCGGGCGCAAAGTATCGCGGCGAGTTCGAAGAGCGCCTCAAGGCCGTACTCAAAGACGTTGCCAACTCTGAAGGGCAGATCGTGCTCTTCATCGACGAGTTGCATACGGTCGTCGGCGCGGGAAAGGCCGAAGGTGCGATGGATGCCGGCAACCTGCTCAAGCCGATGCTTGCACGCGGCGAACTGCACTTGATCGGCGCGACGACGCTGGATGAATACCGTAAGTACATCGAAAAAGACGCGGCACTCGAACGGCGTTTTGCACCAGTGCTGGTCGACCAACCCAGCGTTGAAGACACCATTTCGATTCTGCGTGGGCTGCGCGAGAGGTACGAGACGCACCATGGCGTGCGCATCAAAGACGTTGCGCTAGTTGCGGCCGCAACCATGAGCAATCGCTACATCTCCGACCGCTTCTTACCCGACAAGGCGATCGACTTGGTCGATGAAGCCGCGGCGAAGCTGCGCACCGAGATCGACTCGATGCCGCAAGAGCTCGACGAAGTCTCGCGGCGCGTCATGCAGCTCGAGATCGAACGCGAAGCCCTGCGCAAGGAGAACGACACACAGAGCCGCGCGCGCCTCGACGTGCTCGAGCGCGAACTAGCGGAGCTGCGCGAGACGCAAGTAAAGCTGCGCACGCAGTGGGACGCGGAGAAGAACGCGTCGGTTCGCCTGCGTGAACTGCGCGAACAGATCACCGACACCAAGGTGCAGATCGAGCAGGCCGAGCGTCAGTACGATCTCAGCCGCGTCGCGGAGCTGAAATATGGCCGTTTGGCGCAGCTCGAGAAGCAGCTTGCTGCTGAGGAAACCCGTCTGCACAGTGCTGACGGCGGTCGCTTGTCCAAGGAAGAAGTCGACGAAGAGGACATCGCCGAGGTCATCGCTCGCTGGACCGGGATTCCGGTTGCGAAGCTGCTCGAAGGTGAGAAGCAGAAGCTGCTGCATCTCGATGACGAGCTGCACAAACGCGTGATTGGACAAGACGAAGCCGTAACAGCGGTGGCCGAAGCGGTGCTGCGTTCGCGTTCGGGACTCGCGGATCCGAATCGTCCGATCGGCTCGTTCATCTTCTTGGGCCCGACGGGCGTCGGCAAGACCGAACTCGCCCGCGCGCTTGCCGAGTATCTCTTCGACGATGAACGCGCGCTCGTGCGCATCGACATGTCGGAGTACGGCGAAAAGCACAGCGTCGCACGCATGCTCGGAGCACCTCCGGGATACGTCGGCTACGATGAAGGCGGACAGCTCACGGAAGCCGTGCGGCGCCGTCCCTACTGCGTCGTGCTCTTCGATGAGATCGAGAAGGCGCATCCCGATGTGTTCAACGTCTTCTTGCAGATTCTCGACGACGGGCGATTGACCGACGGGCAAGGTCACACGGTCGACTTCCGCAACACGATCGTGATCATGACCTCGAACATCGGTAGTCATCGCATCCTCGACTTCAAGGGCACGCTCGGCGGTGCCGATGAGGCACTGATGCGGGCGACGGTGATGGAGGAGTTACGGGCGCACTTCCGCCCCGAGTTCCTCAATCGCGTCGATGAGACCATCGTCTTCCATGCGCTCTCTGAAGAGGAGCTGATGCAAATCGTCGATATCCAGCTCGGGCGCCTACGCGCGCGATTGGCCGAACGGCGTATCACGCTCGTGCTTAATGACGCGGCGAAGCGTCATCTGGTCAAAGCGGGCTACGATCCCAGTTACGGTGCACGCCCGCTCAAGCGGACGATTCAGAAGGAAGTGGAGACGCCGCTCGGTCGCAAGATTCTGGCGGGCGACATCAACGACGGCGATACCGTGAACGTCAGCTTCAACGACATCACGGGCGAGCTGATCTTCAATGCCGCGCCGAAGGTACCAGCAATCGTTTAGGCGGGTGGCGTCTTCTCGGCGGCGTTGAGCACGCCATCGAGCAAACCGGGGAACATATCGTCGATGATGTCGCGGCGCAGCCAGATGAACTTTTGCCGTCCCTCGTAACGCGACATAATCAGGCCGGCCTCTCGCAGAACTTTAAAGTGATGCGAGAGGTTTTGCTTTGACGTGAGGTCGAGGAAGTCGAACGGGCAACGTTCCTCTTGTTCGGACAGTTGGCGCACGACCGTCAAGCGAGTCGGATCGCTGAGCGCTGCCAGAATACCGTAAATGGTGATGTCCTCGCGGTCGGGATACCAGTGCGTGCGAGGGGCAGCGGCGGCGTCGGAAATTTCTGGACTCATATTGACAGTAAAACAACCTTTGAACTATTCTATAGTACAAGATGTATTTTACTATAGACGAGCAGGAGCCGTCTAGCGCCATCCAAGACGCCCGACGGTCCTTTAACACCATCCGCAGCCACGCGGCTGCGCTCGCGGACCTCTCGGCCTCGTTCCAGGAGCAGGCAAGCGAGGTCACCTCCTCCTACCGCCGGGCCCTGGCCGAGGGCACCGAGAGCTCTTGGGCGCGCTTCATCTACGCCGCCTCGGACATCGCCTACCACGGTCAGATGGTCGAGGAGCTCTTGGGGCTGCGCGAAGCCGAACGCGCCGCGTGGCGCGTCTTTCGCAAAATCGCAGACGAAAACGCGGACCTGCTTTTGCTTGCGCCGGCTCTCGCTACCGCCTAACAACCAGATCAACAAAGGAACCTCCCCGTGACCACCGTCGTCGAGTACGGCGCGCGCCGGATCGCCGTCGTTGCCGCCGTCATGCTCGCAGCCCTCATGCAGCTGGCCGATACCACGATCGTCAACGTCGCGCTGCCCTCGATCGACGGAACGCTCGGCGCATCCACCGACCAAGGCGCCTGGTTCGTCACCGCCTACATCATCGCGAACGTGATCGTGATTCCGCTCACGCCATGGCTGCAGTCGATCTTCGGACGTAAACGCTACTTCGCGATGTCGATTGCGGGCTTCACGCTCGTGTCGATTCTCTGCGGGCTTGCCACCGACACCACGACCGAAATCGGACTGCGCTTCATTCAAGGCGCGTTCGGAGGCGGTTTGATGGTGCCGGCGCAGCAGATCATTCGCGACACCTTTCCACCGGAGCAAATGGGCAAGAGCCAGTCGTTGTTTGCCCTGGCGGTCGTGATTGGGCCGACGATCGGTCCGACGCTCGGCGGTCTTCTCACCGACGCTCTCAGCTGGCGCTGGGTCTTCTTTATCAACGTGTTGCCCGGCATTGCCGCGACACTGCTGGTCTTGCTCTTTGTGCGCGACCCGCATGCTCCCAAGCGCATTCCGGTCGACGGGATCGGCATGGGATTGCTCGCAACGGGACTCGCCACCATGCAATACGTTTTGGACGAAGGCGAACGCAACGGCTGGTTCGGCGATTCGACGATTGTGACGTGCACGGTCGTGTCCGTCATTGCGCTCGCGGCATTCGTCGCGTGGGAGTTGTGGGGAACCAAACATCCGGCGGTAGCCCTGCGCGTTTTTCGCGATCGGAACGTGTGGGCGTGTTCGGTTGTGTTCTTCGGGATCGGCGCAACGATGTACGCGCTGATTTTCATTCAGCCGCAATACGTGCAGAACTCACTGAACTTCACCACGACGATGGCCGGTTTGTTGCTCATGGTGCGCGCCGGGATGCTGGCGCTGCTGTATCCGCTCACGACCTGGATTGTCTCGCAGAAGAAGCTGGATCTGCGCATCGTCTCTGCAGCAGGCCTCTTCATCATGGGCGTGACCACGTGGTATCAAACCTTCGAGATGACGACCAATGCAACGTTCGGGACGTTCGTCGTCACCCAGGCGCTGGGCGGCATCGGCATGGCCTTCGTCTTTGTGCCGGTCACGGTGGTGCTGCTCGCCGGCATCGAGCCGGCGATCGTGCCTTCGGCGCTCGCCTTAACGCGCCTGATGCAACAGATCGGCGCCTCGATCGGCTCGGCCTATGCAGCGACGCTGCTGGATCGCAACTTCAACACGGCACTGAGCAGCATCGCCGGAACGATCACGATGGACCGCGCGAACGTTGCCTCAGCCGTGATGGCGCACGGCCCGCAGGCGATTGCGCAGCTGAGCGCGCTCGCGAACGCGGAGGCGTTAAATCTCGCCGCGATGACGACGACGCAATTTTTCGCCGTCGCGACGATGGCGGCCACGTTCCTCCCGCTGCTGATGATCCGCCGCGCAACTAGGCCGGCTGCACCCGCCGCGGTTCCCGTGCCGGTGCCGAGAACGATCGTGGGTGAGTTGCGGATCGAGCGCCCCGAAGCCGTGGCTCGCTAGACGCTGGTTTTTTCGCGGCGGCGCGCCTTGATCCGTTCGCCCTCATCGAGGACGCGCTTGCGCAAGCGAATCGATTGCGGCGTGACCTCGACCAGTTCATCGTCTTCGATGAACTCGATCGCGCGCTCGAGCGACATGTTCTCCTTCGGTGGGAGCTTGACGGTATCGTCGCTCCCCGAGGCGCGCATGTTGGTCAACTTCTTTTCGCGCACGACGTTGAGGCCCACGTCTTTGTCGTCGTTGGCCTTGCCGACGACCATGCCTTCGTAGATATCCTCGCCGGGATCCACGAAGAAACGTCCGCGCTGTTCCACGCCCGCGAGCGCGTAGGCCGTTGCGCGACCGGTATCGGTTGCGACCAGCGCGCCGACATTGCGGCCGGGCAATTCGCCCTGCCATTCTTGATGATCGTAGTAGGTGTGGGACATGACCGCCGTGCCGCGCGTGAGCGTCAGGAGCTCGCCGCGCAAGCCGAAGATCGCCCGGGTCGGCATCGTATATTCGAGACGGCGCGAGTCGCCGATGTTGATCATATTCGACATGATCGCTTTGCGTTTGCCAAGCGACTCGATTACCGCGCCGGAATAATCCTCGGCGACGTCAACCACGACGTACTCGACCGGTTCCCACTTCTTGCCGTCGCGCTCCAGGATGATCACCTGCGGCTTGGAAACGGCGAGTTCGTAGCCTTCGCGGCGCATCGTTTCGATCAGGATCGAGAGATGCAATTCGCCGCGTCCACGGACTTCGAACGTATCCGCCGACTCGGTGTCGGCGACGCGCAGGGCGACGTTCGATTCGAGCTCGCGCATCAAGCGGTCGCGAATCTGGCGCGAGGTCAGGAACTTGCCTTCCTTGCCGGCGAACGGCGAGTTGTTCACCGAGAACGACATCGAGACGGTCGGCTCGTCGACCGCCACCGCGTGAATACCCTCGGGCGATTGCGCATCGGCGATCGTGTCGCCGATGTTCAGATCCTCGATGCCGGAGACGCAGACGATGTCGCCCGCCGCCGCCTCCTCGACTTCGATCCGCTCGAGGCCGGCGAAGGTCAGCAGGGTCGTTAGGCGCAGGCCGCTGACGACTTTGCCTTCACGGTCGACCTTGGCAATCGGCGCGTTGATCTTCGAGGCGCCGCGGAACACGCGGCCGATGCCGATGCGCCCAACATACTTGTTGTGATCGATCGCGGAAATCAAGAGCTGGAACGGCCCATCTTCGCTCGGCGCTTCGGGAACGTGATGCTTGATCAGGTCGAAGAGCGGCTCGAGATCGGAGCTCTCCTCCTCGAGCGAGCGCTTGGCGATGCCCAGCTTGCCGTTGGTGAAGACGATCGGGAAGTCGGCTTGCTCGTCGTTGGCGCCGAGTTCGATGAAGAGATCGAAGACCTCGTTGACGATTTCGGTCGGACGTGCGTCTCTGCGGTCGATCTTGTTGATCGCGATGAGCACCTTCAAGTCGAGCTCGAGGGCCTTGCGCAGCACGAAGCGGGTCTGCGGCATCACGCCTTCCGCCGCGTCGACCAGCAGCAGCACGCCCTGCACCATCTGCAGCACGCGCTCGACCTCTCCACCGAAGTCGGCGTGGCCAGGCGTGTCGACGATGTTGAACTTCACATCGCCATGGCGGACCGCGGTATTCTTGGCCAAAATGGTGATGCCACGCTCGCGTTCGAGCGGGTTCGAGTCCATGACGCGGGTCTGGACGTGCTGGCCTTCACGGAAGACGCCGCTCTGCTTGAGCATGGCGTCTACGAGGGTGGTCTTGCCGTGGTCGACGTGGGCGATGATGGCGACGTTGCGGATATCGGGGCGGGTCTTCACGCTCCCGGTTCTACCATAGAAGTAGAAATAAAGCTACTTCTAACGTTAAGACGCGGCCCGCGGGAGCGAGAACCAGAAGCTCGTTTTGCGCTCCGGCTCGCTTTCGAAGCCGATCTCGCCGTGCATCATGCCGATCAGTTCGCGGCAGATGTACAGGCCCAGGCCGGTTGACCCTTCTCCCGACGAGACGCGGCCAAACCGCGTGAACAGCTTCAAGCGGTCCTCTTGGCTGATGCCCGGGCCCTCGTTCACGATCGCGATGCGAACGCGGCCATCGCTGCTTTTGACGTCGATGTGGATCGGGCTGGTTGGGTAGCTGTACTTGACCGCGTTGGAGAGCAGGTTCGTGAGAATCTGCACGGCGCGACCTTCGTCGCCGAACATATACGGAACCGGTTCGAGGTACGCGGCATTGAAGGAGCGCTCGGGATACTCACTGCGCATGCGCGCCATCGACTCTTCGATGATGCCGACCGGCGAGATCTGTTCGATGCGCAGCGCGAGGTGCCCGGCGTCCATGCGCGAGAGCAGCAAGAAGTCTTCGAAGATCGAGGAGAGGCGCGCCGTGGAACTCGAGAGCACGCCGAGCAGCTCTTGGCGCCGTTCCAGCCCCAGCGTTTCAAAATGCGTTTGCAGCAGCGCGGTAGCGCCGCGGATCGCCGCAAGCGGCGAGCGAACTTCGTGCGAGACCATGCTAAAGAACTCGTTTTGCAGGCGCGCGTTCTGTTCGAGGCTCTGGCGCTGTTCGGTTTCGATCGCGTGCGTGCGCGAGCTCGCGAGTGCCAGCCCGACCAAATTGGTGAAGAGCTGCATCCTGCGCAGCGTTTCGATCGACGGCACTTTGCCGTCGAGCGGCGCGTCGGCGGAGAGATAGCCGAGCATGTCGCCGTCGCGATCCGGAAGCACGAGCGTGAGCGTGTCGCGCTCGTGCCACGCATCCGGTGCGGTCCGCGGTTCGTTGAGCGGACGAAACCCGGTATAGATGCTCTGCTTCCAGTAGATCTCGCGCTCGGCCGGATTGTAGAAGCAATACGGCAACACTTCCGATTCGGCGGGAAGAATTTGCAGCACGGAGCTGCGATCGATGTGCTCGCCCAGCCGCTCGCGCACGACCTCGTCGGGAAAGCCGAGCAGCACGCGCCGATAAAGCTCGCCGCCCGGAGCATCCGCCGCGACGATCGTGACATATTTGAAGCCGAAGAGCTCCGCGACCGCGCGCGAAATGGATTCGAGCGCCGGCGCGATCTCCTGCGCGTGCAGAATCTCATAGGTAATCCCGAGCAGCCGTGCCAGCAGCCCTCCATCACCCGTCGGCGTGTCAAAGAACATCATGAATTTGCTTGCCTGCTTATGCGGTGAACGCGGGCATCCTGCGGTATTTACCCGGCCTTAACGGGCGCTCGTGCGAGGGCTCCGGACGCAGCAGGCCAAAGTGCCTACCATGCACAGCCGCACAACGACCGCAGTTTCTATCGCGGGGGCAATGGTGTTCATGCTGCTTTGCGTCAGTTCCGCCTCGGCCGACGTGAATGCCGGTGCAAAGCTCGTTTCCCAAAACGGGTGCCAAGCATGCCATGGCACAACGTTTCGAGGAACGGCGAATGCTCCGGCGCTCTACGGGATCGAACATCGCGGTACTCGAGCGCAAATCATCGCCGCGTTGATCAGTCCGAAGGCGCCCATGCCGAACTACGGCTTCACCGCGACTCAAGCCGGCGACATCGCCGACTATCTCACCGGCCTCGACGGCGGCGCCTCGCGCTCCCAGCCAATTATCAGCATTGCGCCGGCGCATCCGGTCGATTATGCCGACGTGACCGTGCGCTTTCCCGGAACGCCGCCCGAGAAAGTAACGGCGGTCGCAACGATGTCGATGGGCAACATGCCGATGAGCTCACCGCAAGTCACGTTCGCGCCGACGTCCGATCCGCATGTGTACGCGGGACGCATCGAATTCTCCATGTCGGGCGCGTGGACGATCCACATCGTCTATGACGGCACGACGCTCGACCGGCCGATCGTCATCGGCCACTAGTGCGCCGATCGCACTTTCTCGCCGGCGTCACGACTTCGATGAGCGCGTTCGCGCTCGCGCCGTTGCCGGAACGCGCGTTCGCGAGCGATATGGTTTCATATCGATTGGTCGCGATGCCAATGCGCTACTCGCCCGCGCCCGGTGTCGTTGTCAATGCGATCGGCTATAACGGCAGCGTTCCCGGCCCGGTGTTGCGCGTCGCACACGGCCAGCGGGTGCACGTCGAGTACGTCAACCGATCCTCGATCGTTACCGCCGTGCATTGGCACGGCATGGTTCTTCCTAATGCAATGGACGGAGCGGTCGGCGTGACGCAAGCCGCGGTTCCTCGCGGCGGACGATTCGTCTACGCGTTCAAGCCGGATCCGCCGGGCACGCGCTGGTATCACGACCACGCCGGCGACATGGGCATCCTGCGCGGACTCTTCGGCCTGTTCGTTGTCGAGGATCCGCGCGACGAGCGCGCCGACGTCGAATGCGCGGTCGTCTTTCACGATGTGCCAGACTTTAGCAGCGTGCAGGCGGCGATGATGGGAACGAGTCGCGCGCCGATGATCGACCCGATGGATTCACCCGAAATGCGCGCGATGAAGCCGAGCGACAAGATGGGCGACGAAGTGCGCTACCTGGCGCACTGCATCAACGGCGCAACCTACCCGAATACCAAGAGCCTGAAAGTGAAAGTCGGCGACCGCGTGCGGCTGCGCGTTCTCAACGCAAGCGGCACACAGACGCGCTATGTGCGTTTAGCTGGACATCAACTGCGCGTCACCCACGTCGACGGCAATCCGGTTCCGGTGCCGATGGAGTTCGAGGCACTGCGCATCGGCGTCGCCGAGCGCTACGACGCGTGGTTCGACGTGCGCAGGCCGGGTGCGTGGCTCTTGCAAGGACTTTCGAGCGATCCGCTCGCGTTTCAGCAAGCGATGGTCGTGTATACGCCGGGAATGGAAAAAGCCGCGCCGCTTTCGGCGCCGCAGTCGCTCGAGGGCGTTGACTACCTTACGTACGAGAAACTGGGCGGCGGTTTCGCCGCCGCGGTCGATGAACGCGGCATCACGATTCGCAAAGCATTCACGCTCGGCGGTGGTGCATGGGATTCACCGCGCTGGACGCTCAACGGCGCGACCTGGCCGAACACACCGAAGATTGCGGTGCGCCGCGGCGATCGCGTGCTCGTTCATTTCAAGAACACGACCGACATGGATCACCCCATGCATTTGCATGGCCATGTGTTCCGCGTTGTCGAGATCGACGGCAACGCGCTCGCGCGTCCGCTCGACAAAGACACGTCGCTGGTGCGCTCGAACGGCGGCACGTTGACCTGGATCTTCGATGCAGATTCAGCCGCGGGACGCTGGTTGCTCCACTGCCACAACGAGATTCACATGATGGACGGCATGATGACCGAAGTCGATTACGTCTAAGAGTACGCTATTGTCGGGCCATGATCATGTTCATGACTTGCTCGCGGTCGAGCAGATGATCGGTATCCTCGCCGCTGATGTCGATAACCGCGGCAATAACCGTCCCCGTGAAGTGACTCTTGGCGGAAGTCATCTCGGGGATCATGGGCGAGCCGCTCTTGAACCCGACGTCCGAAAGTTCGTCCGCGGAAAAGACTGCCGGCGCCGTAGCGTCGACGCGTCCGGTCCCTACCGGCTTACCGTCGAGATAGAGTGTAACCGTACCGCCTTTCGCGATCCCGCCGCCGTCGTACGCGAATTCCATCCGAACTTGGTGCTTGCCGGCGGGAATCGTTTGCGTGGACGCGATCGTGTACTTGTGAATGCCGGCCAGGTTGTAAATATACGATAACTTGCCCTTATCGACGTAGAACATCCACCCGCCGCCGATACCGCCTTGCGCGATGATGACGCCGTTTGGCACCACGCCATCGGGTATGAGGAGCTCCGCGGTAATCGAGTGGCTCTTATTCTTGACGTTGATCAGACCGTTTTCGTTTAAGCCGCCCATGCCGTTAGCAAGTACTTGCTGTTTGCCGCGAACGAATTGGGGCCGACCCGCCGTGTCGCTATTCATTCGTTCCATCATGCGGTCGTCCATCGGCAGGACCTGGTTGCGCGTCGCCTCGATGATCCAGAGTCTTTGTAACTCGTGGAGCTTATCCGGCATCTCTTTTGAGAGGTCGTGCGCTTGCGACCAATCCTTGTTGGTGTCGTAGAGCTCCCAGACGTCATCATCGAAGGGCGGCGGCGCACCAGTCATCAACCAGGGCGTGCGGTGGCGGGTCACGGCGGTCCACCCCTTGTGATAGATACCGCGGTTCCCAAACATCTCGAAGTACTGCGTTTCGCGGCGTTCCGGAGCTTTGGCGTCTTCGAAAGTATAGGACATGCTCACGCCTTGCATCGGAACCTGACCGACACCGTTGACCATGACGGGCTCCGTTAATCCGGCGGCTTCGAGAATCGTCGGCGCGACGTCGATCACGTGATGGAACTGATTGCGGATCTCGCCCTTGGCTTTGATGCCTTTGGGCCAACGCACGATCGTGCCGTTCCGCGTGCCGCCCCAATGTGATGCGACCTGTTTGGTCCACTGGTACGGGGTATCCATCGCATGTGCCCAGCCGACCGCGTAGTGATTATACGACTCGGGGCCGCCGAGTTTGTCGATTTTCGACATGAGGAACTCAGGCGTCTCGAGTGCTTTCATGCCGTTGAATGGAAGCATCTCGTTATAGGTGCCGTCGGGCGTGCCTTCGGCCGATGCGCCGTTGTCACCGATGATGTAGTAGATCAGCGTATCATCGAGCGCTTTGATTTCGTCGATCGCGTCGATGAGCCGTCCAATGTGATAGTCGGCGTACTCGAAGAACCCGGCGTAGACTTCCATCTCGCGCGCCAGAACGGGCTTCATGTTTGCGGGCTCCGAATCCCACGAGGGTATCTCCTTCGGCCGCGCCGTGAGCTCGCAATTCTGCGGAATTACGCCGAGCTTTTTTTGCTGCGCAAAGGTCGTTTCGCGCACCTTGTCCCAGCCCTGATCGAACTTGCCTTTGTACTTGTCGGCCCACTCTTTGGGGACGTGATGAGGAGCGTGGGTTGCTCCCGGTGCAAAGTACATGAAAAACGGCTTGTCACCCGCGAGAAGACGCTGTTGGCGTACCCACGCGATCGCGCGGTCCGTCATGTCTTCCATGAAGTGGTAACCCTCTTCGGGTGTCTTCGGTGCTTCGACGACCTTGGTGCCTTCGTGAATCGCCGGATACCACTGATTGCATTCCCCGGCAATGAAGCCGTAGAAATGCTCGAAGCCCGAGCCCGTCGGCCAACGATCGAAGGGTCCAACGGGGCTGGCTTCCCATACCGGCACTTCGTGACACTTGCCGAACTGTGCCGTCGAGTATCCGTTGAGGCGCAAAATCTCCGGCAGCGGGGCCATCGAATTCGGCCGCATCGAATTGTAACCCGGAGCCGACGTGGCAATCTCCGTAATTCCGCCCATGCCGATGGTGTGATGGTTGCGCCCGGCGAGCATTGCCGCGCGCGTCGGCGAACACAGGGCCGTCGTGTGAAAACGCGTGTAGCGCAAACCGTCTTTCGCAATGCGTTCAGCCGTCGGCGCCTGACACGGTCCACCGAAGACGCTTGATGCACCGAAGCCGACATCGTCGATCAGCACGATCAGGACGTTGGGTGCACGGTCGGGCGGCGTCAGCGGCTCAATCGGTGGAAATTTCGAATCGGGATCCTTCGCATCATAGGCCATGAACCCGGCGAACGCCCGGTCTGGAATCGGTAGAATTTCGCGTTGTTTGTTCTTCGACGCGCCGTTTGAGCTGGCCATGATGGGTCCCCCTGTCGTTGCAGCATAGGCGCTGTAAAGAAACGGTCCATATCCCGAAAGCGCAGTTTCTGTGAATCACAAATGCCGATAAAATACCTTGAAGGAGGTGAGTGTTTATGCCAACGAATTGGCAAGCGCAACTGCTTGCGATCGTTCAATCAACGTCACTCATCCCGACGTTCAACGAATGGCTCGAGGCGACAGGCTACCGGGAATACGAGCGCTCCGCGCTCTCGGGCAACATTAACTTGCAAGCAACCGCGATCGTTGCGCTCTATGACTATTATCAGATCGAGATGCAGCGGCGGTTTGGTCGGCGCGACGCGGCCTAGTTACGTTTCAAAAGAACGTCAGCTGCCTTCCGAAGAATCACTGACTCGGCAACCCAGGTTTTCGAGGGCGGATCGGCCGCACCGCCGGTGTCATCCTGAGGTGCGAGCGAAGCGAGCCTCGAAGGGCGAATCCACGCGGGGGAGCGTACGAGTCTGGTGGCTCGCACGGTCTTCAAAATCGCTGAGGCCGTCGCAAGGCGGCTGGTAGGTTCGATCCCTACACGCTCCCGCCAAGATCGCACTCCTGGGATACGCCCGCATCAGGAACCTGGCCTATCCTCCTCTTGAGTGGTCGCTTAAGGGGGATCCAATGAAAGTGCCTCTTGCCGCCGTATTTCTGACGGTCGCGGTTTTTGCTTCTCATGCAAGATCGCAGGCCGCCGACTCTATCAAACAGATCGATACTGAATGCAACGCTATCCAGACAAGCAGCGGCAAGTTGATTCAAAAGACCGCGATCTTTGAACAGAACGATCCGATGCTCGCAAAGATGATCGAGGCGCTGCCATTCTATAACGTGTTGCCGAAGTAGAGCATCGTCATGCTGAATAGACGGCAGTTTGCATCGCTCGCGCTGGGCCTACCGGCCGTCGCAGCCGCTTTCGGTCCGGCGTCTGCGCTACCCGCCGACGCACAATCGGCGGATGATCCGTTGCCGTCCTGGAACGCGGGTGCGAATAAGACCGCCATTCTGAACTTCGTTCGCGCGGCAACGGATTCAAGCGACCCCAATTTCGTTCATCCGGAGGACCGTATCGCGACCTTCGATCAGGACGGGACGATGTGGGTCGAACATCCGATCTACACCCAGGTCGATTTTGCGCTCGACCGGGTTTTCGAGCTTGCGCCGGCGCATCCGATGTGGAAAACCACCGAGCCATTCAAGTCGGTGCTGGCGCGCGACAAGGCCGCGATGGCGAAATTCACCACAAAGGATCTGGAGGCCATCGTTGCCGCAACGCACTCGGGCATGACGACGGACGCCTTCACAGCGATCGCGGCCGCCTGGATTGCGAAGGCGACGGATCCACGTTGGCACCGGCCGTTCACCAAGCTCGTGTATAAGCCAATGCTGGAAGTCATGCAATATCTGCGCGCAAACGGCTTTAAGACGTACATTGTTACCGGCGGCGGACAAGACTTCGTTCGTGCCTACGCACAAGGCGTCTACGGTGTCCCGCCGGATCACGTCATCGGGTCCGCGCCAAAGACCGAGTATACGTACAGCAAAGACGGCCGCGGAATCCTGATGCGCGAGCCGAGCATCTTGCTGAACAACAATATGTCCGGCAAAGCCGAGGATATCTACCTCTTCCTCGGCCGCCGTCCGCATGCAGCGTTCGGAAATTCAACCGGCGACCAGCAGATGCTCGAGTTCACGCAAGGGAACACGGGTGCGCGGCTAATGATGCTTGTGCTTCACGATGATGCGCAGCGCGAATACGCCTACGGCCCGGCGCAGGGGCTACCCGACTCGAAGGTCGGCACGTTCACGCAATCGCTCTACGACGAAGCCACCGCCAAACATTGGAACGTGATCAGCATGAAGAACGACTGGAAGACCATTTTCTAGCCCGCTGAGGTCCGGAAGAGTCTCGGACAGAGGAGCACGCCCGTCGGTTGCCCCGTGAGCCAATCGATTTCATTATCCGTCACGTTGAATTGGATCTGGTTCGGAAAACCGCCCCAGGGCTGCGGGAACGGAATCTTGAGCTTGATATAGTGTTCCTCGCCGGTCGCGGTCTGCAACTGCAGCGCGATCATCTGCGGCCCGTGTTGGATGAGTGATTGATCCGGATAGAGCCAGATGTAAAAGGAGTCCTGATCGTTTTCGACCGTGAGGTGCAGCGGGAGGGGGTCGGGCACCGGCTTATCGCACGGCGTGTCCTTGTCAAACAGCACGTATGTCGGCGAGAGATACATGAACGAGGGCGGCGCCGTTCCGTCGATCAACATCGGCTGCGTTAAAACCGGAGCGCCGTCGCTTAACTGCTCGCTGATGGTGCGGTTGTGCTGATCCAAAAAAAACACATAGTCGTCCGCATAGCACCGAAACTGCGCTGCGCTGATCTGAAGCTGATATAAGCCCGGCGGCGCGTCGAATTCGGCACGGGCGGGCGAATCGCCGTAGCGTTTGATCGAGAGATCTTGCTCGGCGTGTGGATGCCCAAGATGATCCATCAGGCGGACGTGGACTCTGGCCGTTGCGCCCTGCGGGAGCTTGAGCATCGCGTTGCACAGCCCGAGGTGAAGGATGACGTGTGCGCCGATCATGAAACTGTGAAGTGACCCGTCCGTGCGGCTTGGGCGATGAGCGCGGCGCGAGAACGCACGCCCAGCGCCTTAAAGATGAGTTTAATATGGTTGCGTACCGTCGAATGGCTGCGCCCAAGGCGGCCCGCGATC
>Ga0302177_10000829_pt1 | contig 22599 bp, 18 predicted proteins | sample I_Palsa_E1_2_FD_198780 | JGI IMG/M metagenome (GOLD analysis project Ga0302177, IMG submission 198780) | Peat permafrost microbial communities from Stordalen Mire near Abisko, Sweden - I_Palsa_E1_2 | ecosystem: Environmental > Terrestrial > Soil > Palsa > Peat permafrost | place: Sweden... | reverse complement strand
ATGCGCACGCAAGCCGATCTGGTGGACCAGCTTTTCAATTCCAGCGAGAAACGCTTGGCGCGGGTCCTCTTGCTTATGGCCGAATTCGGCAAAGCGGCCGAGCCTCAGACGCTCCTGCCGGATATTACGCAGCAGACCCTGGCAGAGATGATCGGCGCAACCCGCTCCAGGGTGAGCGGCTTTATGAACCGTTTCCGTAACTGGGCTTCATCGAGTACAACGGCCGCATCCGGGTGAACAAGTCGCTCCTCAATGTAGTGCTCCACGACCAGCCGTTCGAGCAGAACGCACTCAGCGCGGACATTCTGAGCACTCCGCCGGGCGCTTCGCTATCGGCTCGGCGCATCGCAAAGGTAGTGCGCAGAATCAATCAAGCTCCGGACAAATCTGCCAGGAAGCCGCGCTCCTAGCAGTCGCAGCGCCTCCCCGCCCTCCCCGCGCTCGTATACCGCCTTGTTGGTTCCGTATGTGTGCACTTGAGCACAGCTTCCGAAACACCGGCATGTAAACCTGCTGCCTTCAGGAAACGACGACTGATCTGCGGTGAGAGCAAATTCGATGACAACGAAAACAAAGAAAACCATACGGCGGAGGGAAAGTTGAAAGTTGCATTTCCAAACGATGGATCTTTTGCATTCGAGTTCGTTCGCAATCTTGGCTTCATGTACTACGGCGGCTCAGATCTGGGCGAAATGATTGCTACCGCAGGACTGATCAAGGAAGGTGTCGAGGAGAGCTGGTTCACGGAATGGGACAAGCTGGCGCGTCGAATTCTGTCACGCGCTGATGCCAGTTCGGCCGCCGGCCATCTGGTAAGCGCTCGCGAAGCCTACTTGCGTGCCTCCACCTATTTTCGCACAGCCGAGTTCTATCTCCATGGCAATCCTGCGGACCCGCGCATCCTCTCAACGTCCAGGGCATCGCAAAAGGCTTATGCAGAGGCGGCCAGGCTGACTGGCCCAACTTGGGAACCAGTGCAAATTCCCTATGAGGGCACCACCTTACCCGGATATTTCTACAAGGTCGACAATTCCGGTAAGCCGCGTCCCACACTTATCTTCTTTGGGGGATTTGACTCAAGTCTCGAGGAGCTTTTCTACATGGGCGCCGCCGGAGCCGTTCGGCGCGGATACAACTGCCTTACCTTCGACGGCCCTGGCCAGGGCGCTCCTCTTCGCGAACAAAAGCTTCCCTTCCGGTACGACTGGGAGAAAGTTGTTACCCCCGCCGTTGACTATGTCTTCACCCGACCGGATGTGGACGCTGATAATCTCGCACTCCAGGGCATGAGTCTGGGCGGCTTTTGGTGCGCACGCACGGTAGCGTTCGAGCATAGATTTCGCGCAGCGGTCTTCTTCGACGGCGTGTATGACGTCTATCAAGCCTTTCGGGGCCTCCTACCGAAGGAAGCGATTGCCGCTCTGGATGCGGGCGATTCAGTCACCTTCGAAGAGATCGTCTTCAAGTCCATGCAGAACAACACGGCGCTGCGCTGGATGGTGGCAAACGGAGTCTGGGCTTCCGGGGTTTCCAGTGTGATCGATTTCATGACCAAAACAAAGCAGTACACCATGGAGGGCATCGCCGGACAGATTCAGTGTCCCTGCCTCGTTCTGCAAGCCGATGCGGACATCTTTTTCCTGAGCCAGCCGCAGCAAATCTATGACGCGTTGCAAGTTCCGAAAAAGCTTGTCGCATTCCATGCTGAAGATGGCGCCGAGAATCATTGCCAATCCGGCGAGCTCTCCTACAAAGATCAAGTCGTTTTCGACTGGCTGGACGAAACCCTGAATCTGCACAACGGCCGCAAAGTTGATGCGCAGAATCAATCAAGCTCCGGAAAAGCCCGTCAAGAAGTCGCGCTCCTGGACGTCGCAGAGCCTGCCCGCCGCGGTCGGCCTGCCGGCGCGCCGATCCGCGAGTTGCACCTCTCCGATTTAACAAGCCCAAAATAATTCAGCTCGCGTGAGCCAAAAGGAACAGAGTGCCATCCGCATTCATGCCAAGGTCTGAACAGGAGATTCGCACCATGAAAATATTAGTGACGGGCGGCACCGGCCGCGTTGGTTCGGAAGTCGTGAAGGAGCTGCAGAAGCGGAAGGCGGATATTCGCCTTCTGGTGCGAAAGAACGAAGCCTCTACTCCGGCAGGTGTTGAGGCAGTCATCGGTGATCTCCTCGATCCCGTGTCCGTCGCGAAGGCCATGGCCGGAGTGGATAAACTTTACTTGCTGAACGCAGTAGAGCGCAATGGCGGCGGCTTCGGCGATAACGACCGCCTAGCGACACCCAAGTCCGTTGCTATCGTCCCACACTTCGCCTCCAAGCTGGCGATGGAGGTCAACCCCGCGAAATCTCAAGGCTGTGTGGCGGAGAGGGTGGGATTCGAACCCACGGTTGAGTTTCCCCAACACACGCTTTCCAAGCGTGCTCCTTAAACCGCTCGGACACCTCTCCGCAGAGGCAGTGTTTAGCAGCCTAGCAAATCGAAGCGCAGTCGGCAAACGGCCGCGCGAACCATGTTTCTTCGCACGGTCAAATCGAGCGAGATTTATTCAAACAAAGCAGCATTGACCGAATTTTCAAATTCGCGTCGCACGGATGCTCGGTTTCTCTAGGGTTTTTTCGCGGAATACTTCTTGATCAGCTCGGTGAACTTCGGATCCTTGCGGATGCTATCGAGCTCCGGATCCTCGGTCGCCCATTCCACCGGATAATGTTTTTCAAACGATTCCTGCAAAGACTTCAAAGCTTCCGGAGTCTTCCCCAGCATCGCGTAAATTTCCGCCGTGTCATAAATATATTCGACGCTGTTTTTGTCAATCGCACGCGCGTGCTGTATGAAGTTCACCGCCTGCTGCGCGTTGCCGAGATTGGCGTAGCACAAGGCGATCTGCGCCATGATGGCAGTGTCCTGCGGGTTCGTCTGCAATTCCTTATAGCCTAGCGTGACAGCTTGTTGGTAGGCGCCCTGAGCTTTGTCCTTCTGTCCCGCTGCACGATACGCATCCGCCAGATTCACCGCGGTCAAAGTGTCGTTGGGATTCAGCGCCACGGCCTTCTCGAACGACCCCACAGCATTCGAATACTGCTTCAGATAGAAATAGGCCGTGCCGAGGTTTGAATAGGCCGTGTAATAGGGTTCGATTTGAAGCGCTTTTTGATAGTAAGGGATAGACTCCTGGAATTTCCCTTGTTGCGCGTAAATGCTCGCCACGTTCTCGTAGCCCGCATTGATGTCCGGCTGCAGGGTAATGACTTGCTGAAACGCGTCCAGCGCCTTCGTATAATCGCCGAGTTTAAAATAGGCGCCGCCCAGCAAGTTTTGGTTCACCCAATAATAAGAGTTGAGTTGCACCGCTTTCTGAAACGCTTCGATGGCATGCGTGGCGTCACCGCTCGCCAAATAGGCGGCTCCCAGGCGCCGGTAGCCCTCATCGGAGCTGGGCGCGAGCGCGATGGCCTTCTTGAGCTCGGTGATTGCTTCGGCATATTTTCCGGTGGCGCTGTACACGCTTCCCAAGACAAAGTGGACTTCCGGCGGCTTGTCGTTCAACTGTTCGGCCTGCTGCGCGGCCAGCAGCGCCTTTTGCGTCCAGGAACTGTCTTTCTTGTTTACATACATGCGCAGGCTCGCGTCCGCGAGCCCGCTGTAAGCCAGCGCAAACTTGGGGTCCGCCTTCAGCGCCTGATCAAAGTAGTCAAGAGCAGACTGGATGCTCTTCACGTCGTGGCTGCGGAGAGAATCGCGTCCATGAATGTAGAGATCGTATGCCGCCACATTTTCCGTCGGACGCGCCTTGGCGTTGGCCAGCTCGTCGGTGGACGGATTCACGTTCAACGCCGAGACCAGCTGGTTGTAAATCTGGTCCTCCAGAGCGAAGAGATCTCCGGCAACGCCGTCGAATTCCTTGCTCCACAGCCGCTTGTCATCGATCGCGTCGTGAAGCTGCATGGTGATGCGGATCTTGTCGCCGGCGCCCTGAAGAGTTCCCTGCACGAGCAGGTTGGCCCCTAGATCGCGCGCGATCTTCACCAGAGGCTGCTTCTGATTGGTCTTGTCCGCGGCGTCGCTTGCGGTCACTCGAATATCTTTTATTTGAAATAGTTTGGCAGACAGAGCTTCTTCGATGCCTTGCGCCAGGTATCCTATCTGGGATGAATCGCCCAGCACCTGAAGTGGTAACACGGCCACAAACCGCCCACTCGCCAGCGGCGGGATTCCCGACACACTGGGCGTGCCTCCGCCTCCGTTCTGCACCAGATGCCGCACGAACAGAACTGCGCCCACAATCAGCAGCAGGGCGACCACACCGCTCGTGACCCAAACCCAGCGCCGGCTGGCGAATTCCGGCAGCTGGATTTGAATGCTGGATCCGCTCCGCGAGACACCGCCGGCGCTCACGCTGCTTTTCGTAGCTCCTTGCAGGTCCGCTAGAATTTCATAAGCGCTTTGATAGCGCGCATCTACCTCTTTTTCGAGGCAGCGCATAATGATGCGCACGAGCCAGTTGGGCAGCTCCGGGTTAACCAGTTTCGGATTCTTCGGCTTCTCCTGAATCCGCTGGTACATCACCTTGAGCGTGGACTCGCCGCTAAACGGCACGTCCCCGGTGCACATCTCGTAGAGGATCAGCCCGTAGGCGTACAGATCCGCGCGCTGATCGGCGGGCTTGCCTTCGACCTGCTCGGGAGACATATAGCGCGGCGTGCCGAGGAAGGCCCCCGTGCGCGTCATTCCAATCGCGCCCTCTTCAAACGATTTCGCCAGCCCGAAATCGCAAACGTAGATCTGATCGTTCTTATCCACCAGCAGGTTTTGCGGCTTCAAATCGCGATGCACCACGCCCTCGGCGTGCGCAGCCGCGAGGGCTTCCGCGATCTGGCGCGCGAAGTTCAGGACGCGCTCGAGCGGCATCTTGGGATTGGCGCGGATGATGTGCTGCAGGTCCTGGCCTTCGACATAGGCCATGGTGATGTAGCGCACGCCGCCCACATCACCCATGTCATGAATGCGCAGGATATTCTTGTGCGAAATCTTGCTGGCGAGCACCAACTCCTGCTTGAAGCGCTTCAGGGCATCCGTCTCGCCGATGGCTCCTTCGCGGACCACTTTGATGGCCACCGTGCGGTCGAGCTCTTTATCGTAGGCTTTATAGACGCGGCCCATGCCGCCCTGGCCCAGTAGAGTTTCAATCCGATAGCGCACGCCAAAATCGCTGCCCAGTGTAATCGCAGCGGTGTCCACCATCTGAACCGTTTCCGACTCAGCCACGGGCATGGCTGTTCCGCACTTAGAACAGGATGCGGCAAAATCCGGATTGGCGGTTTTGCATTGAGGGCAATTAATCATTCGCGGCCAGGACCTGCGTCGGACACGGAATTATCCGGCATACGCCTCTCATCTGCAACTATTTGGCAATCTACTTGATTCAAAGCCATCAACGAGAATGCCTAGTGTACCTTGGGACCAGGCGCCCTTCTTTCTTCATGTAGGTACGCTACACTACATCTTCGGTAGGGCGCACGACGTTCGAGATTCGCTAAGCGCATAGGAACAAGCCGTGAGCAGGATTTGGCAACCGATAAACGAAGCCTCCGAACCCATCCGAGAGCACGTTCAGAAAAAACCTGCTCAAAACGGAAATGAATTCGAGCCCGACCGCCGCTCCAGCGAACGCTTGTGGCTCTATTCCCCGGTACTGGTTTACGGGCACACCGTCGAAAACCTGCCGTTCCACGAAGGAACCGAAGCGCTTCGCGCCAACGCGCGCGGCGCCCTCATCACGCTCGTCGCTCCCGTCAGGCCGGGCCAACGCCTCCTGATCGTCAATAAAGCGAACGAGAAAGAGATCGAGTGCAAGGTGGTCTCGCAACCGTCGAAATATTTGGAGCGGGCTGCCGTGGTTATCGGATTCTTGCAACCGGCCGCGGATTTTTGGCTGAAACCCGCCTGAAACGAGAATCCGGTTAAACAGATACCCCTTTATCGGGCGCGCGTGTCGGGTGTGTAGTGCGTCTGCAAATATTTGATGATCACCGGTTGCGCTTCTTCCGGGATCGGCTGGCCCATCACTTTCACCATCTTGTTCACCTCCGCGACCCAGGTTTCTGGAGGCAGTGGGGGTTGCATGGTGATGTAGCGCGTGCTGTGGCAAGTGGAGCAATAGGACTCGGTGACCTCGCGGCCTTCGCCCGGTGCGAGCTCGGGAGGATAGAGCGGGTAGGCAGCCGTGCTGTACGTAGCGCCGTCGGTCAAGGCCGGAGGAGCGGGCTGCATGATCGCGCCCGGATTCCTTTGCGAATAGTAGCCCGCCTCATATTGCGCGTAAACCAAGCCACCGGCGAGCGCAGTGATTCCACCCAAAAAAGTGATGAAAGAAATGGTCGAACGTCGCATGCCCGCCTCTTAGGTCAAGTTCGCGTTAACTCGCGCGGCCGACTACTACTTCCTCGCGCTCGATGCGATTCCACAAATAGCCGCCCGGATTCCAAACCGGTTCGTCCGGCTGCACGTTGCCTTTCGCGTCCGTGGCGCGCGCTGCCACCACATAGCGGCCCGGCTTGGCCGGCGTCCACGAATACGACCAGGTCCGGAAAGAATATGCTCCGTGGTCTTCGCCAAGTTCTGTCTTAGCCCACGTTTTCCCATCATCCACGGATATTTCCACTTGATTTACCGCACCATAGCCGCTGAACGCAATCCCGCGAAAAACCACCGGCAATTGCTCCACGAGTTTGCTCTCTCCATCCGGAGTGACGATGAAGGACCGCACCGGCATCCGATTGATCGGCACCGTCTTCACCGTTCCCGCTTTCACCTCGGCGGGGGTGGTGTTGCCTCGCGGCGTGTCCGGAATGCGGTAGCCCGTCTTCATCCAAAAATTTTCATCGGCCTTGTCCAGAACGCGTATCCAACTCAAACCCTTCACCCAGTAGGTGGCGAAATAGCCGGGCACGATCAGGCGCACGGGAAAGCCGTTCAGCATCGGCAGCGGCTCGTCATTCATCGCGTAGGCCACGATGCAATCGTCGATGACCGGATCCTTCAAATCCAGCGACTTCAGGAATTCGTGCGAACCATGTCCTTCCGGTCCCTTGCCCTTGTCCAGTCCTTGAAATTGAATCGCCAACGCGTCTTTATTTATCTGGGCCGCTTCGAGCAACTCGCGCAAAGGAACGCCCGTCCATTTTGCGTTCCCCATCGCGCCGTTGCCCCACTGGCCGCCCGGGACGCGAGGTTGCACCTTGCTGCGGCTATTGCCCGAGCATTGGTTGACCGCCGCCACGCTCACCGGTTTGAATTTTTCCAGCAGGTCGGCCATCGAAAATTTCAAAGGCCGTTTCACACTGCCCTCCACCTGCAAACGCCACTCTGCTAGATCCACGCTATTCGGAATTTCATCCAGGTGCCAGCGCACGTAGAACGCGCCATTCGGCGTGAAGGCCGTCTGGAAGTAATGCCGCGGAGTTTCCAGCTGCACCGGCCGGTCGGTAAGCAACACCAGGGGAAATTTCTGCGGAAATCGAGCGACCGGCCCAACCGAACTCCAGTACGGGTTGGCCGACGGTCCGGTAAAGGTAGCGAGCGCTCGCTCGTCCGCCGGGACCTGCGACTCCTGCCCGGCGGAATTTCTTGCCAGTCCGAGGCCTCCGGCCACCGCGACACTTCCCGCCGTCAGCGTCTGCAGCATTTTTCGACGCGATAACTCCATACGCCTGCTCATCTTTACTTTCGCTCCTGACAAATATCCGCGAGCGAGGTGTGATCGAGAATTCCAGCCGCCGCGTTGCGCACCGACAATAGCACTCGAAAAAGCGCGCTGTGCTTTTTGTCCTGCTCCACCAGTCTGCGCAGCGCCTCGGCATCTTCGAACGGAGCCAGCGGACCGTCAATGGTCCTGATAATTTCGCCCAGGAATATCTTCGCAGGCTCGCGCTTGAGCCGGTACCCACCCTTGGCTCCGCGAACGCTTTCCACGATGCGCGCGTGCTTCAGCTCCAGAAGAATTAGCTCCAGGAATTTCTCAGGCAAATCCTCCGCCGCGGCAATTTCGCGTATTTTCACGGCCTCTCGGTCGTGGCGGCGCGCCAAAAAAATGAGCGCTTCTAAAGCGTAAAGGCCTTTTTGAGATATTTTCACAGGTTAAAGGGCAGCGTCGCTTGATTCCACAATCTCTATCGGTATACTAGACTTTTCTAGCACAATCATTGCCAGATCTCAACCACTCTGAATCGTACCTTTCCGAAGTCCGCTATCACCCAAAGATAGCACCTATCTTACTGAAAATACATCTCTTCTGCAGCGGCGTGCAGTTGCCTGCGGCTCAAGGGCCGAGTGCTCCTGGAATATGATCGTCGCCGGATGTGAAATATCTTTCGCTACTTAAAGAACTCGCGTTCCACCTTCGAGGTGCCAGCTATGTCCGCAGAAAGGAATCCTGCTAGACACGTAGTAATCCGCCACTCACTCGGCGTCGGGGCTCCAGTCGAAGCCTCATTTCAGGCTAATCGCATCACCCGAGAATTCTGAATCTGGCTTGTTTACAGCATTAGCCTTCCGTAAGTGTGCAACAAGTTGCAGGATTGCGGCTTAGACCAAAAAAGCTAGTGAGTTTCTGTACTGAAAGAGAAGGACTTACGGCGCAGAAATCCCGGAGGGTTCGGCATCGGACGTGCACTGCTCTTCGCGAGTAATTACGGGGAGGCCTCTATGAAGTTGGCGAAGGTTGTTTGTCTTGGCGTGCTTCTGGCCGCGTCTGCGGCAGTAGCAAGCGCAGGTTCGATCGGGCGCGATCCGAAGCTGGTAGTTGATGGCGCCGCTCCAAGCCCGGCTCTCTTGAGGGCCAACGGGATGACTACGGAGACCGTCGAGTTGGAGTATACAGGTAACACGGATCTGACCAGTTTGACCATTTACGTTCCCGTGCCGCCTCATGATTGGAACCCCTCGTCTAACATCTTCTCCAGCATCGAAACGATTTTCCCGCCTCCGCATAGCGGCTTCTATTTTTCGGGCGGGACGCTCACGCCGGGCGAGGACATCTTTCTTAGCGTGATAGCTCCGACTGCCTTCCATGGCACTCTGGACATCACAAACAGTTTCTCTTGCGTTGAAGGTTGCACCATGGGCGGCCTTACCGTTTCGCCCTCGATCGCAGCAACTCCCGAGCCCAGCACCCTGTTAATGTTCCTCGGGTTGGGTCCGGTAATCGGACTTGCCCGTAAGCGCTGGGGCGCCAAGCTGTCCGCCTAATCGCTTCGAAGCTAAACTGTAATCTTGAACCCGGCGCGATCTCCCCTCGCAGCCGGGTTCACTTTTTTTTACAGAAGCTTTTCTCCAACCAAGCGGCTCCGCGGTTCGGCCTTGGATTTTGCCGCTCACATCTGCCATTCTGAATCTCGCCAATCATGAGAACTAATCGTTCGTTTCTCGGGATTGCTTCGTGAGTCCCGGCCCCGCCTTTCCCGGATGGAATTTTCGCGTACTTGAGGAGCTCTTCCGGCTGCTGCCGCATAGCGGCTCGCGAGACACCGTCGCACAATTCTTCACCGCCGACGCGCTCGTCAGCACCTGGATGTACGCCGCCGTTTTCTATCTCTACTGGCGTATGAATGACGAGCGCACGAAATGGCGCCGCGGCCGATTGCTCGAAATTTTCCTCGCGGTCTCGCTGGCTGTGCTGGCAACTCTCGCTTTCCGGCCTTGGATCGCCTGGCCGGCCCCCTCACTGGTCCCTGCATTCCAGCAGCTTTATCCGGATTACTTTTGGAACAGCGGAAATCCGAATTGCTTTCCGAGCCATTCCACTTTGATCTATCTGATCGTGGCGGCGGGATTCTGGCCGTTCAAGCGCTGGCTCAGCGCCGTATTAATGCTGCTGGTCTTTCTGCTGATTTCGCTGCCGCGTGTTTATGTCGGCGGGCACTATCCTATCGACGTCGTTGCTGCAATCCTGCTGGCCACTCTCGCTGTCTGGGCCGCGCGCCGCATCTGCGCGCAACCGCGCGTCTCCGAGCTGCTGGGAAGACTGACTTCGAGAAATCTGGTCGTTGAGGGGTTATTGTTTCTCTGGCTTTTTGAGCTGGCCGAAGGTTTTCGTTCGGGATTCTATCTGCTAACGAGCCTCGCCCGTGCCCTGCGCTTCTTGCAACAATGAATCCGGGTCCTGGGCCCAATTAGATCCAGTAGATGCGGTTGGCGGCCTGCACAAATTTGCGAAACACCGGAATCATGATTCCCATCTGAGGAAGAGGGATTTCATCGACGCTTTCCGAGGGCTTGGGCATTTGCGAAAACGTGAGCGTCCGGAAACGATCGCTATGGCGCCGAAGGAAATTGCAAAATCCCTCGAAGCGGCGAATCACCAGGCGGTCCGGCCGCATCTTGCGAAACTGAACATCCGCCCGCTTCAAAAATCCGAAAGAATGCAGCATCACGATAACGGTGCCCTGCCCCAGCCGCTCTGCTTGTTCCAGCACTCCCTGCATTTCCTGCAAACTCACCGCGCTCACTTCGAGCGGCTTTAGGCCCCGCATGGCTCCCGCGCCCGTTTCGAAAGTAGTGACCGGAATCTCCCACACAGTGCCGTTTCGCCAGGGAACGTTCTTCGGCTTGCTCGGATCCATCATGCAGCTCTCGCCGAGATAGGCGGCGTTGAAGCTGCTGTCATAAGGAATCCCCACTTTCTGCAAAGCATCCAGCGTGGACATGCTGGCGCCGTAACAACCGGCACGAAAGGCCACCGGCATCGAACCGAAAATTTCCTTGAAGATCGCACTCCCTTTTTTCAACAACTCTACCTGCGTCTCGATCGGCAGCGCTCCAATCCAGTCCATGTTCGCGGGGAGCTCTTCCTGCCGCAGGAGGCCTTGCGCGACGAGATGGTAGTAGTGAAAAACCGGATGCAGGTGGAGCTGCGCATCGTGGCCGCGCTGAACTATCGGAGCGTAAGCCTCGGCCAGCTCGGATTTCTCAAACAAATCGCGCGCCAGTACTTCGGCGAAAAACGTGCCCCGCAAATCGTTTTGCTCGAGGATGTCCATGATTAGCGGAATCCCGTAGGACTTCGCGCCGATCTTCCCCAGAATTGCCCGCTCTGGCCCGACCGGTCTCCATTCGGGGTGTTCCCAGGCTCCGCCGAGCGAGCATTCGGTATCAACGGTGATGTAAACGTTCACCATCTCGGAGCACCCACCGCTGGCCTCGCCGCATTTGAGCTCGCGTCATTCGTCCAGGCAGATTGTCGTTTCAAATTGCCAGCCCCTGCAAGGTTGGCGCGGAATCGCCGGACCTCGTGACCAGGTCTTTCAATGGCTCAAATCGCCCATGCCCCAGCAATTTCTCCAACCGCGATTCCATGCTTCGCAGGCCGGTGTAATGCCGGAGTTTCGACTTCCATCTTCCCTCTAGCCGCGGCTGCTCCGGATCAAGCTCCCACGGATGCAGGTAAAGAATGAACGGCTGACGGTCTTGCCGGTGCACTCGCCGGATCGCCCAGGAGGTATAAGTCATCGGCAGCAGCCGCAGGTACCCGCCGCCCCCGAGCGGCCAATTGAGCCCGCCCATGCGAATCGTGGACATGGGCACCTCGAAGATTCGGCGTCCCGTGGGCAGCTCGATGCGCTGCAGAAATCGCGGAAATTCGGGATAGCCATATAGATCGTGGCGTATGGGGAAAATGCTCGAGTCATACAGGAAGCCTTCTTCCGCCAAAATCTCCATGGCCCAGATGCTGCGGCGAACAATCGAAAACGTGGGTGCGCGATATCCGACCACCTGCACTCCCGCGGCATCTTCGATCAAGCCGCGAGCGCGCCGCAAATCTTCGCGAAATTCTTCCGGTTGTAGCGAGTAAACCCGGCGGTGCGCGTAACTATGGCAGGCCAGTTCATGCCCCGCCTCGGCAATTTTCCGAACCAGCGCCGGATCGCGCTCAGCCACCCAGCCGAGAACAAAAAACGTAGCGTGCCAACCATGCTTCTCGAAGATATCCAAGATGCGATCGCAGTTTCGGTGCACGCGTGACGGAAAAGTGTCCCATCGCTCACGCGCGATGTTGTCGGCAAACGCTTCGACATGGAAATAGTCCTCGACGTCCACGCTCAGCCCATCCGTAAGCGCTTGCTCTCCTCCGGCGGATTCGGCGACACGGTCGAGGCTCGATACTGAGGTTTGGTCCATCACTTTATAGGATTTTGGGACTGCAGCCCGCTGCACAATTCTAACGTATCGAACGAGTTAAGCCCAGAATACTTGGTACTATCCGGGCAGTGCCGGAGAGTCCGCCAACTGGCTCTTTGAGTGAAAACGATTGCCACCTTTAGGAAAACCGCTTCCCCGCCACCCGAGCGGGCCCACCCCGGCGGGTCTCATTTATCGTACGGTATCGCTCAAACCCTTTGGTTCCTGCAAATTAAGCTCCAAAGCTATACTTGCCACCCCGCCCCTATTTGGAGAGGCATGTGCTTTGTAGGAGGCGTAATTCCTTTCTAATCTTAGCTTAATGTAGGACTTCCAGTTGAGCCTAACGGCTGTAGAATCATTGCACCGAATGGAAACCCCGGCCAATCTCGTCACGGCTGAAGGCTGGGCGCGTGCGCACAAGTGGGCCTTGGCGGTCACCGGCGCTCTCGTTCTAATCTTGTACGCCACCAATTTCGTCAAGCTCTTCGGGGACTGGACGATTGACCCAAATTACTCTCACGGCTTCTTCGTCCCCCTGGCATTTTTCTGGATGCTGTGGCAAACCCGCGGACAACTCGCCGCCGTCAAGGTAGCTCCGCGTTCCTGGGGGCTCGCGATTGTGGTGTTAGCGCTGTTGCAGCTCGCGGCCGGAACCTTGGGAGCGGAGAATTTTATCGCTCATTCTTCGTTGCTCTTGCTGCTTTGCGGAATCGTCCTGTTTTTGTTCGGCACCGAAATGATGCGCTTGGTGGCCTTCCCCATCGGCTGGCTTTTGTTCATGATTCCCTTGCCCTCGATTATCTTTTACTCCCTCACCATTCCTTTGCAGTTGCTGGCTTCAAAGCTCGCGGTCGGTTTGCTCGACCTCGTACGCGTTCCGGTGGTGTCTGAAGGAAACGTGCTGTACCTGGCCAATTTCACGGCCGGCGTTGCGGAAGCTTGTTCGGGAATTCGATCCCTGATTTCCATGCTGGCCTTCGCTGTCCTCATCGGGTATTTGCTGCACATGTCGCTGCGCTCGCGATTGATTCTGGCCGTCACCGCCGTTCCCATCGCGCTGGGTATGAACGCTGCGCGCATCGCCGGTACCGGAATCGCCGGAAATTATCTTGGCGCTCGCTGGGCGGAAGGTTTTTTTCACACTTTCTCCGGCTGGCTCCTGTTTCTGCTGAGTCTTGGAATCATGATGGGAGTAGTGCGGATTTTGCAACGATGGGACCGAAAAGACCAAAAGCGCCGGAAAAGCTCCGGCAAGAAGAAGCCCGAATGAAAGACAACATGCGCCTCGCCAGCCTGATCGCGCTGCTCCTGTTCAGCACCGTATTCTTGCGCCTGATGTCACACGGCCATCCGGTGCCGGCTCGAAGCGATTTCGATTCCTTTCCGCAGCAGGTCGCGGGCTGGTCCGGTCGCGACCTTCCAGACCTGGACCCCAGCGTCCGGCGGGTTTTGGCCGCGGACAATTACCTTTTTCGCGACTACCAAAACAATGTTACCGATACGCATATCAATTTCTTCGTCGTATACTACAGTGCCCAGCGTAGCGGTGACGCTCTGCATTCCCCGAGGAATTGCCTTCCCGGAGCAGGCTGGGAGCCCGTCAGCCGCGGCACGATCCGAATTCCGAATTCCGCCGTCCCCGGAACTTCGTTCGTCGCTAACCACTACGTCATCGAAAAGGACGGCGTGCAACAGGACGTTTTATACTGGTATCAGGCCCATGGACGCGTGTTCGCCAGCGAGTACCTGGGCAAGATCTATCTGATTTGGGATGCCATTACACGGGGCCGCACCGACGGCGCACTCATTCGGATCACCACGGTGCGAACTCCGGGCAACCCGCAAACTTTTCCGGCGATGACGGCGTTCGCGCAGGCCGTGAGTCCCGTTCTGCCGCAGTATCTGCCGAACTAGGACCATGGGAACCGACACACACAAATCGCGAGGGAACGAAGCAATGATAAAGCTGAAACACGCAGTGATCGTCCTGGGCATCCTGCTCTCGTTGCAGGCCGCCCCGCTATCGAGGGCTCAGAGCGCGCCTGCCGCGCCCGCGAACAATCCGGCGGCAAGCTCGAAAACCCAAGGCGACCCTCCCACGAAGTTGCCTACCAAGCCCAAGGGCGCCGATGACCCGTCGCTCGTCGGCTACATTATCGGCGAACAAGACGTGCTCGATATCGACGTGTGGCAGGAAAAAGAGCTTTCGGGACCAGCGGTGGTGCGCCCCGATGGGAAAATAACGCTTCCACTCGTTGGCGAGGTTTACGTCGTCGGCATGACTCCCGTGCAGCTTCAGACCGAGCTGATGAAAAAGCTCGAGCCCTTCGTGACCGTTCCGCAAGTGACCGTCGCGGTTCACGAAATCAACAGCCGCAAGGTGTACTTGATGGGACAGGTGCTGCACGAAGGCGTGTTTCATATCAATAGCACCACAACCGTGGCGCAAATTATTGTCCAGGCGGGCGGATTAAAGGAATATGCCAAGCGGAACAAAATTTATGTATTGCGAACCGTGGACGGCAAGCAGGTCCGCCTGCCGTTTAAATACGACGCGTTCATAAAGGGTCAGAAAAACGGCCAGGATCTCGTGCTGCGCCCGGGCGACACCGTGGTGGTCCCATAAATAGTCCAGGTACTAACGCGACGTTCATGCGAAGGCAAGCACACAACGCGAAAATGTCGAACGCCCGCTACGCCATGGCGGGCCTCGCCGTCTTGCTTGCATTACTTTTTGTCTTGCTCTCGCCCGCGGCTCGCGCGCAACAGGATCAGCCGCCTTCCGGCCAGGATCCCTCGATGTCCTCTTCAAGCTCTACCGGCTCGTCCAGCCAGGACCCCGGCCAAGAGCCCGTGCCGGACCATCCGGAAACGAGCACTTTGGAAACGGGACAGCCCATGGGCCAAAGCAATCGTGTTGTAGCGCTGCGCTGGGGACACCTGGCGAACATTTCCGTCGAATCGTTTTACGCCTACGACAGCAATTACACTTTCTCCCCCAGCAATCCCGCGCCCACCGATGAGGCTGCCGCCCGAGTGATTGCCGATTATTCGCTCGGAAACGAGCGCATGGGTCTCGACATTCAGTACCGGCCCTTCATCGTCTATTCCAAGAGGGAGCAAACCTACAACTTCGCCGCGAGTTTCGTGAACTTTCATGTTACTCACCGCCTGGGCTCCCGCTGGATCTTTAACTTCCACGACATATTCCAATACGAGCCCGATGTCGCGCTCTTCATCAACCCCACGATTACTCCGAATCTTTCGACCGGAGAGATTACCCAAGCCGCGCTGTTAGGCAACGGCTCCACGCTGCTAAGAAACAATGTCTCAATGATCCTCAGCTACCATCTCGCCCGGCACGATACGATTTCCTTCCACGGCCAATACAATTATGTGGATTTAACCAACAATCCCAACGAGGACAGGGCCTCGGATCAGCCCGTTTATCGCACCGAGAGCACGCTCGGCGGAGGCGTGGGCTGGTCGCACACCTTCGGCCCCGATCACGAATTTGGCGTTACTTACAATTACGACGAGCAGGTGATCGGTAATCTCGTCAACGCGGGCCAGCATCACAGCGTGATCGCCAACTACCGGCAGAAGATTCTCCCCACGCTTCTGCTGCAGGTATCCGGAGGCCCTTCCTGGCAGATTCGGGGAAACGGTCTTGGCGACCACACCACCTACATCGCCTCCGCCGAGTTGCTCAAGACTTTCCGCCAGTCAACCCTGGCCCTTTTATATTCCCGAAATTATGACTATACCGGCGTCATCACCGACGCTTACCACGATCGCTACGACGCTTTGTATTCGCGCAATTTCGACCACACCTGGGGATTCGCTCTCGGCGGCTCCTATTTTCAAACCCACTCCATAGGCAGCTTCATGGTGCAGCAACAGATCGAAGGCCGCACCTTGTGGGGTCGCGTCAGTTACTACTTGAATCCTCAGTGGACGCTGTTTGCCACCATGCTGAATTCCGCTTTCGCCGGCGGCCCGACTCCCTATGCCTCTCGCAATTTCTTCATGGCCGGTGTGCGCTGGTCCTATGGCGGCGATAAAGAACTCCGGCAATTCTAAAGGGCTAACGAATCATGATTCGCGTTCTCGGACAATACATCCCAATCAAAACCGTGATCCTGGCGGTCACGGAAAGCCTGCTGATTGCTTTGTCCATTGCCATTGCTGCCTGGATTCGCTTTGGCACCCTTAGGGATGCGATTTGGTATCTGAGCCGGCCCTATATGGCCGCCCAGTTGGGATTGGTCGTGGTTATTTGCTGGCTCTGTCTCTATTACAACGATATGTACGATTTGCAAGCGACTGCGCGGCGCGCGGAATTCGTTGTTCGTTTGATGCAGGCTGTGGGCGCCGCCGTGCTGATGCTGGCGCTCTTGTACTATTTCATTCCGGATTTGTCTCTCGGCCGCGGAGTCTCGGCCCTGGCCACGGCGATCACTTTCGTGGTCTTGCTCATTTGGAGACTCGTGGTCGATGAGGGCAAATTCTTCAGGCCCGTGCACCGCGTGGTCATCGCCGGCACCGGAACCAGTGGCGTCCGTTTGGTCCGGGAAATTCTCGCTCTACCCGAGCTCAACTTGAAAGTGCTGGGATTTCTGGACGAAAAGGGCCAGAACATCGGCAAGCCCTTGGTGAACCCGGGAATCGTCGGCGGCGTGGCCGAAATTGAAGACTTCGTCCGGCGAGAACAGGTGGATTGGGTCGTGCTCGCGTTCTCCGAACGCCGTGGAGTTATGCCCACCCGCGAACTCTTGCGCTTGAAGCTTGCCGGAGTCAAGATCGAAGACGCTCACACCCTTTTCGAGAAATTGAAGGGCGGCGTGATGCTGGAGAGGCTCTCTCCGAGTTGGTTGGTCCTTTCCGAGGGATTCCGCAAAGATTACCTGCTCATGTTTACGAAGCGGGCTTTGGACCTCATTATTTCTGCGGTTGCGTTGGTTGTGCTTTCGCCCGTATTCCTGCTCAGCAGCTTGGCCATTTTGCTTGAATCCGGTACTCCCGTGCTGTTCCGTCAGGAACGCGTCGGGCTGCATGGCCGCACCTTTTCCATTCTGAAATTCCGCTCCATGCGAAAAAATGCCGAAGAAGGCAAAGCGGTGTGGGCCGCCGCCGATGACGAGCGCATCACGCGTGTTGGCAGAATATTGCGAAATTTTCGGCTGGACGAGTTGCCGCAGCTCGTAAACATTTTGCGCGGCGATATGAGCTTGGTCGGCCCGCGTCCGGAACGCCCCGAATTTGTGCGCATGCTCGGGGAAGAGATTCCCTACTACCACGAGCGCCATACCATTCGCCCGGGTCTGACGGGCTGGGCACAAATCAAATACCAATACGGATCTTCCGTGGACGACGCCAAGACCAAGCTCGAGTACGAGCTCTTTTACATTAAGCACCTTTCGCTTTTCTTAGACCTAGCCATCGTGTTCCGCACGATTCAGGTTGTCCTGTTCGCCCGTGGCTCCCGGTAGCCCGCTGGGTAAGAAAGGTGTAGCCTATGGTCAGATTGTGGAAAAGTCTTTCCGCTCGTATATTGCGCCCTCCCAGAGCGCTTATGCCAATAGGCGTGTTTTCAAGTAACCTGCTTTTTATCTGCAAGTTACGAGGGGTCTTTTGTGGCAAAGACTTTGCATCTTGGAAGGGTGGTTGCTCTACACTACCTTCTGCAACCATGCGGACCGTCGGAGGGCATTTGTTGAGACGCAGAAGCCTTGGAACTTGGCGCGCCAAACCGGCGCTCGTGCTGGGCGGCCTCTTTTTGCTCGCCTGCACCGGCGCACTCATCGGCTGCGGCAGCGCCCAGGAACGCGCCGCGCGGCACCTGGAGCAAGCCGACCACTGGGCCGCCGAAGGAAAGACGAACGAAGCGATCGTGGAATATCGCCGGGCCGTTCAGCTCGACCCTAAGAATCCCCAACCCCACCTCAAACTCGCGAAAATCTTCCTCGATCGCCAGGACTATGCCGATGGCATGCAGCAACTCAGCGTGCTGCGCAAGATTGCTCCGGACAACATCGAGGCCCAGCTCATGGCTGCCGAGATGTTCCTCAAGGGGCGCTCGTTCGATCGAGCGAAAGGCCTGGCCCAAGACATCGTCAAGAACAACCCGGACAACACGGAAGCTCTCATGATCGTTGCGGAGAGTTCCTTCGCCATGAATGACCGGGCGGGGGCACAACTCAAGACCAATCAAGTGTTGCAGCTGGACCCCAAAGACAGTCGTGCGTGGTTCCTTCAGGCGCTCTTGCAAATCTCCGACGCCAAGAACTCCCAGGGAGAGGCAAGCCTTCTGCGGGCCCTGGACTACGACCCTTCCTCGGCCTCGGCAGTGACCACTCTAGCCGCGGTGATGGCCCGCCGTGGTGACGTGAGCGGAGCTGAAAAAGTCATCCGCCAAGGCCTGGCGCAGAATCCGCAGAGCATCCAAATTCACTACCTGTACGCTGCCTTTTTGGTGTCCCAGAACCGGGGCCCGGAGGCCGAAGATTCTTTCAAACAAATCAAGCTTTTGGGAGAAGCGAATCCAACCGATCGCGGCGCGCTCGCTCGCTATTACACCAGGATGGCAAAGTCCCAAGAGGCGATAAAGGAATACCAGGACATCCTCAAGCAACATCCCGATGACATTCAAAACTCCCTCGAGCTCGCCGCACTTTACATTGATCAACACGACGCCCACTCCACTGCGGAAGCCGAGAAGTTGGTAAACGAAGCGGCCAAGACAAGTCCCAATGATGCCCGAACTCTTCTCTTGCGCGGTTATTTGCACGCCGAAAAAGGCCAGTTGGAAGAGGGCATCAATGATTTGCACCACTCCTCGCAACTGCAGCCGAGGTGGGCTCTGCCGCAATATTATCTGGGGCTGGTCTATATCCAGCAGGGAAAACCCGACCTCGCCGAAGGCGCTTTGAACAGCGCTCTCGAGATTGATCCGTCTCTGGTCACTCCCCGGCTCATTTTGGCCCGGCTGGCCCTGCAGGAAGGCAAACCCGACAAGGCCATAGCTGCGATTCAAAATGCGCTGGAACAGAAAACCCAGTTCTTTGACCCATATTTGCTGCACAGTGAGGCCTTGGTCGAAAAAGGTAACTACGACGAAGCGGAGAAGGACGCGCTGCCCCTCATCGGCGAGTTTCCTCAGCCCACCGCTCGCGCCATGACCTATCAGATCCTGGCGCAAGCGAAGTTCCTGCAGAATCGCTACGAGGAAGCTCACAACTACGCGAAGGAGTCGCTCTCCAACGACCCCACTTCAGCAGTGAGCCTGAAGCTGATGGGCGCTTCCGAGCTCGCGTTGAAAAAGACCGATGAAGGCCTGGCGGAAGCGCAGTCTTACGTGGTCAAAGCCCAGCCCAAGTGGGCCATGGGCTATGAGACGCTCGCCGAACTCCAGGGCATGGCCGGGCGCTACTCCGATGCGGAACGCTCCGTGCAAACCGCGCTCGAAATTGATCCGAGTCTCGTCGGCGCGCGATTCCTTTGGAGCGATATCGAACTCAGCCAGAACAAGCTCGATGAAGCCATGAAGCAGCTCTCCCTGATGGCTGACTCGCAGCCGCAGTTGTATGAGATCCAAATCCGCATGGGTCAAATCGCGGAGAGGAAGAAGGATTGGAGCGACGCCCAGGCTCACTACGAGAAGGCCCTAAAACTCTCTCCCGATAATCCCGATAGTTGGATGGCCAAAAACAATCTCGCCTCCATTTTGGCCGATCACGGCGGAGACCTGGACCACGCTCTGAAACTCGCGCACGAAGCCAAGGAAGCCAAGCCCGACAGCCTTGACGTTTCCGACACCCTCGCTTGGATTCTCGTAAAAAAGAAGCAGAATTACGGTACGGCCATTCAGCTTTTGCGCGAGTGCGTGCAGAAGGAACCGAAAAATGCGTCGTTCAGTTACCACCTTGGTGTCGCCTATTACGACGCCGGCCGCAAGCCCGAAGCCGCGCAGGCTCTGCAGGCGGCCTTGAAATTACAGCCCGACCCCGCCGACGCGGACGAGGCCAAGAGACATCTGGAATCATTGAACAAATAAAAATGCAGCACGCCGTTTCTTGTGAGTAAGATTATAACCGACGATTTGCAGAGGATGGGATGAGCGAAGCCAAAGATTCTCTAAACTTAGCAGGGCTGGAATATTTCACAATCCGCGACTATTTGCGCCTCTTTTCGCGGCGCAAGTGGTTCATCCTGGTGTGCACCTTCGCCATCGCGCTGGCCACCGCCGTCGTCGTCTATTTCCTGCCCAACACTTATAAGGCCACCACCGTAATCCTCGTGGTTCACCAGAAGGTTCCCGATTCCTACGTCAACTCCACCGTGACGGAAAGCAGCGTCGATCGCCTGGCCGCCTTGCGCCAGCAGATTTTGTCTGCGACGCGCCTCAATCAAATCATCGACGAACTCGGCCTTTACAAAGGCCTCAAGAAGAAAGACAGCCCGGAAGAAATCGTGCAGAAGATGCAAAAAGACATCTCTGTGGATATGGCCTCGGCCCCGGTCGCCACTCGCGGAGAGAAGATGCTGGAGGCATTCAGCATCTCTTTCACCTACTCCAATCCGGCGGTGGCCGCCCAGGTCGCTAACAAACTCGCCCAGTCGTTCATCGACGACAACAGCCATAACCGCGAACAGTCCGTCAACGGAACCGCTGATTTCCTGGGCAAGGAACTCGAGGACACTCAAAGAGACCTCAAGGAAAAAGAAAATCAAATCACCGAGCTCAAGACCAAGGACGTCGGAGAACTCCCGGAGTCTGAGGTCATGCACGTGCAGGCCTTGAACGCGCTGCAAACCGAACTCCAAGCCGAGCGCGACGCGATTGACCGCGACCAAAAAGAAAAAGCTACGCTGCAAGCGAGCCTCGCCGCGAGTGCCTCGGTTGTGAATCTCGATGCCCAGGAATCCCCGGCGGTCACCAGCATGGAAACGGAAAAGGCTCAGCTGCAGGATGACGTGGACCAGCTCCGCAAACGTTACGGCCCGAGTTTCCCCGACATCGTCAAGAAGAATATGCAGATCAAGGATCTGCAAACGCGCATTGACGATGCCAAGAAGAAAGAAGCGGCCAAGGGCGAGCCCGCTCCTCTCAAGGAACGCAACCCTGTAATTCAAAGCCAGATCGCCAAAGAAGACGAAGACATCCAAAAACACGCGTTGCGCGAACAAGAAATTCAAGGTCAAATTTCTCAGCATCAGACTCAGCTCCAGCGCATCCCCCTCTTCCAGGAGCGTATTAGTTCGCTGACCCGCGATTACGAAGCTCTGGAAGATCACTACAAGCGCTTGCAGGAGCGCAAGTATTCCGCGGACATGGCCGCAGACCTGGAGAGCCGGCAGCAGGGCGAACGCTTCGAGCCGCTCGACCCCGCGCAAACCCCGACCAAACCCGCCAGCCCGGATCGCCCCACAATTAATCTGATTGGTTTGGCCGCGGGTTTATTGATCAGCCTGGGCCTCGCTTTCGTTCTCGAGGTTTTCGACTCGGCGGTAAAGACCGAGCGCGAAGTTGTCGGTCAATTGGGTGTGGCCGTGTTCGGTGAAGTCCCGTGGCTGCCGACCAAGGCGAACGATCGCAAGCGGCGGCTGCGCGCTTTGTACGCCGTCGTGTGCGGCGCGGTGCTGGCAGCCGGATATTCCGCGATCCTGGTCGTCACATGGCGCTAACCGGAAAGCAGTTCACTAATAAGGACGTCGTGGAGAACAATGTGGAGTCTCAACCCGTATTAAAACTAACCCCTTCGAAGGAAAACGGGGCGCCTGCAACTGGCACCGCCCCGCGCAATGGGCCCGAGCCCGGCCGCGCATCAAAGAGATCCGATCGTGAGTTTCCGTTGGTCATGGATCACAACCACCCCATCGCCGCGGAATCCTTCAGCATTCTGCGCTCCCGGCTTCTCGGCGTTCACAGCAAACTCGGAACGCGCTCGGTCGTGATCACCAGCGGTGAATCCGGCGACGGCAAGACTCTGGTGGCCACGAACCTGGCCCTCAGCCTCGGCCAGCTCGGCAGCAAGCGCATTCTGTTTGTGGACGGCGATCTTCGAGCTGGCGTTGCCACTCGCGTCCTTAAGATGAAGCAGTTGTCCGGCCTGGGCGATTACCTCCAGGGGCGAAAAACCTTCGAGGCCGTCGTCCATCCTACGGAGTTCCCTTCTCTTTCCGTCGCGCCCACCGGCAACGTCACCAACAAGATGTTGCCCGAAATCTTGGAAGGTTCGCGATGGACCGAATTTCTGGAGCAGGCCAAGCTCAAGTACGATCTGATCATCGTGGATTCTCTCCCGCTTTCCGCTCCGGTTGCCGATTTGGAGCTTTTGACCGCGCCCTGTGATGCGTTCCTGTTCGTAGTCTACATGCGGCGCACCAACCGCCAGGCGCTCCAGCGCGTGA
>Ga0302177_10000827_pt1 | contig 22605 bp, 18 predicted proteins | sample I_Palsa_E1_2_FD_198780 | JGI IMG/M metagenome (GOLD analysis project Ga0302177, IMG submission 198780) | Peat permafrost microbial communities from Stordalen Mire near Abisko, Sweden - I_Palsa_E1_2 | ecosystem: Environmental > Terrestrial > Soil > Palsa > Peat permafrost | place: Sweden... | reverse complement strand
CTGAAACCCCGGATGAAAATCACAGCCTATAATCAGCATGACGTTGGCTCCTCTCAGTGAGCCTTGGTCTGTCTGTCGCAACCAATCTACTCGCTGCGACCAGCCAACGTCGTTATGCAATCAAACGAAGCCGTTCTTCAGGCGTAGTGAGGGATCTCGTGCACCACCAGTACGGTCTGAGCCAAATCGACCCACTACCCACGCCCTTGCGAGACCGGCGCTCATGATATACCTTCTGCATCCTAAACGTGGCCGCTCATAGCGGTCAAACCACATGCGTGCCGTCGTGCAGCGCGTAAGCCGCGCCCAGGTTTCGGTGAACGGAGAGATTACAGGCCAGATTGGCCTGGGTCTGCTGCTTTTGCTGGGCGTCGCCCGGGACGATGCCGAAGCCGATGCAACCTACCTGGCGGAAAAAATCATCGGCCTGCGCGTGTTTGAAGATGATGCGGGAAAAATGAACCACAGCGTGCAGGAAGTCGTCGGCAGCGTGCTGGCAGTTTCTCAATTCACCCTCTACGGCGACTCCCGCCGCGGCAAGCGCCCCTCGTTCGACGACGCCGCGCCCCCAGAAAAAGCCCGCCAGCTCTACGATTTCTTCGTCTCCCAGATCCGCGCCGCCGGCCTCCGCTGCGAAACCGGCCGCTTTCAGGAAACGATGCAAGTAGAACTGGTAAACGACGGACCGGTGACCATTCTGCTGGATTCAAAGAAGGAGTTCTAAGATCGCGTGGCGCTTTCCTACGGACCGCTCGTCTCCAGCAGCGGATCGGCGAGTTCCGCGGCCAGATCAGCCAACTCCAACTGAAGATTGCCGGGATTCGTGGAGCAGGCAAGCCCAGTATCCAGATCAAGCACACCTTCGCGGATCAGCCGCTCGATCTCGCCATCGAAGTGCTGCATGCCGTCCTGGCTGCCGACGCGCATCGCATCCAGCAAAGTCTTGCCGTCGCCTTCGCCTTTTTCCACGTACTCGCGCGTGCGCAGCGTCGACTTCAGTATTTCAATGGCAGCCACGCGTCCGCTGCCATCCTTGCGAGGAATGAGCCTTTGCGAAATGATATAGCGAAAGCTCTTGGACAGCCGGTTTCGCAGCGTGTGCTGTTCCGCCATGGGGAAAACTCCCACGATTCTTTCCACCGTCTTCGAGGCGTCGATGGTGTGCAGTGTGGACATGACCAGATGCCCGGTCTCTGCCGCCTCCATGGCGATCTCGATGGTTTCGCGGTCGCGCATCTCGCCCACCAGAATCACCTTCGGAGCCTGGCGCAGCGCCGCCCTTAAGGCCAGCGCAAAGCTGGGCGTATCCGCGTGCAATTCGCGCTGATGGACAATGCAATTCTTGTGCAGATGCAGGAACTCGATGGGATCTTCGATAGTGAGCACATGGTAGAACTGCTCTTTATTAATCTTGTCGACGATCGCGGCCAGGGTAGACGATTTGCCCGACCCGGTCGGGCCGGTCACTAACACAATGCCGTCGCGCAGGCCCACAATCTTCGCCAACTCGGCAGGCAAGTTCAGCGATTCGAAGTCCGGAACTTTGCCCGGAATGACCCGCATCACGATGGCGCAGGTGCCGCGCTGCATGAAGATGTTGACCCGAAACCGGTGGGCGCCGGGCAAACTGTAGGACACATCGCACGACCCGAGCTTCCTCAAGTTATCGGTCGCATCCTGATTGTCGCCAATCAGCTCTGCCGCGATTCGCCGCGTGTCCTCACTGGTGACAACGCGGGCCGCTCCGGCGGGGGCCAGCTTTCCATTAATTTCCACGAGAGGCGGCTTCCCCGGCGAAAAAAAGAGGTCGCTAATCTTCGCCGAAGTTCTTAGCATCGCCGCCAGCAGCTCCGGAGTCGACATCGGCGCAGCCCCCGGAGCCGCGGCGGTCGCTGCTCCCGGAGCAGCAGAAACCGGAGCAGCAGAAGCCGGATCAGAAGAAGTTAAGTTCGCTGGCGGATTCGAAGTAGAAGACATGGAGGCGGTGCAGTTCCGGTGATTCTCTGCATTTTCTTGCCCCCACAAACCCTGTGAGAAAGTACGAGACTCAAGCAACGCTTACCCAAATGCTACTCCCGCTAAGAAACGCCCGACTGTTCACAAGTGCTCATTTGCTCCGAAATGTTCTTAGGATTCTCTTATCCTGCGGGTGCCCCATCCTAACGTCGCGGAAACAGTCCGATCCCAACCTCACTCTTGTTTTGCGATGTTAGGGTGGGGATTTTGACTTCCTAAAAACCAGTGACAAACCCGGGCCCCCGTCAGGCACGTCCGGATAAGGTTGTCATGCTGAGCGAAGTGGGATTGTCCGAAGGACAATCCCACGCACTCGAAGCATCCCTACCCGCGTCCCTGAGACCGCGTTCAATCAGAAGTGGGGGTGCCCCATTTCTCGCGTTCTTTGCGAGAAGTGGGGCTTTTGGCAGCACGCGCGAGCATAGAATCCGGGGCTTATGGCCAAAGCACGTGCCATAGGATTGAAACCCACGTATACTCTTTGCGACAAGGGCGAGGAGCGTCGATATGATTATTTCAAAGCTCAGGGAGCGCCTGCAAGAGCTCTCTCCCAGTTTGCACACACGCCTTGAGGTCATCCACGGGAAGGCTAAGCAGCTTCTAGAGTACTCACAAGGTGGTGCCCACATTACATATACCCCGCACGGGCTGTCGCATATATCCGCCGTCGAGTCTAACTACAACTGGCTGCTCGCAGACTCCGATCTTAGGGAGTTCAACGCGAGTGAGATATTCTGCCTCCTCTGCGCCACGTTTTTTCACGATTCCATGATGATACCTACGGCGCCGGGCAGAGAACAAGCCGCACGCCAAAGCCACGCCGAGTCCGCTCGCGCGTTCTTAATGAAGAACAAGGACTTGATCGGTCTGTCGCTCCATGAGGCTGATGTGATCGGAGACGTCATAAGAGGGCACGGCCTAAGCGACCTCTCACAGGTGCCCAATCAGGTCGTGATTGGAAACGAGATTCTCGATCCTAGAAAGTTGAGTGCCGTGCTTTCGCTGGGGGACATAACGCACGCAGACTCCGGACGCGCGCCCGAGATCGTCTTCCAGCATCTCGAACTTGACCAGGACAGTTCGCGGCACTGGCGGCGGCATCTCCAGATATCAGGGGTCACTCGGAAAGGGGACTCGCTCCTGATGAGCGCCCTAATCTTCAGCGACGACGGCGAAAGTGCAGTTACAGAGTACCAAAAAGCCATCGAGCATGAACTCGACACCGTCCGGCCCTATTTCGACACGGTGCTACAGCCCTTGCGACGCGTCGAACTAAGTGCGAAGCGGCTCGAGTCCCCTCTGGAACAAACCCTTAGGTTCCAGACCAACACTCCCGGCATCCTCAAGGTCCTAATCGAAGGAGTTTACGACCGCGAGGATGTCTTTGTGAGGGAACTAGTCCAGAACAGTCTCGACGCCTGCCTCGTGCGGTCTCTAAAGATGCACAGGCGAGCGATGGAGTATCACCCTCGCATCTTGCTGACATTCTTCAGGGAGGGCAAGGTCGTCCGTGCCGTGCGTATTGACGACAACGGCGTTGGCATGGATCTTAGCGACGTACAGGATACTGTCCTCTGGATAGGGTCCAGCATCGCCGACAATGCGGACGTTGCCGAACTGGTGCAGCAGGCGGCCGGCAAGAATCTCATCGCGACATTCGGAATCGGACTTCTATCGTGCTTCAAGGCCTCTGGGCGTATCACCGTTCGCACGGCTAAAGAAGGTTCGATACCCGTCGGCTTTGAGTTGACTTCCGTATCCGACGCCGTCCGGCCCGAGAAGTCGAATGACGCCGGAATCGGAAGCACGATCATAGTGGAACTTCAGCAGGGCGGCATAGAGATTAACCCAAAGGTTAGCGTGCCGCACCACTTCAAGTTAATTAAGACAGGCTGACTTTCGGGTAATGGAACTCGAATGGAGTCCAAAGTTGGAGGGCTACACAAGAGAGAGCTTAGAGAAGGTCGCTCTCACTCAGGCATCACCCGTCGTGCCCCTAGCGGTCTCGCCCGCCGATTCTGCGGTCAGGGTCGACATTTCGGGCGACGACTACAGCGGATCGCTCTGGCTCCGGAAGGCTGACGTGAACACGATTTTTGACGTCGATGGCAGCTTGGACATCCTCAACGAGGGAGTGTTCGTTGCGGCAGAGGACAGCAGCGATTGGCTGGACGAGCATTTTTCGTTCCTCAGCGGCTTCATTAACTTCTCCGCTCGATCGATCAACCTCCCGGCAGGTAGGGACCGCGTTATTAAGGACGAACGCTTCAGGGCCAAGAAAGCTGCGGTCAGTGCCGCGGCGTTCCGTGTAATCGATAGACTTGTGTCACACTCCAGGGAGGGAGGCGACGTGAGGAGGCAGGCTGCCGTAATTCTTGCCCACATTTATGACTTCGCTGGTGAGGATGTCCGGCAAAAAATACTTAGCTACCTGGACGAGTTCCAGGTAGAGCTCTACAAGTCTGCCAGGCTGATCGGCCTTCGTGAGCTTTGGGAGAGTCGGCCGCAAGTCGTGTATCTGCATTATCCCAAGGGAAGATGGGTTGAGGATCTGACATCGTTCGACGGGAAGAAGCTCTATCATAAGCAAGACGACCTCACGGACCTTCAGGCCGCGCTGATGTTACAAGACGGATTAGTTGTGATAGCAGCTGCCCGGAACGAATCGAGCGAGAAGGCCGACCTGTTGCTAGAGGCAGCGTTTGTAATGGGGTACCTAAAGCGCAAGCAGATTCCGGCGGTGGATTTGGCCCGAACAAACATCGTGGAGGGAAGGTTTCGGTCCAAGCCAGTTCCGCAGGCCCTGCGCCAGCGGATCGGGACGGTCAAGTTTGTGGAAATAGCTGAGCTCCCGAACAAGATGTCCTGGCTGGTTGGCACCGAGGTGTGGGTTAACATAGCGCATCCTGTCGTTGGGCGGGCCTACTACCGGCTGCAGGCGCACCCCAAATCAGAACAGGTCACCGATCTCCTAGAGGTTCTCGTGAACGTGCTCTCCTATGATCTCGAGAACGCCTTTCGCAACCTCTCGAGGCTGATCGAGTCGACGCAGACCGAGGCTGACGAAGCCATACCGGCCTAGCCAGCCTGCCTTCAGACGAAGCGGAAGGCGGCGGGGATGCCCGGTCCCTACGCCCGCGGCAACTGAGGCAGCGCGTCAAACTGTGCATCGCGGGCGCATAGGACAAGCGAATGCTGCAGGACGAGGGCGGCGATCCACATATCGTTGGTCGGGATGGGAGTGCCTTGCTTCCGCAGTTGCCGGTAAACAGCGCCGTAATGATGCGTGGTCTGTTCATCGGCATAGAGCACACCGATGCCGGACTTCAGCAGGAAACGGCGCAGGACCGCCTCGTTGCGCGGTCCTTCACTTCCCACAGCAAATCCAGCGCGCAATTCTCCCAGCACAATGAAGGGCAGCCAGACTTCATCGGCGAGTTCGACCGTTTCGACAACCGACGCATTGCCCCGGCACAGGTCGGCATAGCGGTTCGTGTCGAGCGCCAGCCTCACCGCCACATCTCTTCGTCGATGGTGTCCTGCGCGGCCAGAGCGCTGTCAAAAGCGGGATCGCTGCGCCAGGCGCCAGCGATGTCGGCTAGATCGCGTTGCCGGTCGCGATCCCCCGTGATGCCAGCACCGCGGGCCAGGGCCTCAATCGCTACCTCATTCAGGCTCTTGCCCCGCTCACGAGCGGCCCTGCGAAGGGCCTGATCCAAGCTATCGGGCACTCTGCGGATGGTATACTGCATGCATTAATTGTAGGCGTTGCAGGCAACAAGTGCAAGCGTAATTTCCCGGTACGAGGAAAGCCCGGGCTTTTGTCCTCTCGCGCTCAACGCACGATCCGTCTCGTGCTTCACCTTGTTCCCAAAGATTTGCACAACACCCCATTGTGACATCTGACCTTGCGCACAGCCCCCAATTCGTTCCATCATTGTCCCTGCAAGGGCAGTACACCCAGCAATAGCGCCAAGGACGCTCCCAGCCAAAAGTCGGCCCATAAGTCCTGTGCTATCTAGACTTTGGTATTTAAGTTCTTTGACATCTAGACTTTGCGGGCCAAAACGTGCTAACTCGATGATTCCAAAGATTTAGGCAAATGGGGGGGAGGGGGTACCCTGTAGCAAAGTAGTAAACTCCCGGTGCCGGGACGCCCAACCCGAGACTCCTTGCCGCAAGTTTATTTTCAGGCAGACTTCCACAGGCTAGCGCGCTTCAAGGATCGCATCCGCGACCCGCGCCGCCTCCACCGCCGCCTTCACATCGTGCGTGCGCAAGATGTGCGCGCCTTTGAGAATCAAAGCGGTGTGAGCGGCGAGGTTCCCGTAGAGCCGGTCTGCCACGGCGGCGTCTTTCCCGTCCTTCGCCAAAGCGCGGCCAAGGAACGACTTCCGCGAGGTACCCGCCACGAGAGGGAACCCCAGCGCTTGCAATTCCTGAAAGCGCCCCAGCAGCGGATAGTTCTGCTCAAAGTTCTTTCCGAAGCCGAAACCGGGATCGAGCGCAATCCGCTCCCGGCGCACGCCGGCCAGCACAGCCGCTTCCGCCCACTCGCGGAGTTCGCGCTTGACCAGCAGAACAATGTCGCCGGGCGGAGGCAAGCTGCGCCACTCTTCGGGACGCCCGCGCATGTGCATCAGAACAGACCCGCATTTTATTTCGGCAATCGTTTTGGTCATCTGCGGATCCCAGCGCAGCCCGCTGACATCGTTGACGATCTCGGCTCCGGCCGCGGCCGCGGCGCGCGCCACAATGGCTTTGTAGGTATCAATGGAAACGATCGCATCCGGTCGCTGTTTCTTGAGTGCCGTGATCACCGGCAACACCCGCCGTAGTTCTTCCTCCGCGCTGACGGCGACCTTGGCGCCGGGACGCGTGGATTCTCCACCAACGTCAATGATGTCGGCTCCCTCGTCGAGCAACTGCAGCGCGTGGTCGGCGGCTTTGCCGGAATCAAGGTAGAGACCGCCGTCGGAAAACGAGTCAGGCGTCACGTTGACGATGCCCATGATCAGCGTACGCTTGCCCAGTTCCAGCGCGCGCGTACCCAGGCTCCATTGAAAGACTGCCCTCATGCCGCAGATTCTAAACGAAAGAGGAGCGGGAGAAGGAAAGCCGGAATTCGGGCCAGCCCCTAGAGATGCAGGAAACCGGAAATGCGGGAAAAGTGGAAGCGGCGAAATCCCGCTACCGACGCCGCACCGCAGCATCCCGCGCACGCATGGCCCGCAGCGCGCCCGGGCCGGTGCCCGTCGGGGGTTTGCGCATTCCGTCCAGCAAGTCCTTCAACACGATTGCGTTGTTATGCACCTCATTTTTCGAGGCATACAGGAGCGTGAGACGTTTTCTTTTGTGGGCGAGACTGTAGAGTTTTCTCAAGTCGTTCTCCGCATCTGGGCGGGCCAGTTCTTTCAGGTACCGTTTGCGAAAGAGCAGCCACTTTTCCGGCTGCGCGTGAAACCACTTGCGCAGTTCGTCGGAAGGGGAAAGATCGCGGAGCCAATCGTCCAGGGCAATCTCCGACCTTCGCAGACCCCGCGGCCACAGGCGATCCACGAGAACCCGCGCTCCATCGGAGCGCGACACCGATTCGTAAACCCGCTTGACGGCGACTGGCATGGCTTTTGCTCTATCATTATAAGTACAACGAGATTGCGTGGCTGTGGGAAACTGCGCACAAATGTGGCCGATTGACCGACATTCAGTTAAGGATGTGAGGATGCCAGTGATGGGGACCGAACGGCAGCGTGATCGGAAGGTCGCAATCGAGCGTCGCTGGATTTGCGCCGCTGTGGCAGCATGCCTCGCGCTCGCGGCACTCGCGGGCTGCGACGTGGAGCGCCGTAAATCCGATGCCGAACTCGGCCTCAACCCCCAGCAGGCCGCCGGACGCAAGATTTATGACAACTACTGCGACCGCTGTCACCGGCCCGATTCGACAAAAGGGAAAAAAGGTCCGGGATTGAAGGGTGTTTTCCAGCATCAATATCTTCCCCAGACCGGCCTGCCCGCAAATGACGAGCGCGTCGGTGACATCATTCGCAATGGCCGTCCCGATATGCCAGGCTACAGCCAGGTGCTGAGCTCTGAGAACGTGCAGGATCTGTTGGCCTACATGCACACCTTGTAGCCGGCACAGCGTTGAGTCAGCCCCTCATAGCGCATTTCGTGGGATAATCTCAGGGTGAAAACCGCCGCAGCGTCGGAGCTTTTTCGCAAGCTTCCTTCCGTGGACGATGTGCTGCGCGACCCGGCGGTTCTTGCGCTGGTGGCGAGTTACGGCCGTGATTTCGTGGTGGACGCGTCGCGCGTCGTGCTCGACCGGCTGCGGCAAGAGATCGCGTCGGGGCTGCTGGGTGAGGATGCTCTAGAGCTTGCGCTCCCTGGTTTGGCGGGCGCGGTCGAGAACCAACTTCGCTCCGCGCTTAGCTACTCCCTGCGCTCCGTGATCAACGCCACCGGCGTGATCCTGCATACCAACCTTGGCCGCGCTCCGCTGGGCCAGGCGGCGATCGAGCACATCCGTGAGACTGCCGCGAGTTACAGCAATCTTGAGTTTGACCTCGCTGCCGGGTCTCGCGGCAAGCGCGACGTGCACGTGGACCGCCTGTTTCGGCGTTTGCTTCATGAAGAAGTAGAAGTACAGAGCGCGCAGCCCGCGGCCGTTTCCACCATCGTGGTCAACAACAACGCCGCTGCGGTGCTGCTGGCGCTGAACACTCTGGCGGAGGGCGGAGAAGTCATCGTCTCGCGCGGCGAGTTGGTGGAAATCGGCGGCTCGTTTCGCATTCCGGATGTGATGGTGAAGTCGGGCGCGATTCTGCGCGAAGTGGGAACGACCAACCGCACCCGCGCCGCCGACTATGAGCGCGCAATTACTGAGCGAACACGGCTTTTGCTGCGAGTGCACCGCTCCAACTTCGAGATTACCGGCTTCACCGAGCAGGCCTCTACCAGTGAACTGGTGACGCTGGCCCGAAAACGCGGCATTCCGCTGATGGAAGACCTGGGCAGCGGCGCGCTGGTTGACCTGCGCGCGATTGGAATCAGCGGCGAGCCGGGCGTGCTGGACAGCCTGCGCAGCGGCGTCGATATCGTTACTTACAGCGGAGACAAGCTGCTCGGCGGTCCGCAGGCCGGGCTGATCAGCGGCAATTCAGAATTGATCGCCCGCATGCGAGCAAATTCGCTGTTCCGGGCGTTGCGCGTGGACAAGCTGATCTATGCTGCGCTGGAAGCGACGCTTCTCGCTTATGTACGGCGGGATCACGATGCGATTCCTACACTGCGTATGATGCGGCTTTCGAAGGAGGCGATCGGTGAGCGGGCGGAGATGTTGGCAGCGCGAATTGTCTCGCCGAGGTTGAAGGGTGAAGTCGTGGATGGTGAATCCATTGTTGGCGGCGGCGCTGCGCCGTCTTCCGTTCTACCGACGCTGGTGCTGGCTCTGACTTGCGAAGGTCTGAGCGCCGACGAACTGGCCGCGCGTCTGCGTGGTTCGGACCCTCCGATCATTGCGCGCGTCGATGAAGCCCGCGTGTTGCTGGATTTGCGGACGGTGTTTCCGGAGCAAGATGCTGCGGTGGTGGCCGCTCTCAATCGCATCGTCGCGTGACGTTGTTGCATCGAAGCGGGGTTGGCTCTCCTCCACATGCTGATCATCTTTGGCGGACTGCCGGGAGTGGGAAAGACACCGATTGCCAGAGAGCTGGCTCGGCAGCTCGGCGCGGTGTATTTGCGCATCGACTCCATCGAGCAAGCCATCCGTGATTGCGGCAAGATGAACGGGCCACTAGACGAATCTGGCTATTGCGTTGCCTCCGCGGTCGCCAAAGACAATCTTCTCCTCGGTCGAACTGTGGTTGCAGATTCCGTCAATCCACTTCGGGTGACTCGCGACGCTTGGGCTGAGGTCGCGAGTCTGTCCGGAGTGGGTAAGTTTGAAGTCGAAATTACGTGTTCTAGTCCGCAGCTGCATCGTCAACGCCTGGAAGCGCGTCCAGCCGACATGGTCGGACTGCGCGTAACGTGGGAAGAAGTTCTCTCCCGCGAGTATGAGCCTTGGAACCGCGAGCATATCGTAATCGACACGGCTGCCACGAGCGCTGCGGAGGCCGTCGCGGAGTTGCGAAAAGCATTTGTGGAGCGAGCAACGTGAAAATATGATCGTCGGCACAGGCATTGACATCGCTGAGGTCCCGCGCATCCGGCAGTCGATCGCCCGCTTTGGCGACCGCTTTCTGCAGCGCATCTATACGGCGGGCGAAATCCGCTATTGCGACTCCAAGGCAAACCGCATGGAGCGCTATGCCGCACGCTTCGCCGCCAAAGAAGCTGCCATGAAGGCTCTGGGCACGGGCTGGAGCCATGGCGTGCGCTGGCGCGATTGCGAAGTGGTGCGTCTGCCCGGCGGGCGGCCGAGCATTACCTTTCACGGCAAAGCTGGCGAGTTTGCCGCCAGTCTTGGCGTGAAGAATGCCGCGCTGTCACTTTCGCACACCGCGGAGCAGGCCATCGCGCAAGTCATTCTTGAAAATTAAAGTCGGCTACCACCTCACTGTGGCGGGCCTTCTGCTAGACTGGCGCATTCCATTTCATCATGTCTGCGACCATTCAGGCTGCCCCGCCGGTTTCTTTCTCCGCTCAGATTCCCGAACGCACACTTCTCCTGGGTTTGGGGCTCACCAGTTTCGCCGCTTTGTTGCTGGAGCTGGCGCTCACTCGATTATTTTCCGTGGTGCTTTTCTATCACTTCGCGTTTCTCGCGATTTCAATTGCTCTGCTGGGCCTGGGCGCCGGCGGAGTGTGCGCCTATCTACTGAAGAGGCGTTTGGCTGCGGTCGAGACTCGAACTCTGGCGGCGCGCTTGTGCATGCTCAACTCGATCCTTGTCTTGTTGGTATTGGAAATCGTGCTGCACGTGCCGGTCGCACTCACGGTGACGGGAAGGAATTTTCTGCGCCTGAGCGTTCTCTATCTGGCCGCGGCGGCGCCATTCTTCCTGACTGGATTACTGTTCTCGGTTGTCTTTGCGCGCGAGACCTGGCGCGTCCCGCGGCTCTACGGAGCCGATCTATGCGGCGGGGCATTGGCATGCCTCGCCGTGGTTCCGCTACTGAATTGGCTGGGCGGTCCGAATACGATTCTGGCGGCGGCTGTAGTGATGGCGGCGGCCGCCATGGTCTGGGCTGCATCCTCAATCGCGCGCAAAGCGGCATGTGGCTTGGCGGTTGTATTCGGCGTACTCATCGCGGCGAACCATTCGAACCGGCTGATCGATGTGATCTATGCCAAGGGCATGTTCCGCGATCCAGGCTGGGTGGAATTCGCTCGCTGGAACGCGCTGTCGCGCGTGGAAGTGGATCGCCAGGGCCAAGCCAAGGCCATCGTGATCGACGCCGACGCTTCCACTTACATCATGAATTGCGACCTGAACCACTGGCACGGTTCGGAGTGGGAACGCAATCTCATGTCCGCTCCGCCGGCGCTGGCCAACGTTCTGCGTCCGCGCGGGGAGTTCGCCATTATCGGGCCGGGCGGCGGTGTCGACGTGCTGCGTGCGGTCGCCAACGGCAGCCCCAGCGTGACCGGCATCGAGATCAATCCCATCATTGCCGACACAATCATGCGTGGCCGTTACGCCGACTATGCCCAACATCTCTACCAACGGCCTGACGTGCACATTCACGTAACCGATGGCCGCTCCTATCTGCGCTCCACGCCCCAGCAGTTCGACGTAGTGCAAATGACTCTGGTGGATACCTGGGCCTCGACCGCGGCGGGCGCTTTTGCTTTGAGCGAAAACAATCTCTATACGGTGGAAGCCTTCCGGGAATATTTTCAGCATCTCAAACCGGACGGCATGATCGCCATCACCCGCTGGGAGTTCCGCCAGCCGCGGGAGGCGCTACGCGTTGTTTCAGTGGCGATACAAGCCTTGCATAGCCTTGGCGTCGCGAATCCCGCGCGCAACTTCATCGTCGCTTCGCAGGGCGCGCTCGATGAAGACGGAATTCCAGTGGCCGTGCTGGCCAAGAAAACAGCCTTTACCGCGGAAGAGGAATCGGCAGTGCGGGCGCATTTCGAGCGGTATGACGAACTCGATCCGCTTTATCTGCCTTCGCAGCCTGGCCATAATCCGTTTTCCGATCTCCTCGCGAGCAACGATCCTTACAAGTTTGCGCAGAGTTATGCCTATAACGTGGCTCCGGTCACCGACAACGCACCGTTTTTCTTTTTCACGCTCAAAGCTGGACAAATCCTCGGCGAAGAGGGGCTGCAGAACGGGATCGATTGGAAAGTAAACCTGGGAGTGCTGGTTCTTCTCCTGGTGCTCGTCATCTCCCTGGCGGCTGTGCTGGGCTTCCTGATTTTGCCCCTTGCGCTCCAGGGAGGCCGCCAGTCGCCGCTTCCATTGCTTTATTTCGTGGCAGTGGGTCTGGGTTACATCATGGTGGAGATTGCATTTATCCAGCGCTTCGTGCTTTTTCTGGGGCATCCGACCTATGCGCTGACGGTGGTCATCTTTTTGCTGATGCTCTCGAGCGGAGCTGGAAGCCTGGTTTCGCGCCGCTGGCTTCCCCGCACCGAGCGGGCTTGGATGCCGCTACTGCTCGTGATTGTCGCGCTGCTCGCGGGCGTGTTTTTTCTGCCGCGCGGCCTGGCGGCCTGGGTGGGATTGGGATTCGCAAATCGACTGCTGGTGAGCGGCCTGCTGCTGGCGCCGCTCGGCTTCGCCATGGGGATGCCTTTTCCAACCGGCCTGCGCGCACTGGCTGCCCGCAACGTTCTCGCCGTTCCCACCGGGCCGAATGGCGAAGACAATGCCGTGGAGTGGGCGTGGGCGATGAATGCGGCCGCCAGCGTGATGGGTTCCGTGCTCGCCATAGTGATCGCGATTCAATTTGGCTTGACCGCGACTTTGGCCTGCGGAGTTGCGGCCTACCTGCTCGCCCTCTTGCTGCTGCCGGCCCTTCACCCGCAACGCGCTTAGGAGCAGGCTCGGGTTTTGTTATGATGCAACGAGGGACAGCAGTTGGGGACTGTTCCATGCGCCGCCGAAGACGACGCAGATGGCGCTCTGAGGGAATCATTTGCCGAGCCAGAAGCAGCTGAAATGGTCGCAACTTCGCGTCGGCCTGACGGTGATTGTAGCGAGTTTGGTCCTGGCGCTGCTGTTGTTTCTGATGTCCGGTACCGGCGGTTTGTTCACGCGGCGAATCACGCTCGTATCGTTCTTCGACAACGCCAGCGGGTTGCGTGTGGGCGCCCCGGTGCGGCTGAGTGGCGTGGATATCGGCAACGTTTCAGCCATTCGCGTCGTCGATTACCGCGTTGCCGCCTACAAAGACAAACAGCTCACTCCCGTCGAAGTGATCATGAAGGTGAGCACAAAGTACAGCTTCAACCTGCGCCGGGATTCGGTCACATCGCTGGATACTGCCGGCGTGCTGGGCGAAACCTATCTGGATATCGACAGCTCGCAGGCTATCGGCCCGCTGGCACAGAATGGCGACACGCTTCTTACCCAGATCCATCCCGACTTCAATGAAGTCGTGCGCTCCAGCCAGAGCACGCTGCAGAACATGGACGCGCTGCTCAAGCGCGCCGACCGTATCCTCGCCTTTGCGGAGAGTGGCAAGGGTTCCCTCGGCAAGTTGATTTACGATCCCACGCTGTATGACCGCTTTTCGCAAACGGTTGCGGAGCTCAAACAAGTTGTCGACGAGATCGCCAAGGGACAGGGCAGTCTGGGCCAGCTGATCAACAGCAACGATGCCTACAGCAAATTCGTTGCCACCCTCGATAAGATGAACGCCGTGGCCGATGACCTGCAACAAGGCAAAGGCACGGCGGGAAAATTCTTGAAAGACCCGACCCTCTACAACAATGCCAACGACACCGTCGCCAACTTGAAACAAGTGAGCGAAGACCTCAATGCCGGCAAGGGAACGGCTGGAAGGTTGCTCAAGGACGAGGAACTGGCGAAGAAGATCGACACCACGATGACCAAGCTTGCGGCACTGACCAGCGAACTCGATGCCGGCCAGGGGACGGTTGGGAAACTGCTGAAGGATGAGACGCTCTACAACAATGCCAACCATATGATCGAGGAGACACAGGGCTTGGTGAAGGCGATCCGGGAGAATCCCAAGAAGTATCTCAGCATCAAGCTGCACGTTTTCTGAGACTGCTGGTACGTGGACAAACCGGCGCTCAGCGTGCCGCGTCTAGGACACCACCCGCGGAGTAGAAGTGGATTCGGCCTGCTCGTGCGCGTGATAGCTGGACCGCACCATGGGGCCGGATTCGACGTGGCGGAAACCGAAGCGTAACGCCTCCTTCCGCAACTCGCGAAATTCCTCAGGCGTGTAGAACCGAGCGATGGGCAAGTGATCGCGCGAAGGTCGCAGATACTGCCCCACCGTAAGAATGTCAACGCCGCGGCCGCCGAGATCGCGGAACACCCCGACCAGTTCCTCCGTGGCTTCGCCCAGCCCAACCATCACGCCGCTCTTCGTTACCATGCCGGGAGAGAATTTCTTGGCGTTCTCCAGCAGATTGAGAGTGCGCTCGTAACGCGCCCCGGAGCGCACCACGCGATAAAGCCGCGGCACCGTTTCCGTATTGTGATTAAGAACGTCAGGCTGCGCCGCGAGCACAATCTTCAACGGCTCTTCGAGTCCTTGAAAATCCGGAATCAGTACCTCGATGCGGCAATCCGGAATCAGCTCGCGAATCTCGCGAATAGTCTCGGCAAAAACTCGGGCGCCGCCAACGTTGTCATCGTCACGATTCACGCTGGTCACGACCGCATGCTTGAGGCCCAGCGTAGCCACGGCCTCAGCCACGCGCCGCGGTTCGTCCCAGTCGATCGGCTGGGGCCTGCCCTTGGGCACAGCGCAGAATCCGCAGCGCCGGGTGCAAATATCGCCCAGCAGCATGAAGGTCGCGGTCTTGTGATTCCAGCACTCGCCGATGTTCGGACACTGGGCTGATTCGCAAACGGTATGCAGCCCCAACCCGCGAGCCAGCTTCTTCAGGTCGTGAAAGTTCTCCCCGACCGGCGCTTTGGCCCGCAGCCAATCTGGCTTAGGCATGCGAACCGGCGGCCCTACGTCGATCTGAATCAGTTGGGAAGTTCCCGCCATCCGTTTGATTCTATCAGTTCACCCCACCTCGACCAGACCGTAAGTATGTTGCCAGCGCATACGCAGAGCCACCAGGGCCCGGCTGATTTCCACCTGCGTGACCTCAGTATTCGGCCCGGCCATCACCGCCGCGGCTTCGCGTTTAGCCAGTTCCAGTAATTGCCGGTCGCGAATCAGGTTGGCTACGCGGAAGCTTGGCATCCCAGCCTGCCGCGTGCCGAAGAACTCTCCCGGCCCGCGAAGTTCGAGGTCGAGTTCGGCAATCTGGAAGCCGTCGTTGGTGCGCACCATGGCATCGAGGCGGCGCTCACCCTCTTCCGTCACTTTGCCGCCGGTCATTAATATGCAGTAGGACTTCGCCGCGCCGCGCCCGATCCGCCCGCGCAACTGATGAAGCTGCGCCAGGCCAAAGCGCTCCGCGTGCTCAATCACCATCACGGTCGCGTTCGGCACATCCACACCAACTTCAATCACGGTGGTCGCAACCAAAATCTGCAGCTCGCCCTTCTGAAACATGCGCATGACCTGATCTTTCAACTCGGCATCCAGCCGCCCATGCAGCAGCCCAACCTTCAGGTCGGCAAACACTTTCCCGCTCAGTTCGCGGTACATCTTGACCGCAGCCTTTAGCTCAGTCTCCTCGTTTTCCGCGATCACCGGATAAACCACGTACATCTGATGTCCCTTCGTCACCTGCTTGCGCACAAAATCCCAAACCTCGGGCGAGCGGTCGTCGGTGATTCTTCGAGTGACGATCGGTGTGCGCCCCGGTGGAAGTTCGTCGAGCACGCTGAGATTCAGATCTCCATACAGCGTGAGCGCCAGCGTGCGTGGGATGGGCGTGGCGGTCATGACTAGAACGTCAGGCTCGGCGGGATTCTTTTCGTCGCTTCCGTCGCCCGACTTCTTCATCAATTTCAGCCGCTGCAAAACGCCGAAGCGGTGCTGTTCGTCGACGATAACCAAACCCGGCTTCGCGAACTCGACTTTCTCCTCCAACAGAGCATGAGTGCCAATGACCAGCTGCGCATTTCCCTGCGCAATGTGGCGGCGGATTTCGCGCTTGCGGTCGGCCTCCAGCGAACCGGTCAGCAGCACGATGCGGTACCCGGCATTCTCCAGAATTCTCCGCGCCGAAAAATAATGCTGCTGGGCCAGAATCTCCGTGGGCGCCATCAACGCCACCTGATAACCGTTTTCGATGGCGATGATCGCTGCCTGAAACCCGATGATGGTTTTCCCCGAGCCCACGTCCCCCTGCAGCAAACGCCGCATGGGATGAGGCTTTTGCATGTCGTCGGCGATCTCTTTCAAAACCCGCTTCTGCCCGTCCGTGGGATGGAACGGCAGAATCTTCTTGATCGCCTGGCGCACCCGGTCGTCCAGCCGAAAGGCAATGCCGGTTTGTGCCTTCTGCTGGCGGCGCTTGAGCTCCAGCCCCAATTCGACAAAGAACAATTCCTCAAAAATCAGCCGTATGTGCGCGGGCGTGCGCGACGACTGCAAATCTTCGAAGCTCTCGCCGGCCTCGGGCCAGTGAACTTTCCACAGCGCCTCGCGCGGCGAAACCAGCGCTAGCCGCTCGCGCACGGCCGCCGGGATAGTTTCCGCAAGCTCCGGAGTCAGATCGTCCAGTGCGGTTCGGATGACCCGGCGAAACCAGCGCGCCGTCACTCGCCCTTGCCCGGCTGACTCATAGATCGGAACGATGCGCCCCACTTCGAGCGAGGTTGCGGCTTTATCGTCCGCGCCGTCGCCCCCGGAATCGCCCAGCATCTCAAACTGCGGCTGCACGATCTGCAACTCCCCGCTGTGCGAATCCTCTTCCACCTTGCCGTAGAGCGCGATCAACTGGCCGGGCTTGAATTTGTCCTGCAAGTAGGTGGCATTGAACCACAGGCATTTCAGCCGAGATCGTCCCTGGCCCACCGTGAGCTGGAAGATGGGCATGCGCCGAGTGCGAAACAGCCCCGAATTGCGGACTTCTCCAATCACCGTAGCCATTTCGCCGGGGCGCAATTCCCCAATCCCGCGCGGATTCAGGCGGTCCTCATAGCGAAAAGGCAAGTAATTGAGCAGATCACCGACCGTGGCAATGCCCTTGGTGGCTAGAATCTCCGCCAGTTTCGGGCCGATGCCCTTGACGTACTGCACTGGCGTGGTGAGTTCAAGCATGGCAGGGGTTCTTAAGGAATGTTAGCAGCAACTCGTCTCATAAATGCTCTGCCTGGTGGCTGCTGAGGAAATGACGATGCACAATAACGAATCGGCGAACTATCACGGCAGAGATATGTCATCGCCGGGGCACGCCTGGTCGTCAGGAACTGCGGCTTGCCGCTACCACGGTTGCTTGCTCTTGTCCCTATCCGTTCTTCGATTAAACGTGAATTAGATTTGCCAAACGTGAGCCTTCTTGAACAGTTCTCTTCTTTTGCCTGGCTCTAAACTTCTGACTAGGAGATCAACTATGTTGTTGCCACAAGAACCGTATGCCGTGCTCCAGGAACCGTATCCCGTGTTCACTGAAAGCGCCGCCACCGATCATCTGCCGCCGCTGCACGCAATGCAAACGAACCACCGAGTTAATCTAATGACACGACCCAAAATTCTTTTGGTCGATGACGATGAGAATGAGATTTTTCTGACGCGAAGGTCGCTGAAAACACAAAACTGTGAGGTAGTTACAGCAACCTGCGTTACCGAGGCTCTCAGGCAGATTGCCACGCAAAGCTTCGACGTGCTCATCACCGATCTTCACATGCCAGAGGCGGGAGATGGTTTTGCCGTGGTAACCGCTATGCGTCACACTCAACCCGAGGCGTTGACCGTGGTGGCTAGCGGCTATCCTGACGTGCAAAAAGCCATGAACGCCGTTCTTCTGCAGGCGGATGAAGTTCTAGTGAAGCCCTTCGACGGTAAGCAACTTGCCGCGCTCATGGACAAAGGAAGGTTGACATCCCTACCCTCTCCAAGGCCAGTCAAGGAAGGCGCCGCCTCCATTCTGGATCGCGACGCCGCCATCTTGATGCAACGGTGGCTGGAGCGGGTGGAAGCGGTAGAAGAATTGGCCGCCCTTCCGATTGCGAAGGAAGAACGCACCAAGCATCTTCCAGCGATGATAAGAAGCATTACTGCACGGCTGCGCGGCACCCGCGATATAGAGGCGATCGACAGCGCCGCCCCCGAGGCCGTGGCGCACGGACAATGCCGCTATCGCCAAGGCTATACGGCACCCCTGATCGTGCAGGAGTCACGACTTCTGCAGGTCAGCATCTTCGAGACGATCCAACGTAACCTGTCCACCGTGGATTTCACCGCGGTGTTACCCGATATTATGATTATTGCGGATGAGGTGGACTCTCAGTTGAAACAAACCATCGACAGTTTTCTGACAATGCAGCGGGAAGGAGAAGCTGTAGCGTCCGCTCGGAACCCACTTTCTTACCAAACAAATTGACGAGTGCGTTGGCGGGGCCCGAGCGGAGCCGCCGAGAAGGCGTCCCGGTTCGGCCCCCTCTTCTGGGGATTTGTGATTCCCCGCAGCGTCCTTGCTCCTGTTGTTAATTCAACAGACGCCTTCCCCTTACTCGAAAGCAAGGAACTTCCGGCAACAAAACACCTGGGGACTGTAGAGTCCGCCGAAACTCCCCAAAGACCCTCCTCCTCTGGTTACTTTGGGAACCTCGGCCAACCGCCTCTGCCACGGTACGATATCCCTAAAGCTTATGAACAAAATTGCCGTCCTGTACGATGCGGGGCAGGCGGTGCTTTCCACCTTTGACTTGGACGAGGTGTTGCAGCGCATCCTGGCCATCGCGCACGACTATTTTCATCTCCGGAATGTCGCCATTCTGCTGCTCGACCAGCGGTCCGGGCAGTTGTACGTCCGCTCGCAAATTGGTTGGGACGAAGGCCAGGACAAGATTCGGTGGTCTCTGGGCCAGGGGATAACGGGAGCCGCAGCCCTCAAGAAGCAGCCGCTTCATGCACCTGACGTAAGCAAGGACCCACGCTATTTCTGCTGCGCCAAGTCCACGCGTTCCGAGCTCGCCATCCCTTTGATGGTGCGGGACGAGGTAGTGGGGGTGCTCGATTGTCAGAGCGACCGCGCCGACCATTTCGATTCGGAAACAATCGATCTGCTGACCCTCTTCTCCACCCAGGCGTCGATGGCGCTGCAGAACGCGCGCCTGTATTCGCTGGAGCAGCAGCGGGCGCGGCAACTGCAGGCAATCAACGCCATCGCCCAGCAAACTACGGCTGTTCTGGATCTCGAGGATCTGCTGAGTCGAGTTTGCGGACTGATCCAGGACTCGTTCCGGGTGTCGCATGTCTCTCTGTTCTTGCGCGAAGATCACGATCTGGTGTTGCGGGCGCATCACGGCACGCTCACGCCTTGCATTCCGGAAGGTGGCCGCTTACCGGCGACCACGGAACCCTGGGCCGGCATTCTGGCAAACAGCAATACGGTCATGGAAAGAGATCTTTGCGCTGCGCCTGCCGCTTCGAGATTCTTCGCTGAATCGGCTTCGCGCATGTGCATTCCCCTGGTCTCGTTCGGACAGACGCTGGGAGTGCTCGCTCTTGACAGCGACAAATCGGATGCATTCCGCGACGGCGATCTGCAGTCGCTCGAATCGGTCGCCGACATCTGCGCCACGGCTATCCAGAACGCTCACTACGTGGAGCGCGTAAAACAGCTTGCCTACCTCGACGGCCTGACCGGCATCTTCAACCGTCGATTTTTTGAACTGCGCATCATGGAAGAGATTGAGCGCGCCCGCCGCTACGGGACCGGAATGGCCGTCATCATGGCGGATATCGATCAGTTCAAGCAGTTGAACGACGACTTCGGACACGTGCTGGGCGATGAAGTGCTGCGGCAGGTTTCCTCCCTGTTCCACCAGCAACTGCGCAAGATTGACGTGGTATGCCGCTACGGAGGCGAGGAATTTGGCATTCTGTTGACTCAAGTCGACGCCCAAGCCGCGCTGGACGTGGCAGAAAAACTAAGGAAGATGGTGGAGGGTTGGCAGTTTCCGGGCGTGCCCCGCCCCGTCACCATCAGCGCTGGAGCCGCTGTATTTCCCCAACACGGTAAAACCCGCGACGAGCTTGTAAAAACGGCGGACTCTGCCCTGTACGCGGCTAAACAGGCGGGGCGAAACCAATCGTGTCTGGGCCCTCTGGCGCGCCGCCAAGGGGCAAGTTCTTAGCCCATTACCAGGCTGGCCTCGCATCGCAAGTCTGCGAGCTGGATGTCCAACCGGTCTCCCTGCATTTCCCGCTGCTGTCTCTGTCTCTGCTTCGAGGCCGAGCGGGAACCAACTTCTTAAACTTTCTCTTGCGCTGGCCGCCACCAACAACCAACCCGACATCGCCCTCACCCCCCACCGCAAAAATTCCAAATACGCCCAATACAAAGAAGCCTGGCATTTGCTGATGCCCGGAACGTTAAGGGGACCCCTCCCAAACTGGAATGCGCGTGCCCCTCAGCGCCCGTTTTGATACGAGCATCAACTATCGATGACGAGCATTCCTTAAATCTCATATGGAGTCGGCTCCCGCCTAGTGTTATAGTTGCCCCGTGAATCGCGGTTAGAGTTACCGGCATCTAGGCGGTAAGTGTGTCGTATTGGATTGCGGTTGGGCCCGGCCGGGGATTAGAGCTATAGTTTGGCGGGCCCCGTGTATCACCGGGCCCTTTTTGTTTTTTCGATCATCGAGAAAACGAGTCACCGCGGCGTGCTGAATGTGCCCTGAGAAGTGATCGATGGCTATCTTTACCAGCGAATCAGCCGTCCTCGATCCGCGTAACAGGATCCCTCAGACTCCACCCCTGCCCGTCAAAGGCGGCCCTCCACTTAGGCCTGCGCTGCTGGCATACACGATCCTGGGAGTCATCGTCTGTCTTGGAGCAGCTCTGATCGTGGCAACTGGAACTCCGAGCCACATAGCCCATGATGTGGAGCCGCTCCCTTTGCTTGCGACGGGCTCTATTGTCATCCTTGCCGGCATGGCTGCCTTGTATTTTTACATGTACAGGTTCTACAGGGACGAGTTCTACGCGGTGATTGCAGCCGGCTGGGTCGGCAACGCGTTCTATATGTTTCTTGAAGGATTTCTCAAGCCCCCCATCCAGAAGGAGTGGGAGTACGGTGTGTACATCTACCTGTTTGCACAGATTTCTTTCATCCCATTTTATGCCGCTAGTTTTAAGGATGAAACCAATCCATCAAACTACAGAGCTTTCATAAGATGGCTCGCTCTCCGGTTTCCGCGTCTTAACTTCATCCGACGTCATGCTAAAAGCCTTAACGAAGAGCGGTACCGCCCGAGTTACAGAGCACCAATTATCTGGCTCCTCGCATGGTTCACATTCATACTAGCTACGTTATATGTCGGATCGTGGTGGCGATCCAGCGGGCCAGAGCCGCGAGATGTCCACACCGCCCTCGTAATCGCGACTCTGGGAGGGATTTTCTACGCCTCAAATGCTTTAATTAGGGTCGGTAGATCTTTGGCAGCGCGACGTAGATCTTTGGCAGCGCGATTAAAGCAAGACCCCGATGGCACCTGGGCCCGACTACTGCCGACGACGTTCTACATCTACGCGGGCATCCAGTTCTTATATCCCCTCCGTCTACTGCCCCACACGCAGCATCTTGCTGTCCTTGCTTTCGCCCTCGCGCTCTCCACGAAAGTCCTGAACAGTTTTTCGGCTGCCACCGTTCTCCTAACAGACTTCGACGCAAGGCTAAGGAATCGCAGCGCATTGGAAGACCTTGGGGCTCTCACCGCTAGCATTGAGCACGATATTACCAACCCCCTCCACCTCGTTAACGTCATCGTTGACGGCATGAAGAGGAGATTTCAGAAAAACTCGGCGGTCCAGTCGAGCCTGCAAAAAATTGAAGAACAAAACAGGCGTATCTCCGCGGTTGCGGAGATCGTCGGGTACCTGATCGGAGGTGATTCGTTCTACGGGAAGTTCATGGCAAAGACTAGTCTAGGCGACCTGGTAAACAAGAGCATCCAGGCGGTCAAGGCGGCGATAAATACGGATGGGATTCACTTCAAGACGGAAAGCGAAAAGGTACTGTATGCGCGGGCATACTCGCCGATGTTGCAACAGGCTCTAGTCAACGTTTTGAAGAACGCAGTTGAAGCCATCAGGGCGACAAAGAGTGAGGCAGGAGTCATAACCATACAATTGAAGAGCTCATCGGAGCCAGACAGGATAGTCGTGATAGAAGTCTCAGATACAGGATGCGGAATCCCTGATGCTGATCTTCATAAGCTGGGCCATTTTTTTTCCACCAAGAAAGACAGAAAGGCCAACAGCGGGGTCGGAATCTTCATCTCGAATAGAATTCTCGGGTTTCACGGCGGGAAGCTGGAGATTCAGAACAACAAGAATGGGAAAGGTGCCTTA
>Ga0302177_10000821_pt1 | contig 22710 bp, 21 predicted proteins | sample I_Palsa_E1_2_FD_198780 | JGI IMG/M metagenome (GOLD analysis project Ga0302177, IMG submission 198780) | Peat permafrost microbial communities from Stordalen Mire near Abisko, Sweden - I_Palsa_E1_2 | ecosystem: Environmental > Terrestrial > Soil > Palsa > Peat permafrost | place: Sweden... | reverse complement strand
TGCCCTGATAAAAAACAGAGCTTTTCCGCAGCCCGTAATGATCGAGTTCTCACGAAGGCTCTTTAGCCCTGGTGTACGTAATCGTCTAAACGAAACGGGCTTTAGCGTCTGGGTCAGAACTGGGCTTTGTATCAGGGCACGACTTTAGTCGGGCCGAAACCAAACTGAAAAAGAATGGGCTTTAGCCCCTGCCACTGCGCATCCCGAACGAAATCCTCGGTCCGAGGCAAATTCTATTCAGTTCACGATTCAACAAAACGACCGTTCCTGAAGGTTCCAGGCTACCTCGCCGCAGCGAGCATTAGCCCGCACGTATCTGATCTAAAGCACGACCGGCTTTAGCCGCTAAGGGCCGCAACCTTCAAGTTGCGCATGAACTTTTTAGTCCTGGTTTTGAGCTACTGCAGATGACTTTTAAGAATGACCAGCAAAACCCCAGCCGCAATGAAAAGCAACAGCGTCAGCGTGCTATACGCTACTCGCAGGCGAAGCTTTTCTTTAACCGTAGGCCGCCCAAAAGCCAGCCGGATCTTCTCCCGGCGAAACGACATGGCGGTTTGCTGCGTCCCTAAAACAAGCATAACCAGGGCAGCCAAAAAACTAACCGGCAAATGCTCGCGACTCGAATTGTTGTATGCGCGGTAAAAGAACTGGCCCGTCAGCACCGAGAGCCCTAGTATGGTGGACAGTTCAAAAATAAGAGCGAGCTTCAAAAAGCGCAGCAACGGACGCCTCCAGGGCCGGAAGCATTTCACGGTAGGTATAGCTCCGCACGAAGCGTTCCGCAAGCCCCAGTGACGTGAGGCCACGTCGGCCACCCAAATCGCGAAAATGCTTAATCCAAGGTAAGTTTAGTAAGGATCAACGGCATGGGGCAAGGCGGATTCCAAAAAAAGAAAACCTTCGCGTACGTTACCCAGCGCGGCCGCCGGGAATACGAGACAATTCAGCAATGACGGGCTCGCCCACAACCGAACAGATGGTGAAAGGCGGACTGCGCTCCTCCCTCGTTGGCATCGTCATCAACCTCACTCTGGCGCTGGTCAAATGCGCCGCTGGGCTCATCGGGCATTCGTTTGCCCTGTTGGCCGATGGAGTCGAGTCTTTCCTGGATGTCATCAGTTCGTCGGTCGTCTACTACGGGCTGCGGCTGGCGATTAAGCCGCCGGATAAGGATCACCCGTACGGTCATGGTAAGGCTGATCCAATCGCTGCTTTGGTCGTCGGCTTCGCCATGATCGCTGCTGCAATTGGGATTGCCGCGGAAAGCATCAACCTGATTCGCACCCCCCACAAACTACCCCAGGCCTACACGCTTTTGGTACTGATCTGCGTTGTGCCAATCAAGGGTTTGCTGTCCAGATACGTCTCCGGAGTCAGCCAAAAAATTGAAAGCTCAGCCCTTAGGGGGGACGCGTGGCATCATCTGAGCGATGCGATCGTCTCCGCGTTTGCATTTATTGGTATCTCAGCAGCACTATGGACCGGCAATCCTACCGCGGACGACTGGGCGGCCTTGTGCGCCGCTCCTGTGATCCTTCTAGGGGGCTGGCAGCAGCTCCGCAGGCCGGTATCCGAGCTGCTGGATACGGCTCCAGCCCCAGAGATTGAAGAACATGTGCGCCGCGTTGCTGCGACGGTACCGGACGTGTTTGGCGTGGAAAAGTGCTTTGTGCGCAAGGTAGGCTTCCGCTACTACGTGGATTTGCATGTGGTGGTGAGCGGTGACCTTACCGTCCGTCAAGGGCATCTGATTGCCCATGCTGTCGCCGATCAGGTGCGCGATCAGGTGGAGAAAATTGCTGAGGTCCTGGTCCACATCGAGCCAGAGGAAGAGCTGCTGGGCAGTCACCCGACCGAGTTAATGGGCGAAGAAGTGAGGGAAGTCCCCCCTCACGTGTGAGCCGTTATTTAGGTTGGGCTGGGTACGGGGGGAACTCGCGTTCAAGCTTGCGTGTTTCCCGGTATTTCAGACCCACCCAGCCGGCATACGCCAGTTGGCCCAGGATGGTGATGACGTACGCGAGAACCAGATGCCGATGTTCCATCGCTATATTTCCTTCAGCGGCCCCAGCCGCAATCGTTTTTGCCGATAGCTCTACTACTTAACCCTAGATCCTTAAAGCGTCACTTCAAGACTGGCTTCCAGGGCGTGCAAGGCAGCATGCTGCTCTGCCACTTGCCTCCGGCGCTCGATGCTATATCGCCAACCAGCAATCAAAAGACCCCAGGCCAGCCATGCGGCCAGGTTCCACAAAACCGCAACCCACATGGATGGATCGAGTCCGGAGTTGCTGTCGCCCCCGATCACCGGCGCCGGATGCTGGGTCCGCCACCAACGGGTCGAGAAGTAAACAATGGGAACATCGACGTACCCAAAAACCGCCAGGACCGCCGCCACCGTCTGCATCTGTGGACCATCGGCAAACTTACGCAGCAGCAGGTAGCTGGCATAGATCAGCCAGAGCACCAGGGTCGAAGTCAAACGCGCATCCCAGGTCCACCAGATGCCCCACACGGGACGAGCCCACAACGGCCCCTGGATCAGCACCAGGGTGCAAAAGACCATTCCCATTTCGGCTGCAGCAAGCGCCGCGGCGTCGGCATTGAGAGCGCGCTGGGGATGGCTGCGGCGAGAGGCGAGGTAAACGATAGACGCGATGAAACTGATAAAGAAGAAGAGAAACGTCATCATCGCCGAGGGAAAATGGTAGTAAAAGATGCGCTGGATGTCGCCCATGGTAGCCTCGGTTGGCGCGACATACATGCCCTGGTAAAAAGCGTAGCCAAGCAGGCCAACGGTGAAGGCAAGCCAGATCCAGCGGAAGATCTTCATCACACAACTCCTGCGAACATGATCAGTTTAGATCATTCTGCCAAGGTCGCGCAGATAGCAAGAGGTTGGATTTGACGGAGGAAGAACGATGACCTGGTTCATGCTTGCGGTGGGTTTGTTCCTGCTGATGTCCGGGGTGTTGGGGCAGGTTTACAGTCTTAAGACCAAAAGGGGTGTTCTGCCCCCGAAAACACGCATTTGGCGGGTGCTCACCAGGCTGTCTCTATTTCTTGTGGGGCTGTTGCTGATGGCGATGGCGGTGGGGCGCATCGTGCTTCATCACCGGTGATTACTCTGCGTTCAGAATGGTTGAAAAGAGCAGCAGGCTCACCGTGGTGAAGATCACATCGTAGCCGGCGAGAAGTTTGATCCAGAGATCGGGTTCGGAATCGCCCAGCAGGATGGCGGTTGTCGCCTCCACCAGGCCCAACAACGCCGGGATAAAGATCGGAAAAAGCAGCAGGGGAAGCAGCAGTTCCCGGTTTCGAGTGCGGACCGAGAGCGCCGCAAAGAAGGTTCCATTCACCACCAGGGCCCAGGTGCCCAGGGGTAGAACCAGCAGCAGCAGCCATTTCTGCCCCAGCGGGTGCAGGTTGTAAAAAATGGCAAACAGGGGCGCCAGCACCACCTGCACCACCGTCACAAAGATAAAGTTGGCAATGACCTTGGCCAGGAAGAGCGCAGCCGGCGGGGCGGGCGCCATGCGCTGCGCGTCCAGCACCTGGTGCCGTAGTTCCCGGGTCCATGCTTGATTGAGGGCGGTCACCGATGCGAACAGTGTGGCCACGCAAAGAATTCCGCCCGCGATCTGCCGAGAGATGGCTGCCGTGGGATCAAAGGCCAGGCTGAACAGCACCACCACCATCAACGCGAAAAACAGCATGCCATTGATGGCGTCTTTGGAACGCCACTCCAGGCGCAGATCCTTGGCCAGATGGATGAGGACATAAATCACGAGGAGGATGCCTTGGTCAGATCGGCCACGGTAGCGTTGGCCGCGCGCAGGTAGTCCTGGGGTGCGAGCAGGATCTGCGTGCCCCGCTGCCCGGCGGAGACGGAGATGAGATCGAATAGCTCGATGGTCTCGTCGGCGAACACCGGGAAATCCTTCTTTGCGCCGAACACGGTGACCCCGCCGCGAATATATCCGGTGAGTGGCTGCACGTCTTTCAAGGAGACCATCTCCGTCTTCCGCGCTCCGGCCGCGCGTGCCAGCTTCTTGAAGTCCAGCTCCGCGTCGCCAGGGATGACCGCGAAGGCGTATTGGTCCGAGCCGGCGATCGTCAGCAGCGTCTTGAAAACCTGCTCCACGGGCAGGCCGATCTTGCGCGCTACGTTGACGGCGGAGAGGTCTTCGGGATCGACTTCGTATTCCTGCAGGGTGAAGGCGATTCCCAGGCCTTCGAGGATGCGGGCGGCGTTGGTCTTCATCGTGCCGGAGCCTCGGTGACCGCAATGAGCCGGCCCGCCTCCATGGTCAGGAAGTAGTCAGCCAGCGGTTCGGCGAGCGATCTCTGGTGCGTGGTCAGCACCACCGTGCGGTGGGCAGCGCGAAGGCCGGCGAGCAGGGTGACCATCCTGGCTGCGCTGGCGGCGTCCATATTGGAGAAGGGCTCGTCCAGGAGCAGTAATTCAGGTTGAGGTAGCAGCACGCGGGCCAGCGAAGTACGCTGCCGCATCCCCTGCGAGAACTGGCCTACCGGGCGGGCGAGGTTGGGATCGAGGCCCACTGCTTCCAGGGCCGCGGTTGGAGTCAGACAGGAACTGGTGCGGTAGAGTCCGGCAAAGTACTGCAGGTTTTCCCTAGCCGAGAGTTCGTCATAAAGCATCGGAGCATGGCTCATATACCCGATGCGGGCTCGCTGGTTGGCGATCCTGTCCGGCTTGCCGTCGATAACCCAGTGCGCGCTGCCCATCGTCGGCTCCAGCAACCCCGCGAGCACGCGCAGCAGGGTAGATTTGCCGGCGCCGTTCTCTCCCAGCAGAACGTAACAGCGCCCGGCAGCGAAGCTGATGGAAATTTTCCGTAGCGCCGGAAAGCGGCCATAGAGGCGGGAAACGTCGTCGAGCTGAGCGAGAACTGGTGCCATCCCATTGGAGTATAGAGCGGCAGTGGGTGGCCCAGGTCTCGCTTCTGAGACCTGGGTTTACGTTCCTTCTATTTGGGTGACGTCGTTGCCGGGGTTTTGAGGGAAGCGGTGTTGGGGGCGGGCTTGGCTGCCGCGTACTTCGAAGCGCACTTGGCTTGAAGCTCAGTGGCGTGGAAAACACCATCGCGCCCGTAAGTGCCCATCGCCAAGGCTTGCGAACCATCTTTAAACGTGTCGGGTGGTGGTTCGATTCCCTGGTAGCTGACCCGCAGCGTATGACCCTGTTCGGTCAGAACAAAGTGCGCGTTGGTGCCGCTGCGCTCGATGGAATTGGGCGCGACATCCCCGGCGACTCGCAGATGACGCGTATACGCCTTGTTGCCCATAGACTGGAGTTCGCTGATGGTCACGTAGTAGCTTTTGTCTGCGTTCGCGCCGCTCACTGCCAAATAGGCAATGGTGCTCAGGATGATGATCGCTGCGGCGCCAATGCGTAATGTTTGCGGACGGATGCTCATCGCTAGTCTTAGGGTAGGGGGGTAGGGCCCTTCCGTCAAGCACCGCATCTAAACGTATAATTCTTCCGAGAGGCGACTCGACAATGAGCAGCAATGGAAATGGCACGCACGAGATTCTGAAGCCGCGGGCTGAGTGGATCGTAAAGCGGAAGCTCGAAGCAGCGCGGACCGGCGATTCCAACATGTCGCAGATGCACTTTGCCCGCCGCGGCCAAATTACCGAGGAGATGGCCTTTGTCGCCGAGCGGGAAAAGATTCCCGTCGCCTTGATTCGCGACGAGATCGCGGCCGGCCGCCTGATCATTCCCGCCAACATTAATCATCCCGAGTTGGAACCGATGGGGATTGGCGTCGCGACCCGTTGCAAGATCAACGCCAATATTGGCAACTCCGCGGTGACGTCGAATGTGCGCGAGGAGTTGGACAAGCTGCATACCGCGGTCAGCTATGGCGCGGACACCGTGATGGATCTTTCCACGGGCGGCAATATTCCGGAGATCCGCGAGACCATTCTTCGCCACAGTCCAGTGCCCATCGGAACGGTGCCGATTTACCAGGCATTGAATCGGGTCAAAAAACTCGAAGACCTCAACATTGATGTGTACTTGGAAGTCATTGAGGAGCAAGCCGAGCAGGGCGTGGATTATTTCACCGTGCACGCCGGCGTGCTGATCCAGTATGTGCCCATGGTGGCCAAGCGGATCACTGGCATTGTCAGCCGTGGGGGAGCGATTCTGGCCCAGTGGATGACCCACCACCATCGCCAGAATTTTCTCTATGAGCACTTCGATCGCATCGTTAAGGTAATGGCGAAGTACGACGTGAGCTTTTCGCTCGGTGACGGCCTGCGGCCCGGTTGCATTGCCGACGCCAGCGATGAAGCGCAGTTTGCCGAATTGAAGACGTTAGGCGAGCTGACCAGGGCGGCGTGGAAGAGCGACGTGCAGGTGATGATCGAAGGACCGGGCCACGTGCCCTTGGACAAGATCCAGGAGCAGGTGGAGAAAGAGGTGGAACTATGCGATGGCGCTCCGTTCTACACCCTGGGACCGTTGGTCACCGATTTCGCGCCTGGCTATGACCACATCACCAGCGCGATTGGCGCGGCTATGATTGGCTGGCATGGGGCGTCGATGCTCTGCTATGTGACGCCTAAGGAGCACCTCGGCCTACCCAACGAAAAAGATGTGAAGGACGGCATGATTGCCTACCGTATCGCCGCTCACGCTGCCGATATAGCAAGGCACAGGCCGGGAGCGCAGGACCGGGACGACGCCATCAGCTACGCCCGCTACACCTTCGACTGGAATAAGCAATTCGCGCTCTCGCTAGATCCGGAGACAGCGCGTTCGATGCACGACGAGACGCTACCCGATGACTACTACAAGGAAGCAGCCTTCTGCTCCATGTGCGGTCCCAAATTTTGCTCAATGAACTGGTCGAGCAAGGTGGACGCCTTTAACAAGCAAGTCCACGGCCTGGAAAAGAAAGATCTGAGTGAGCTAGTCACTCTCCAGGCAGAGAGCCTAGCCAGCCGAAGCTAACTGCTTTGAAGGGTACGGCAACCTGCTGACAAACCGAAGTTGTGAAGGGTACGGCCTTTAGGCCGTACATACCAAATCTAAAACCATTACGGCTTTAGCCGCTGAGGGCTACCCCCTAAAGCCCAAGTGCTTTTGGCTGGTTGACGTACGGGCTGAAGCCCGTATCCTTCACTTGAATCGTGGCAGGATAAGCACACGAATCTGTGCGGGACGCGCTCTACTGCACTTCTTCCAAGCTCTCCGTGGCCCTCACCAGCGCAGCGGTTACATTTGCCATCTGCGCTTGCGCTCTCCCCGAGTCACGAGCGTCGATGGCCTCATTAACCCCCGGAATCACGACCGCGGCATACCCCGTATACTCACCCGGAGCAAAAATCGTGTGCCGGAACCAAGGCCGGCCGGGCAGCCCATCCGGCGCCAGCAGGTCATCTTCCACCGCCCGCAGTGCAGCATTCAGCGCAGTCAAATTTCCCTTACCCGAAAGCTGCTTAGCAAAAACGACCGTGGCCTCGCCCGCTAAGCGGTTGGCCGCAGCCAGGGCAGCGTCGAAATCAATACTCAACAACCCCGCATCCCGAGCGCGCGTCTGCGCAGCGTACAGATAAGCTTGTATCTGCTTAACGTAGGTGACGTAATCGTAGGGGAGAACATCCGTATCTGCCATGTGCAGTACTTCCAGGCCGAAAACGCGCGCCATCTGCTGCACGTAAACGAAAGTCGGATCGGCATTCATGACAAACCAGGAGTAGTTGTCAAACGCCGAGTGATACACCCCATAGCTACCGGTAGAACCGATATCGGTCGAAGGAACACCCAGATGTTGCAGAAAGGGTGTGTAATCCGAACCACTGCCCAAATCTCCCACCCGGACCTCACCGCCGGCCAAGGCCGCCGGTGGGGCTTCGTTGAACTCTTTGCCCAGATGACGCCGCGTCGCGGAATCCGCCAGGTCCTTTTTCCATTCGTCATAAACAGACCCGCCTTTAGGACTGGCGACCTCCATCGTGACCTCGCGCAGGAACTGCTTCAGCGAGGGAACAGCCGAAGCTTCAAAGTGAACTCCGGAAACGCTGGCGTCTGTATTGATGTAAGCCACAGCATGAGCCAGCTGTTTGGCATGTTCCTCGGCCCACTCAGTGGACCCGATCAGGCCTTCCTCTTCCGCGTCCCAGCTGCCAAATACCAGCGTCCGGCGCGGCTTCCAACCTTGCGCCAACAACACACCAATGCCATGCACCGCCTCCAACATGGCCACGGTGCCGCTCCCGGGGTCGACGGCGCCAAACACCCACGCGTCGCGATGATTGCCGGCAACCACCCACTCATCGGGAAGCTCAGAACCCGGGACCTTGCCGATCACGTCCCACACCGTGCGTTCCGCGTAGTCCATCTTGAGCCGCATGTGGACTTTGATTGAGCCGGCCCCGCCAAGGTGGTAGCTAAACGGCAGGGCGCCCTGCCACTCCCGCGGCGCGACCGGGCCACCCAGACTTTCCAGCATCGGCGCCGCATCCTTGTAAGAGAGCGGCATCGACGGGATGGTAGGCAGGCTGTTTATCTGTGACGGTGACAGCCGCCTCGATGCGGGCAAGCCCGGCGTCGACGCAACATCTGGAGTGGTCGCGTCGCCGGGATACTTGAACATATACTGCACCGAGCCGCGCTGCACCCCGCTGTCCGGACGCCATGGGCCGTGGGGATATTTGTCACCCTGGAAGTAACCATCGTCCGCAGGATCGGAGTAGATGATGACCCCGGCTGCTCCTCGCTGCTGCGCCAGGTAAACCTTGACCCCACGAAAGTTCATTCCGTAGCGGGTAATCACAATTTTGCCCGCAACACTAATGCGCAGGTCGTCCAGTCTCTTGAAATCTTCCGGGCGCCCGTAATTGACGTAAACAGCGTCGGCTGTCACATCTCCGGAAGGTGATCCTCCATGGAAGGATGGAAGGATCCGGGGATCATCCTGGTAAGAATCATTGTCAACATGTTCGCGGGTGGGTCCCGTGAACAGCACTTTGCCGTCGCTGTTCCTGGCCTCGAGAAAAACCTCCTGAGGCAGATTCAGCCAGGCTTTATAAGGAACGATCTGCGTGTCCAGCCCGGCAGCCTTGAACTTGCCTGCTACGTATAGCGCCGTATCGTAGTCCTCTTTGCTCGCGGCCACATGGGGGACGGCGGTCAAAGTCTTGAGCTCTTCCTGGGCCAGCCTGGGGTCGGGAACAGCAAGAAAATCCTGATCGATTTTCGCTTGCCGGCTAAAGTCACGGAAACCTAAGACTCGATCGGGAAAGGGAGAAACCTGGGCCACTACAGGGAAGTAAGCGAGGACCAGCAAGGGGAAAACAAATCGTCTTGTCAATGTGCAGGCGATATCAAAGTTTAAACGATGGGGCTGCCGCAGCTGGAAGCAGCCCCATCGGCGAGTGATTTAGGCCACCAGCTGCGTGCAGTGAGAGCAACGCGTGGCAGCGACCGGAATGTCACTCAGGCATTGTGGGCAAGGTTTGGTGGTAGGAGGAGCCACGACCTTGGGTCGAAACTTGTTGAGCAGGGTGTTGACCGGAAGTACGACCATAAAGTACACGGTCGCGGCGATGATCAAAAAGGAAATCAGCGCGTTGAGAAAGTCGCCATACTTGATCACGCCGCCATGAACATGCAGGAGCAAGAAAGAAAAATCCGGCTTGCGTACGACCGCTGAGATCAGCGGGTTGATGATATCGGCGACCAGAGCGTTGACGATGGCCGTGAAGGCGACGCCGATGACGACCGCAACGGCGAGATCGACCACGTTGCCGCGCAGGATAAAGTCACGAAATCCTTTAAGCATTCGTTCTCCTGAGGAGGGGAATTTAATTGGCCGGTCTGCCCGAGCATTCTACTGCACTGATGCAGGTGCTCCTACCCCAATGTTGGAAGAGATTTTCGTGACTACAACAACCAGCGGCCGTAGGGATACAGGAAAAGGAAGAGGATCATGCACAAGGCCAGGATGTCCATGTAGATGAGCACCACCACGGCGCCGTGATAGAAGCTCCAACGATGGCGCAGGCAGCGAATGGTGTCCCAGGTTCCCAGTGCGGCGGCAATCGTGGGAATCAGCAGCTTCAGCGAGGCACGATCATCAGGGAAGCCGGCCAGCATGAAGGCCAGCACCAGGCTGCCAAGAACCAGCGCGATCCCGCGGGGCAGTGACCGGTGACGCGGGTTCAGTGCACTGAGAACCATGATTCACTCTACCGGAGCCTCAACCCCGTCCGGCCACCAAGTCGATGACGTGAAAAAAGCAGCCTTGTTGTTGCACCTCTAGCGAACCGAGGCCGTCGCCGTCTCCAAACCTCTGAGGGCTTCACCGTAAGGCGCGCGAAGAATGCCGCGCTCGGTAATGATGGCGGTGACGTAGCGCGCCGGGGTCACATCGAAGGCCGGGTTCTCAATCCCCACCCCGTAGGGAGTGAGTTGCTTGCCGCCATGATGCGTTACTTCCACCGCAGGCCGTTGTTCGATGGGGATGGCGTCCCCGTTGGGAGTGGCTAGATCGATGGTTGACCAGGGGCAGGCAACATAAAAGGGGATGCCGAACTCTTTGGCCAGGATGGCGACACCGTAGGTGCCGATCTTGTTAGCTACGTCGCCGTTGGCCGCAACCCGATCGGAACCGACAATCACCGCCTGGATTTTTCCCTGGTGCATGAGGCTGGCAGCCATGTTGTCGCACAAAACAGTGGTTGGGATGCCGTCGTGCATCATCTCCCAGGCGGTAAGCCGCGCACCTTGCAGAAAGGGACGGGTTTCGTCCGCGTAAACATGGAGTTGGTGGCCCCGTTCGACGGCCGCGCGGATCACGCCCAGCGCCATGCCGTATCCGCAGGAGGCGAGGGCGCCTGCGTTGCAGTGGGTTAAGACTCCACCTGAGGCAGGCATCAGCTCGGCGCCATAGGCGCCCATGGTGCGGCAAGCTGCGATGTCTTCGTCATACATGGTGCGGGCCTCGGCGATCAGCGCATCCTGAATCGAAGAGATAGTAACGCCGGGCTCAGCAGCCAGCGTGAAGTAACGCCGGCGCATGCGTTCGATGGCCCAGAAGAGATTGACAGCAGTGGGGCGGGTCGCCGCCAGGGTCTTCGATATGCTCTCGAGTTCGCTGGTGAGCGCCGGGAGGGTTGTGGCGGAGCTGTTCTTGACACCCAGCGCCACCCCCATGGCGGCAGCAACGCCAATAGCCGGCGCGCCGCGAACCACCATGGTGGTGATGACGTTGGCTACCTGGTCGCTGCTGGTGGCAAGGACGTACGTTTCTTCCAGCGGTAAGCGGGTCTGGTCGAGAAAGCGGACTCCGTCGGCGGTCCATTCAAGGGTCGGTATCATGCAATCTCTAGTCTAAAGCAGACGGGCACCCGTCAGTTGGTGGAGGGGATAGAGCCTAAAAGCGCGTTCCTTGCACCCTCCACTTGAAACCGGCAAGCGAGTTTTCTCAAAAGCGAGACCTGGGCCACCCACTTACAGTTTGGCGAGCCGCATCGATAGGCTAGAAGCTGAACCGTGCCTGGAAATCGATGACTCTCGATCCCAGTGCGGCTGCTGCCTGACTCAGGTTGGAGTTTCCAATATTGGTCGAAAGCCGGCTAGGGTCGATATTCAGTAAATTGAAGGCGTTCAGCATGTTGGCCTTGATTTCGAACCTCGCACTCTCACCCAGCACCCGCATGTTGGGCAATCCAAATGCTTTGGAGATGTTGAAATCGACATCACGATACCCGGGACCGGGAAATGAATTGCGGTCGATTCCCGGCGCAGGGATGAAATTCGTTGCCGATTGTCCGGGATTATCTGCGATCGCATTCGTGTAATCCGGAACCTCGAAATAGTTATTCAGGAATTCATTTTGATTCGTCCCCGTATTCGTATTGCCCGGGTTGGGGAAATCGTTTCCTGTTTTGAAGGCGTCGTTGCTGGTGTTATGGCTCGCTCCACCGAGATAAGTCGGGCGTAGGTTCTGGTATCCGTAGTTGCAGGTATTGCAGTAGATCTGGTGTGCCGCGGTATAGACCGGGGTCCACCCATAGCCGGTGTGGAAGGTCGCGATACCGCTGAGTGACCATCCACCAGCGATCTTCTCTGCCCAGCTATGGCTGCCGCGAAAGATAACTGGCTGCCAGACACCAAAAACCTTGAACTCTTGGTTGATGTCGAAGTCCGATCGCCCATAGGAGTAATTCGGATCGTACAGATAGGGATCGCGAGTATACGGGCCAGAGTCGGTATCCATGCTGTGGGCCCAGGTATACTGCCCTTCCGCAGAGAAGGTATGCGAGAACTGATGCTTGAGGCCGGCGAGCAACATGTTGTTGTTCGACTTACCCTTGCTGCCAAAGGTGTTGATGCTATTTACCAGGGGGTTCAATGGCGCCCCCAGAATGTCTCCCAAAGCGTTTGAGTCATAGTTGTACAAGGTGTGATGACTGGAACTGCCCACATAGCCAAGATTCGCGACCCACGAGTGCCCCAGATCCATCTCCATGTCGAGTGAGTAATGGTGCGTGTACTCGGTGGGTAAGTGACCCGGCAGGGCGCTGATGTTTGCGCTGCCTACTGTCGGTAGACCGGCAGAGTTAAAAGTCGAAATCGCGTTGGGGTTCGCCGGAAAGCCGAAAATATCAGTTGGGCTGCTGGAAGTCGCGTAGAGGATATTGGGATTGATCTGGGTCGGACTTTTGCTACTGCCCGGAACAGAGCTGGTTCCCGGCGGGTTGAAATCGTAACTGTTGGCCGTTGCGATTTGTTGCTGGTTGTAGTTCAGACCGTAGCCGCCGCGGAAAACCACCTTACCGTTGGAGTGAGTCGGAGCCCAGTTGAAGCCGATCTGAGGGCCGAAGTTGAGCTTCTGCGCTGTCCAGGCAGAGATTCCCGAGCGTATGGTGATGCCGGTCAAAAGGTCGGACCCGCTCCCGAACGAGAGTACTCCCATATTGTTGTCTTTATCCGTGAGCGGTCCGAAGTAGGAATAGCGTAGCCCAGCGCTTAAAGTTAGGTTGGGTCGAGCTTTCCAGTCATCTTGAAAAAAAATGCCGTACATGTTGTTGCGGTTATCGTTGCGGTAGCCGCCGGGGACACCGGTCTTCGCCTGGAACGGACCGCTTTCTCCCTCTGGGGCATCATTCAGGAAATCCCAGATATTGTAAAAGGTGTAATTCGGCGCCCCGATCGGATCATTCAGATAGTAAAGCCGGGTAAAATCAAAGCCAAATTTCATCGTTTGCGCGTGCAGCACTTTGGTGGCGACATCCTTATAGCCGTAGGTCCATTGGTCCAGATGGGAAGGGGCCGGCACGCCGAGAGAACCCAGGGTGATGCTGCCAATTTGATCGCTGCCGTTTGGGGTAAATAGCTGGTCCTGAGGCAGACCGAAAGGGGCCTGAGGGTTGCTCGCAAGCTCGTTGTAGCGCCACCCCGCAGCATTGGCCCGGGCTTCATTCAGGAAGGTGGGCGAGAAGGTGTGATTCCAGATCACCGAGAAAGCGTTGTTGGTCTGAGTGTGATTGAAGAGCTGATAACCCAGGCCACCGTTCAGCGTGGTCGTGCTCGTGGGGACCCAGTAAATGGCGAAACTGGCATGGTCCTTGCTGGTCACGTCGGCGTCAAGACGGCCGCTGTACTGTTTGAAATCGCTGGTGGTCGGGTCTTTTACGCTGTACTGGGCGATATCCGCGACGTTCGAGAGTCCACTGCCGACGCCGGGTGTGCTATTGCTCACGTAGGTGAGGTCCTGCGTGCCCAGGCCGGTAGCTACAGGCGAACCAATGTTCAAGCCTTGACCCGGAATGGTTCTGCAGTTAACGCCTTCGTTGAGTCCCGCATCTGCGCAGCTTGCGGAGGCAATGACGGTGCCGGCCACTGCTGCTCCCTTGAAGTTTAGGTAGGTGGAAGAGATGCTGTTTGCCGGCGCCAGGCCCGCAAAGGCGGTGGTGGGGAACCATTGCGTGCCGGTCGTCGAAACGCTCTGGCTTTGGCCCTCGTAGGCAAAGAAGGCAAAGACCCGGTTTTTCCAGATGGGTCCGCCAATGCTGCCGCCCAGTTGGTTGTAACGATCTTCATCCCGCAGCAGGCCACGCGCGTCGGCTGTCAGCTTGGCGCCGGTTGCATCGAATGCCTGCACCGAAGAAGGCCCGTTCCAACGCTGATACGCGTTCAGTCCAGGGCGAGTGATCTGGATGAAAGCACTACCGTGGAGATCGTTCGTCCCGCTCTTCGATGTGATTTCGGTCAGCGCACCTGAGAAGCGACCGTTTTCAGCATCGTAGGCATTGGTGACGATTTTAAGGTTGCCGACCGAATCTTCACTCGGGGTGATGATTGTCGCTCCACCCCAGACGGCGCTTACTGTGCTGATGCCGTCGATGGTGTATCCGTTTGTCTCAAACTGGCCGCCATTGGCGTTTGCGGAAGCGCCATTTTCCGTCGCGAAAATGCTGCTCGAATGTCCTAAGTTGCCGCCGCCACCTGAGGAGGCTCCGGTTTGCGTACCTGGAGACTGGAAGCCCCCGCCTCCACCTGACTGCGCTCCATCGGACAGAACTCCGGGCGCCAGCTGAATGAGGCTGGTGACGTCGCGTTCATAGACCGGCATGTGTTGTATCTCATTGTCCGAAATGGTTCGCCCATTGTTAGCAGTCTCTGTGTCAATTGCAGGTTCCGTAGAGGCATCGACAGTCACCGTCTGAGTTTGCGGGCCAACGGTGAGCTGCACGTTGACTGCATTCGGCTGCTCTGGAATCAATTGCAGCTGGAGAAGATCCTTCTCCTGGAATCCGTCCTTGGTAACGACCAGGTTGAACTTATCGGCCGGCAATGCGTTGAAGTTGTAAACGCCGCCGGCATCGCTGGTACGGACCTGCTTTTCGCCGGTCCCGTTGTTAGTGAGGGTCAGGGTGGCGCCGGGAATCACGGCCCCTGAAGAATCGGTTACTACGCCCTGGATTGAGGTGCGGTATTGGGCATACAGCGCCGCGGGGAAGAGCAGCGACATAGTAGCGATCAGGGATAACAGGATAGCTTTAAAGGAGACGCGGTCTTTCTTAAGCAAAGACAACGGGTCCTGATAACTACGGATACTGTGCATAGTGGCCCTCCTCAAGTTGCAAAACTTTTTCCGTTCCGGAGACGTTGGGCGCTTTCACCCAATCCGGCTCAACCGGTCACGGCCTTGATAACTCATTGGCGCTAAGTGTCCCGCACTTACCTCACGGGTTTCATTCACCTTTGCGCAATCGGTTGCGCTCGGCTAGGATTGAATCAATTCGAACATAGCCCTGTCAAGCTGATGCTGCCTATTCATGCATCTTCCACAGTGGCCCCGATCTCATTCCGTCAATTGCCCTCAACAACGCTCAGTGACACAACGCGAAAGTGATTAGATGATTCATTCCAGAAAAAAGGTTGTAAGTAAATTTTTGTTTCTGCTGGCCTTTTTTGTCGCCGCCACGCGCGCCCGCGCAGACCGCAATTACTCCAATCAAGTTTTCTTCGAGAATAGTCTTTCGCCTGAGAATTACTTCTATAGCAGCGGCAAAGTAACTCCCCCCAGCACTCTTGAACTTATAGGCGGAAAGCTTCCGGTCGAAAGCGACATTTTTATCAGCGGCCCGAATGCTCTCAAACTGCAGTGGGAGTCTGCTGCTAACGGCGGCTGGTCCGCCGAGGTAAAGCTATACGAATGGCGTAACCGGACGCGGCTTTTTCCAGGAGCCAAACTCTTCCTCTGGCTCTATGCTGCAGGAGGCATCGGCGCAGCTGACCTTCCGCGGCTCGCCTTGCGAGATGATGAGGGTAATTTTACCCAGCTGATCGAGCTGGGCGCATACACGCACGACATCAAGCCACGCAGCTGGACGCGTGTGGGCATTCCTCTTGCGTCCTTCCAGACCGCCTCAGTGAATCCCTTTCAACCGCATCTCGTGAGCACTTTGATTTTTGTCCAGGGCAAAGCCGATGCGGCCCTGCACACCCTGCTGTTGGACGATATCCGCATCGAGAAGGACGCACCCTCGAATCAAGCTGCGCCTCGCTCACCCTTGCATGTGCAAGCGAAGGGATATGAACGGCACATCGATATCACCTGGAGCCCGGTGGAAGATCAAGCTCTGGCGCAGTATGTCATCTATCGGTCGGCCGGCGGCGGTCCCTTCCGGCCCATAGGCGTGCAGCGTCCGGGTGTGGACCGCTTCTGCGATTACACCGGAGATCCACACATGACCGCTTCGTATCGGGTGAGCTCCCGGACCTCATCGCTGCGCGAATCACCTCCGTCGCCGGCCGCGAGCGCGGCCACGCATGCAATGACTGACGAGGAACTGCTCACCATGGTGCAGGAGGCGGGGTTTCGCTACTACTGGGAGGCCGCCGAACCGCACTCGGGCATGACCCGCGAGAACACTCCTGGCGACGATGACATCGTGGCTGTCGGAGCCAGCGGCTTCGGTGTGATGGCCATCATGGTGGGTGCCGAGCGCGGATTCATCACCCAACAGCAGGCCATCGAACGGCTATCGCGGATGACAGAGTTTCTCTCGACCGCAGACCGTTATCACGGCGCGTGGCCGCATTTCCTCAGCGGAAGCACGGGACGCAGATTGCCGGTCTTCGACATGTACGACAACGGCGCGGACCTGGTAGAGACCTCCTTCATGATGGAGGGGCTCCTCGCAGCGCGGCAATACTTCAAGCAGGACGGCCCATCGGGCCAGGAGCTTTACGAGCGCATCACGAAACTTTGGCAAGGGGTGGACTGGAACTGGTTTCGAGCAACGCCTCAACACGACGCGCTTTATTGGCATTGGTCGCCAGAGTACTCCTTCCACATAGCCAATCGCCTCACTGGATGGAATGAGGTCATGATCACTTATCTCGACGCCATCGCGTCTCCTACACACGGCATCCCCGCCGGCGACTACTACAGTGGATGGGTGGGTGAAGCCATTGGCAATCACTACGCGAATGGCAAATCGTACTTTGGCATCAAGCTTGACGTAGGAGGAGGCACCGGTGGCCCGCTCTTCTTCACCGACTACTCCTTTATGGGCTTTGATCCCCACGGCATCCATGACCGCTTCACCGGCTACTTCGACAACAACCGCGCCATGGCGCTGATCAACCAGCAGTACTGCATCCACAATCCGCATCGCTGGCAGGGATATGGGGACAACGCGTGGGGCCTTACCGCGGTGGATGGACCCGAGGGCTACGTTCCTTATGAGCCGACCTTTGATCTCGATGACGGCACCATCGCCCCCACTGGAGCGATCAGTGCCTTTGCCTACACGCCCGAACCGGCGATGGCCGCGCTCAAACACTTTTACCGCGATCTGGGCGCTCAGGTCTGGTCGATCTACGGCTTCCGCGACGCCTTCAACCTTCAGCAGAACTGGTACTCCGGCATAACCATGGGCCTGAACCAGGCGCCGATGGTAGTCATGATCGAAAACTACCGCAGCGGCCTGGTCTGGAAGAGCTTCATGGCCAATCCCGAAATCCAGCCTGCGCTCAAGAACATAGGATTCCGTGCCGATACCGGGGAACCGCGTCCATGAATCACAGACTCCTAGCTTTCCAGGGCTTCGGCCATCGCCAATAAGTTGTTGACCGTGTTCCAGTTTCTGCCGGTGGAGGAGCATTGAAGCGCCTTTTCCATGCGCACCAACGGGATTTTCGGGCGAGCCATTCCTTCCGGATAGTAGATGTAGACCTCACGGCCGTTGATGTGCAGCTCTTCCGGATCGCAAGGGATCGCAAGCAGTTTGTCCCGTGCCTGCCTGGTTGGAGCACTGTTCATAAAAACCACCAGCAGCTTGCTGGGCTGCACTTCCTTGCGCCCGGCGAACGGATTTTTCGCAATGACCTTGCGCAGCTCAGCCGCGGTGCGGACGATGACAGCAGGGCGGAAACCAAAGCTGGCTTCCATAGCATCTTCAAGCCTTCGCGCCAGTGCTACAGGATCTTCGTCCTGATCGCGAAAAACAAGGTTTCCGCTTTGAATGTAGGTTTGCACATCGCGCAGACCAAGCGAGGTACACAGGGTCTTCAGCGCTTGCATATTCACTTTCTGGTGGCTCGGCAGGTTCACGCTACGCAGCATCGCAACGGCCATCGTTCCTCCAGTATCCACACCAACGCATGTATGTTGAAGAGATGCAGGATCCAGCCTTTCGCGCTGCGTTGCCCGGCGATGCCTATGCGCTGGCCGAGCTCGCCATCAGCGCCGGCGACGGAATGTATGAATTCCTCCTCAAAGAAATGGCGCCCAAAGAGATGCTGGCCGGCCTGATGGCGCGCAGCATAAAGCAGGGGACTGGTGGGCTTTCGTGGCGCAATTGTTTCGTAGCCGTGGACCAGGGTGTCGTCATCGGGATGATCAATGCCTTTCCCGCCGCGTGGTTGCGTGAGGAGGAGCAAGACATTCTCCCTCAGGATCGAGTGCAGGTTCTGGAGCCGATCGACCAGGCTCAGGATTGGGAGAGTTTCCTGGCGAACGGCGTGGCGGTTCATGCCGGCTACCGGCGTCAGGGGATAGGGAATCGGCTCATCGAGTGGTCCGTCGAGCAAGCGAGGGCGCGGGCATTCACCCGAATTACCAGCAACGTCTGGGAGGATAACGTTGCTGCCCGCAGCCTTTTCGAGAAGCAGGGATTTCGGGTGGAGACGCGGATTGATGTAGCCGGGCACCCGGAGTTAAGTCATACTGGCGGCAGCCTGTTGATGGTGCGGGACGACCTTACGTTTGGGTGATTTCGAGGTCTAAAAACCGCCACGGAAGGGGCATTGCGGGTTTATGGATGGCCGGTAAGCTCAAGGGTATGACTCCCCTGTCTGTTGCCTTTCGGAGGCCGCGCTCGTTGCGGGTTGTCCTGTTGACGTTCGGCGTCCTGACCTCCGCCGGTTTCTCTCCAATCCAGGCGCAAGTCTCCTCGTTTGTCGCGAATGGCCCCAGTGCACGGGCGCTGCCCAGCGGCCTTTCTCCCGTAGCGGAGCTGGTGGTGGCGGGATCTCAATTAGCGCTGGATAGCAATGGCACACTCTACCGCTCCGACGATCAAGGCAAGCGGTGGCATCAGGTCAAGCAGCAGTGGGACGGTAAAGCAGTGGAGTTGCTGGGAATTCCGGCCTTGACGTCCGCACCGAAAAGCGGCCAGGCTCCGAGATCGGACGCCGATCAGGAAACCTATGCGGCGGTCCTGCTGAAGAGCACGACTGCGTTGCATTGGGTCAGCGTAGACCGGGGAAAGACCTGGAAGCCCTCCACCCTGGACGATGTACGCCGCAACGACATCAAGTGGTCCGGCCAGTAGGCCGTTGGTGTCGAGGCCGTTGGTGTCGAGGCCGTTGGTGTCGAGGCCGTTGGTGTAGCCCCGGACTTTAGTCCGGGGAAGCGGGCTTTCAAGCCCGCGGGAACGCTCCCCTAACAAATGAGGGCTTTAGCCTTGGTGGCTGCTTCTGACCCCGCTACGCCAGCTTCTCCGCAGGAACCCGCTCCAGCAAACGCCGCCAAGTCTTCTGATTCACCTTGTGGCTCTTCTTCAAATCCTCCAAAATCCGTTCAAAATCCGCGTGTCCATGCAGCTTATTCCAAGCCGGATTCTTCGAAAACCACGGATAATTCTCATTCCCGAGATAAATCGCCCGCCGCAGCCAATGCAACGCCTCGCTTTCGTCTCCTTCCACGGCAAAGTAGGTTGCCAAACGATACGCCATCTCACTATCCGCCTCCGCCGCCGAAAGCGAATCTTCTTCGATGAGCGCGGTAGCACGCTCCCGCTGCCCTACCTGCAAATAGCAAAGGGCCAGGGTCGGAAACGCAATGCGCATGCTCTCATCATCCTGGATCACCGCTTCCAGAATTGAGATCGCCTGCTGCATATCTCCCTGCCGCATTCTCTGGTAAGCGACCGACGTGCGCAGCAAAGGATGCCTGGGTTCCAGGGTCAATCCCTTTTGCAGTTCCTCTTCCGCCAACTCCAACTGGTTCTGATATTGGTAGACCCGCGCCCGGTGGTTATAAATAATCGGTGCGTTCGAAGGATTCAGCTGCAAAGACCGGTTGAACTGCTGCAAAGCTTCTTCATACATCCCATCCAGGCGCAAGGTCTGTCCGGCCACCAGGTGTACGTTCCAGTTGTTATCCGCCGTCACCAACAAATGTTCGATCCCATGGCGTGCGCTCTCTTTCTCCCCGCGCGAGAGCAGCATGTACACGCGATAAAGGTTAGCCTCAATCGATCCAGGATCGATCTCCAGCGCACGATCGAAGCTGCGTCGCGCAGCCATCAAGTGCAACTGCCCGCCAAACCCGTTCCGTACGTATTGCAGTTGCGTAATCCCCAGCCCGCTCCACCCCGGAGCAAACTGCGCGTCAAGCGCCACCACGCTTTCAAACATCTCCCGCGCCTTGTCCAGATCGCTGCGGGCGCCGGACCGCGACATGAAGGAAGACAGCAGTGCCCGGGCCTGCAGGTACTCCTCTGAGAGTGCCTCTGCCAGAGGCGCGCTCCGGGTCGACTCACCGCTTTGCTGCAGTTCTCCCGATCCTTGCAGGGTGGCAAACACCTCGTTGCAAATCTCCGTCTGCACGGCAATCAAGTCGAAGGAAGGCACGCTGATGGTCCCTCCCGAGCGAACGCTCTGCCCGGGCACGTCCAGCAGCTGCCAGTTCAGATCAAAACCATTCTCAGAACGCATGAAGTTCCCTGCCAGGACCCACTGCACCAGCAGCTTCTTTCCCACCGACAACGGATCCATCTGCTGCATCGGTACAGGGAGCTGCATCAGAGAACTGGAAGGCCGCACCACCAGCGATGACATGCGCGCCAATCGAGCAGCAATCGCATCTGCCAGTGCATAACCGTACAGTGGCGATTCGCCCGACTGGCCAAAATTCTGAAACGGCAGCACCAGGATCGTATTCTGCTTCTGCTGCACATCCGCGGATTCGCGAAACCGTTCCGCCAGCATGGAAAGAAATCCCGTAGCCCGCTGGGCCCGCTCGGCAGCCGGCACCTGCAGGTTGGCTGCCGTATCCCCAGGCAGAAAACCGGTTTCCAGCTGCATCGTCTTCATGATCGTTCTTAACGCTTCGCGCAAATCCGCAGCAGAGGAGTAGCGTCCACTGGGTGTCTTCTGCAGGCAGGTGGCGATCACGCTGGCGAGTTCGGGGGGCACCTGGGGGCTGCACTCAATCAGGGGCACCGGCTCGGCAAACTGAATCGCGCGCACGCTTTGAAACTCTTCCGACTCTGGCCGGACAAACGGATGGCGCCCGCTTAACAACTCATAGAGGCTCACGCCCACCGCGAAAATGTCGCTTTGCACGCTGGTTTGCCCGGTTACGAATTGTTCCGGCGCCATGTACGCGATGGTGCCGCCGCGGGCTGTGTAGGTAGTACGCGACTTGCGCTTGGCGGTATCCTGGGACCGCCGCGGCTTTGCCGGATCGAACTCAGCCTCGGCCACGGAGATCCTTCTGGCCAGGCCAAAATCCAGAATCTTGACCACCCCACCATCGGTCAGCATCACATTGCCGGGCTTGAGATCGCGATGGAAAATCCCCAGCTTATGCGCCGCGCTCAAACCGTCCGCAATCTGGATACCCACGGAGAGTCCCAACTGAACGCTGGCCGGACCGTTGGCGATAATCTTGTCTAGCGACTCACCCGGCACGTACTGCATCACGATGTAGGCTTCGTCTTCGGAATCGCCCACGTCGTAAATAGCGCAGACATTGGGGTGCTCGATGGCCGAAGCCAGCCGGGCCTCGCGCAGCACCGTCGTCCGCATCTTTTCAATCGTCAGTGCGCCCCGCTTCAATATCTTCAGCACCACTGGACGCATCAACAGCGTGTCGTTGGCCAGGTACACCACTCCACTGCCGCCCGCACCCAACTTGCGAATCACCTCATAGTGCTCAATCATCCGGCGCTTCATGCATCCAGTCTATAATTTGTCGCATGAAGCACAGCACTCGCTGGAATTGGCTTCTCATCCTTCCAGCCATAGGGTTGCTCTTTCCCGCTGTCTACGCGCGCCAAACCCCGGAGCTCTTTGGCTTCCCTTTCTTCTACTGGTATCAGTTTGCCTGGGTATTTCTCACCGCTGGTATTACCGCGGTGGTTTATTTCCTGGTAAAGGATTAGGTTCTTGAAGAAATGGAGTTATAATTCTCCATAGTTGGAGAGTTACATTGCAATGCCCAAACGGCACCCCGGCGCTCTTGTCTATCCCGATACCCACTACACCGTCCCGGTGCTGCCTGACCTTTCTCGTGCTGACGAGCGTCGCAAGCTGTCCCCGGCGGCCATGAAGACGCTGTTCAAAATCGTCGATCGCTGGAACATCGGTGATGAAGACGCGCGTCAGCTTCTCGGTGGCATCTCCAATGGTTCCTACTATCAGCTCAAGGCAAACCCAGGCAGCACCAAGCCCCTGGACCAGGACAGGCTGCGACGCATTTCGTATCTGATAGGGATCTTCAAGGCACTCAACATCCTTTACAGCCAACGATTGGCCGATCAATGGATGCAACTGCCTAACACCAACCCCATCTTTGCCGGCAGTACTCCACTCGCTTACATCCTGCGCGGAGGCCAGGGAGCCATGGACACGGTCCGCCGCCTGCTGGATGCCCGCCGTGGTGGCTAGTCAGGCTGCGGAAAAAAATCTGTTTTGTAGCAGGG
>Ga0302177_10000817_pt1 | contig 22762 bp, 13 predicted proteins | sample I_Palsa_E1_2_FD_198780 | JGI IMG/M metagenome (GOLD analysis project Ga0302177, IMG submission 198780) | Peat permafrost microbial communities from Stordalen Mire near Abisko, Sweden - I_Palsa_E1_2 | ecosystem: Environmental > Terrestrial > Soil > Palsa > Peat permafrost | place: Sweden... | reverse complement strand
CAGCGCCGACGACCCGGCCGCTGAGGAGCGGCGCACCCGCGAGGTCGGCCGGCCGACGGCCGGCCTCGCCCGGATCACCGTCCTCAGCTACGCTGACGGCACCGCCGACCTGCTGATCGCGGCGCACCGCGACCGGCTCGGCCGGGCCGGGCTGGCCAGCCTCGCCGATACCGCGCTCGGCGCCGATGTAAGGGTAAAGCTTACCAACCAGCCGTGGCCGCAGCCGGGCCAGGGAGCGTGGGGGCTGGGTGATCCGGCAGGTCGGGGCAAGCCGTTGCACCTGCCGGTCCCGGTGGCACGGACGGAGGGCGTCGACGCGAAGCAGGCTGCCGAGGTGGCCCGCGATGCCGTCGCGGCGGCGCTGGCGCACTACCGCCTCGCCGACTCGGCTGCCTTCGCCGTGGTCCTCAATGATTCAGTGTCCTGCAGCACCACGACGAACCCGGCCCACGACGAGGACGCCCCCACGCTCGGCGCGCTCGCCATGACTATCGCTCCCGCTGGTGCCGACGCCAGCCCGGCGGTCGGCGTGGTGGTCGTTGATTCGGGCCAGGACCGCTTCATTCCCTCCGCTGCCGCGCCGTTCCCGGTCACGGTGACCGTGGAAGTATCGCCGGAGGGCGGTCTCGAGGCCGTACTGTTCACCGACAAGTCCGTCATGGCGCAGGCGGTGGCCGAGCAGTTCGCGCACGTCCTCGGCGCGCTTCTGAACGCCTACGCACTCGGGATCCTCGACGCGGCGCTCGATGAGGTGACCCAGCTGCCGACGGCGACGATCGCCGGCATCGTCGAATGCGGCCGCACCGCCGGCCGTCCCGGTTTCACCCCCACGACCATCCCGGCCGGCCTCACCGCCCTCGCGCTCGCGCAGCCTGACGCCCCGGCGGTCTCCGACGATCACATCACCCTGACCTACCGTGAACTAGCCGAATGGGGCGGCCGGATCGCTGCGGCCCTGGGCGAGCGGGGCGTCGGCTCCGGCGACCACGTCGCCGTCTGCCTGGACCGCGATGCCGCCGCCAGCGCGGCGATGCTCGGCGTCATGATGGCCGGCGCCGCCTATGTCCCGATCGACCCAGGCTACCCGGCCGAGCGCCTGACCTACATCGTCGCCGACGCCGACGCGAAGCTTGTCGTGGCGACCGAGGCAGGCCGTGGGACGTTCCCGGACCACATGACGGCGACCACCGCAGAGCTGCTGGCTTCGGCCGCCGAGCCGGATGGTCGCGCCGCGATCGACCCGGCCGCCAGCGCCTACGTCATCTACACGTCGGGCTCCACCGGTCGCCCCAAGGGCGTCGCGGTCCCGCACGCCAACGTGGCGGCGCTGGTGGACGCGACCCGCGACGACATGTCCCTCAGCACCTCGGACGTGTGGTCGTTCTTCCATTCCAGCGCCTTCGACTTCTCGGTCTGGGAGATCTGGGGCTGCCTGCTGACCGGCGGCCACCTGGTGGTGGTCGGCGCGGACGTGGCCCGCTCGCCGGAAGACTTCCACGACCTGCTGTCCGCTCGGGCTGTCACGGTGCTGAGCCAGACTCCGTCGGCGTTCGCGGCATTGCAGGACGCTGACGCGCGCAAGGGCACTGCCCTGGCGCTGCGTCTGGTCATCTTCGGCGGCGAGCCGCTGGACGTCCGGATGCTGCAGGGCTGGTTCCGCCGCCACCCCGCGACCCGCTGCCGCCTGGTCAACATGTTCGGCATCACGGAGACCACGGTCCACGTCACCGCGCAGAGCGTGACCCCCGCAGAGGTCGACGCCGCAAGCCGCTCAGTCGGCCGCGCGCTGCCTGGTTGGTCGGTCTCGGTGCGCGACCGCAAGGGCGCGGTGCTCCCGTTCGGCGTCCCCGGCGAGATCTGGGTCGGCGGTGCCGGCGTCGCCAGTCACTACCTGAACCAGCCGGAACTGACCGCCGCGCGCTTCATGGACGACCCGGTGACCGGCATCCGCCAGTACCGCAGCGGCGACCTGGGTCGGCTGCACCCGAACGGCCGCCTTGACCACCTCGGCCGCATCGACGGCCAGGTGAAGCTGCGCGGCTTCCGCATCGAACTGGACGAGATCCGCTCGGTCCTGCTAGCCGATCCCGGCGTGACGGCGGCCGCCGTCGTGGTGCACCAGACCGTGGCCGACGACTCCGCGACCGCACGGCTGGACGCCTACGTCGTCGTGGACGGCGACAGGCCTACCGACGAGATTCGCCGCCGGGCGGCGTCCTACCTGCCGAGCTACATGGTGCCTTCGACGGTCACCCCGATCGCCGCGCTGCCGCTGACCATCAACGGGAAGACGGACACTGCCCGGTTGGCGGAACTGGCGCGGACCGCGGCGGAGCCGGCCGCCGCAGCCGTGCCCGCTGCGAGCGGGACCGGCAGCCTCCTGGCACAGGTCCTGGCCGCGTGGTCCGAGACCCTCGGCGAGGGTGCCGAACCGGACGATGACTTCTTCGAGCGCGGCGGCAACTCGCTGCTCGCGGTGCGCCTGTCGGGTTCGCTGCGCCGGGGCGGGCTGCCCGCGATCACCTTGCGCGAGCTGTTTGTCCACGCTACCCCGACCGAGCTCGCCGAGCTGCTCGCGCGCCGGATGCAGGAAGTGCCAGCATGACAGCGCCATCGCGGCCGCTGCTGGCGGTCGTCTACGACTCAGGCTCGGCATCCGGCGCGACCATCCGCGCCGCCGCCGGACGGGGCTACGACCTGCTGTTCGTCGGCGACCGGGACCGGCCGCATGTCGCCGGGACCTGGTCCGGCCTGGCGGCATTCGGCGCGCTGTGCGACGTGACCGGGCTGGACGACGCGGGACGGGCCCAGGCCGTCGCCGGGCACCAGCCGGCCGGCGTCGTAACGTTCAGTGAGTATCAGCTGCCTGAGACCGCGCGGTTGGCCAAGGCTCTCGGGCTGCGTGGGCACGCGCCGGAAACCGTAGGGCTGCTCACCGACAAGATCGCGCAGCGCCGGGCGCTCGCCGATGCGGGAGTCGACGCAACCCGCTTCCGGTCCCTGTCGCCGGATCCGCGCGCCGCTATCGAGGCCGTCGGCTTGCCTGCCGTGGTGAAGCCGCGCAGGGGAGCAGGGAGCAAGGACACGTTCCGGGTCACCACGGCCGACGAGGCCGAAGCGGTCATCAAGGCCCTCCCGTGTGACTGCGAGTTCGTCGCGGAGGAACTGCTCCGGGGCGATCCGAGCGTTGCCGGGCACTTCTTCGGCGACTACGTGTCGGTCGAGTCCGTGCACACGGAGACCGGTTCCACGCAGGTCTGCGTGACCGGCAAGTTCCGGCTGGCCGAGCCGTTCCGCGAGACCGGGATGCTCCTCCCCTGCTCGCTGAGCGCGGAGGATCAGGCCGCAGTCCTGGCGGTCGAGGCGGCCGCGGTCAAGGCGCTCAGCGTGCGCGACGGCGTCACCCACACTGAGATCAAGCTGACGCCCGATGGTCCGCGGGTCATCGAGGTCAACGGCCGCGTCGGCGGCTACATCCCGGAGATCCTCAAGCGGGCCGCCGGCATCAACCTGGTCCAGCTCGCGATCGACGCCGCGCTGGGCCGACCGCCGCGCGGCGAGCTCCGGCCCCGGTTCAATGGCGTCGCCTATCAGTACTTCCTCGCGGTCCCGGCCGGCGGTGGCGGGACGCTGAGCGCGGTCGCCGGAGTCGATGAGCTCGGAACGCTGCCCGGCGTCGAGCAGGTGGACGTCCATGCGACCGTCGGCCGGACCTACGCCTGGCAGGACGGGACGCAGAGCCATCTCGGGGTCGTCTACGGACGTGCTCCCGACCACGCCGCGCTAGAGGACATCGCGAAGTCCATCGACGCGGCCTTCCGTCCCACTTTCCACCCCGAACCCGGCAGGCGAACGACATGACTGTCAATTTCTCCGCGACAGGACCCGGCCCCGGGGCACACGGGCAGGCCGCCGACTACCCGCGTAACGCGACCGTGCACCAGGTCTTCGCGCGGATCGCCGACGCGACGCCGGATCGCACAGCCTTGATCACCCCAGCGGCTACCGCGACCTACGGGGAACTGCACGGGGCGTCCACCGCGCTGGCCAGGGCGCTGGTCGCCGCCGGGGTGCGGCCCGGCGACCTGGTGGCGATGCAGCTTGGGCGCGGCATCGGGTGGATAACGGCGTACCTGGCTGTCCTCAAGGCGGGTGCCGCGCTGTTGCCGGTCAGCCCGCGCGAGCCGGGCCAGCGGGTGGCGTTCCTGCTGGCCGACAGCAGGGCGAAGGCCGTCGTCAGCGCCGGCTCCGCCGACTCTGCCGACTTCGCAGGGCTGCCGGTCCTCGCCGTCGATGCAAGCGGGCCCCAAGACACCGCGCTGCCCAAGGACGTCCCGGCCGAGAGCCCGGCGTACGTCATGTACACCTCGGGATCCGCCGGGGTTCCGAAAGGCGTCGTCGTCTCCCACCGCAATGTGCTCCGACTCGTCCTGAACTCGGGATTCGCCGACTTCGGGCCGGACATGCGCATTCTGCAGACCGGAGCGGTCACGTTCGACGCGACCACCTTCGAGGTCTGGGGACCACTGCTGGCCGGCGGTTCGCTGGTGCTGGTGGACGACGACACGATCCTGGACGCCGCCCGGCTCGGTACCGCGCTGCGCGAACACGCCGCGACCACGATGTGGCTGACGTCGCCGCTGTTCAGCCAGCTCGCCGTACAGGACCCCGGCCTGTTCGCGCCGCTGTGCGAGCTGTTCGTCGGCGGGGACGTCGTGGTCGGCCGACACGTCGGGGCAGTCATGGCGGCGTGCCCGGGGCTGCGGATCGTCAACGGCTACGGGCCCACCGAGAACACGACCTTCTCGACCCTGCACATCATCACCGCGGCCGACACGTCCGGCATGATCCCGATCGGCCTGCCGCCTGCCAACTCCTCGGCCTACATCCTGGACGAGGAGGGGAACCCCGTGGAGCCCGGCGTGGTCGGCGAGCTATACGTCGGCGGCGACGGCGTCGCGCTGGGCTACCTGAACCGCCCCGACCTCACCGAGGCGCGGTTCCTGGCCGACCCGTTCCGGCCCGGCGGGCGCATGTACAGGACCGGCGACCTGGCCCAGCGGCGTCCGGACGGCGTCATCGAGTTCCTGGGACGGGCCGACAACCAGGTCAAGGTGCGGGGCTTCCGGATCGAGCTCGGCGAGATCGAGGAGGCGCTCCGCGGGCACCCGGACGTCGCGGACGCCGTCGTCGTGCTGCGCGACCGCGGCCCGGAGCCAGGCGACCGCTACCTGGCCGGCTACGTCGCGGCTGAAAGGTGGCTGGACGCCCGTGACCTGCGCGGCTATCTGGCCTCGCGGCTGTCCACGCACCTAGTGCCGGGGTACCTGGTAGTGCTGGACGAGCTGCCGCTGACCGCGCACGGAAAGGTGGACCGGGCCGCGCTGCCGGACCCCTCCTCGATGGCTGACATGCTGGAGGAGTACGTCCCGGCGGGAACCCGGTTCGAGGAACGGCTTGTCGGACTGTGGGAGACCGTGCTGGGCATCGACACGCCCGGCGTCCTGGACTCCTTGTTCGACCACGGCGTCGATTCGCTGGGTGCGGCCCGGCTGTCGCGGGCCATTGCCGATGAGTTTGGCCGCGCGATCCCGGTGTCGCAGATCCTGAGCCGACCGACGACCCGGGACCTCGCGGGTGTCTTGGACAGCGCCGACACAGTAGTTATTCCAGACGAGTCGCCGGATCGTGACACGTTCGGGTTGACGCCGCAGCAGCGCGCCATCTACGCGGCACAGCGGACCCGGCCGGATTCGGTGCAGTACAACGTCTCACTGCTGGTCGAGCTGGAGCCGGATGTCGATCCGGGCGCACTGGAGCGGGCTTTCGCGACCGTGATCGCGGCTCATGATGCGCTCCGGGTTGAATTCGCCGACGAGCCGGACGGCCCGGTACAGCGAGTCGTGCCGAAGGCGGACTTCCGGCTGGAGCTGCGGCCGGGACCGCTGGACGCCGCTGAGGAGATCCGGCCGATCCCGGTCGATCGTGCGCCGCTGCTGCGGGCGAGCTTGTACCGCGGCGAGGATTCGGCTCAACTGTTCGTCGACGCGCATCACCTGATCGTGGACGGGGATTCGCTGCGGCGGGTATTCGCCGACATCGAGGATGTGTATCAGGGGCGTGTCCTGGAGGCGCCGGCGCGGTCGTTCGCCGACTTCCTCGCCTGGTCTGAGGGCGCGGCCGCAGCGGCTCGGCGGGACGCGGACCGGGCTTACTGGCGGAGCGTCTTCCCGTCGGCTCCAGCGGTACCCGAGCTGCCGGCGGACCGGGCGCGGCCGGGGTTCCGGACCTTGGGCGGCGCGACGACGCCGCTGCGGTTCGGGACAGAGCGCACCACGCGGATGCGGGTGCTGGCCGCGGGACAGCGGACGACCCTGTTCGCGGTCCTGGCCGCCGGCTACGGGGCGTTCCTGCGTACCCTGACCGGAAGCGCCGACGTCACCATGGGCGTGCCGACGATGGGCCGCGGTGAGGCGGCGTTCAGCGAGACCGTCGGGATGTTCGCGGGCACCGTGTGCCTACGGCTCGACGCCGGCGCCGACGTGCCGCTGGCATCTCTTGTCACGCAAGCCGCTTCAGGGATCGGCGCGGCGCTCGAGCACAGCATGTGCAGCCTTGACGAGGTGGCCGAACTGGCCGGCGCGGAGCGCGCTCCGGGTCGCACACCGCTGTTCGACACCATGCTCGCCCTGCACTCGGCGGATTTGCTCGCCGTCAGTTTCCTCGGGGCACGGCAGGCGCTGCGGCCGCTCTTCCCGGGACACATCATGTTCGACCTGAACCTCCAAGTCTACGACTACCCGTCGGGACTGCAGGCCGATTGGGAGTACTCGACCGAACTGTTCGATGCACCGACCATTGAGACCTTCAAGGAGCTGCTGCTGACGGTAGTGGACCGGGTGCTCAACGATCCGACCGGACCGGTCGTGCCGCCCGCTGCCATCGCCGCCGCGGAGCCGTCCGCTGTGACGGCCTTCGACTTCTGAAACCCGACTGCGAACACCGTGGAGGAGTCCTCAGATGAGGCCCGATTTGACCGAAGGGCAGCGGCGTGTCGCGGCCGCCCTGCGTCCGGAGGCCGCCGCTTACTGGACATTGCGCCTAGCGAACGCGACCGTCGGCGGATTCCCCGCCGACCGGCCGTCCGCTGGTCGCGCGACCCACCGCCACGAGGCCAGGCTGCCGCTGGACGTGGCCACCTGCGAGCGCCTCGAGGTCGTCAGCCGCGGCGACCCCGATGCCGCCGGCATCCTGCTGGCCACCGCCGTCACCGCACTGCTGCGCTCCTACGCCCGCGTCGACGACCTGCTCATCGGCCGGCTCCCGGCCGACGCCGAGGCGCTGGTTGGCATCGTCCCGGTCCGCGTCACACTCGGCGCCGACGATTCGTTCGCCTCGCTGGCTACCCGGCTCGGTGCCACGATCGCCGAGGGGCGGCCGCACGAGGACTACCCGGTGGAGCTGATCGCTGAGCCGCCGCGGGTCGTCGTCACCGGCGCGACCGCGCTGCCGGATGCGGAGCTCCCGGGCGCCGACACCCTCGTCGGCCTCGGCCCGGACCGGCGCTCGATCACCGTCCGGGTCGACGCCGCCCGCTTCGAACCGCAGTCGGCACAGCTGCTCGCCGAGCAGTGCCGCACGCTCCTGACCGCCGCCCTCGCCGACCCACGTGCACCGCTGGCCGGGCTGGACCTGCGAACCGAGCACGACCGCAAGGTCATCGACGCTGCGAACGACACCACGTACCCGTTCCCGGACCAGGTCACTCTGTCAGAGCTGTTCGTCCGGAGGATGACGGCCCGGCCCGAGCAGACCGCGGTCATCACTGCCCAGGGTACGTACACATACGCCGACCTGGACCGGGTGACCGCTCACCTGGCTGCTCGCATGCGATCGGCCGGCGTCGGCGGGGACGTGATCGTCGGCGTTCTGGCCGAGCGGTCCTTCGCGGCCCTGGCCGGGATCATCGCGGTGATCCGAGCAGGCGGCGCGTACCTGCCGCTGGACCCGTCGCTGCCACAGGACCGGCTGGCCTATATGGTCACCGACAGCCGTGCCGGCCTGGTGCTGGCCGACGCGGCCTCGGTCGGCCGGCTGCCGCCGACCGGCGCCACGGTGATCGCGCTGGAGGACGCCCTGGAAGAGGCCCGCAGCAGCGAGGCCGCCGGGCCCGTCCCGTCCGGCAGCCCTGACGACGCCGCCTATGTCATTTACACCTCCGGCTCCACCGGCCTGCCAAAGGGCGTTGTAGTCGAGCACCGCAGTGTCGTCAACCGCCTGCACTGGATGCAGCGTGCCTACCCGATAGGCGCCGACGACATCATCCTCCACAAGACGCCGACCGCGTTCGATGTCTCGGTGTGGGAGCTGTTCTGGTGGCTGATCGAGGGTGCGACCGTATGCCTGCTCGGACCACGCGCCGAGCGCGACCCGGGCGCGATCGTCGAGGCGATCGACAGGCACCGCGTGACCGTCATGCACTTCGTCCCAACGATGCTCGGCGCGTTCCTGGACTTCGCCGGGGTCGCCGGATCCGCGCCGCGGCTGGCGTCGCTGCGCCGCGTGTTCGCCAGCGGCGAGGCGCTCGGCCGGCACCATGTGAGCGCGTTCCACACCCTCGGCACCCACGCCGAGCTGGTCAACCTGTACGGGCCGACCGAGGCCACGGTCGACGTCAGCCACCGCCGCACCTCGGCTGACGACGCCGTGGTGCCGATCGGCCAGGCCATCGACAACATCCGGCTGTACGTCGTGGATGCCGCAGGGCGCGAGCTGCCGGTCGGCATGCCCGGTGAGCTGTATATCGCAGGGGTCGGGCTCGCCCGCGGATACCTGCATCGCGAGGAGCTGACCGCCGAGCGCTTCGTGACGAACCCGCTGCCCGGCGAGGCCCGCGCCTACCGGACCGGCGACTTGGTCCGCCGACTGTCCGACGGCGCCATCGAGTACCTCGGCCGCATCGACTTCCAGGTCAAGCTGCGCGGGTACCGCATCGAGCTGGGCGAGATAGAGCAGCGGCTACTCGCGCATCCGGCCGTCACCGACGCCGTCGTGGTGCTGCGGACCGGTGCCGACGGCCAGGGCCGACTGCATGGGTACGTCGTCACAGCTGGCGATCTCGCCGAGCAGGACCTGCGCACGCACGCCGGGATCACCCTGCCCGAGTACATGATCCCCGAGCGGATCGTCGCGCTCCCCGCCTTTCCTCTGTCCCCGAACGGGAAGCTGGACCGGTCGGCGCTGCCGGAGCCGACGGCGCGGACCGCCGAGCATGTCGCGCCGGAGTCGGAAGCCGAGCAGATCCTCATCGAGATCTGGGCCGAGGTGCTGGGACTGAAGCGGGTCGGCGTCACCGACAGCTTCTTCGCGCTCGGCGGCAACTCGATCCATTTCGTCGCGGTGCTCGCCAAGGCGCGCAAGCGGGGCCTGGAGTTCACGTTCCAGCAGCTGTTCACGCACCCCACGGTGCGTGAGCTCGCGGCCGGCGGCGGCGAGGCCGCGGCCGGGGATGCGCTGCCGACGGAGTTCGGTGCGTTCGAGCTGATCTCCGCCGCCGACAGGGCCTTGATTTCCGAGGGGATCGAGGACGCCTACCCGATGGCCATGCTCCAGTCCGGGCTGATCTACCAGAGCGAGATCATGCACGGGAACACGAGCTACCACGACATCATCAGCTACCTGATCCAGAGCGCGATCGACCCAGAGCTGTTCCGTGAGGCGGTGCGGATCCTGGTGGCCCGGCACCCGATCTTCCGGACCAGCTACCACCTGCGCGAGTACTCGGAGTACCTGCAGCTGGTACACGCGGAAGCCGCTGAGCTGCCACTGGTCATCGATGACATCCGGCACCTCAGCAGCGAGGACCAGGACGCCTGGTACCAAGACTGGTTCCATCGTGAGCAGAACCGGCCCTTCGACTGGCTGAAGCCGGGGCTGTTCCGGTTCCACATCCACATCCTGTCCAGCGACACGTACCGGTACAGCGTCAGCCAGCACAACTCGGCGCTGGACGGCTGGAGCATCAACCAGGTCCACATTCAGCTGTTCGATACCTACTACGCGCTGCTGGAGGGGCGGACGGTCGAATACCCCGAAGTGGTCAACCACCTGCGGAACTTCATCGGGCTGGAACGGCGCGCCATCGGTTCGGCGGATTTCCGGGAGTTCTGGCGGCGAGCGCTGGACGGCCGGCCTCGCACCGAGATCCCGCGGCTGCGGCCGGCTGCGGCCGACGGGCAGCTGGACGTGGTGTTCACAGACATCGAGCTGCCGGCTGGGCTGTCGGACCGGATCGTGGCGCTGGCGGGCCGACTTGGGGTGCCGGTGAAGAACGTACTGCTGGCCGCGCATCTGCGGGTTCACACGCTGCTGTGCGGAAGCCTCGATGTCATCACCGGGTACGAGCACGGCGGTCGGCCGGAGCTGCCGGGCGCGGATCGTGCGCTGGGCGTGTTCCTCAACACGATGCCGCTGCGGGTGGCGGTGCGTGAGGGGGCGTGGACGGACCTTATCCGGCAGACATACCAGGCCGAGGCGGAGCTACTGCCGTACCGACGGTATCCGATGGCGAAGGTGAAGCAGGATCAGCGGACCACGGGCCCGTTGTTTGAGACGGTCTTCAACTTCACGCACTTCTACTCGCTCAAGGCGCTGACGAAGCTGCCGGAGTTCGCGCTGCTGGACGTGCGTGCCGCGGCGATCACCGAGTTCCCGCTGCGTGCGGAGTTCTCGCGGCACTTCTACACAGACGAGGTGCAGCTCAGTCTGCACTATCACACCAGGGTGTTCGACGCCGATCACATAGAGCGGATCGGCGGGTACTACCGCAGCGCCCTGACGCAGATGGTCCAGACGCCGGACGCTCCGCACCACACCGCCGTCCTGCTGGATACCACGGAGCTGGCGGAGCTTGCAGCGTTCACAGCGGGCGACGCGGACGGGCCGGAGGTCGTCGATCCGGCTGGCGCGACTCTATCGCCGATCGGGACGACCGGCGATGTGGTGACGTCCGGCGGATCGACGGGCCGGCGAGGGTTCTGGCGCGCCGACGGCGTGCTGGAGCTCGCGAACCGCGCCTTGGTTGCCGAGGTAACCTCGGCGGTGCCTGCAGCATCGTCTCGGACCGCCGGGACGGCCCCCAGCGAGGCGCTCACGCCCTTCATCGAGCGGATCCGTGCCGTCTGGGCCGCGGTCTTGGAAACCGATCCGGGCGATATCGACCTTGACGATGACTTCTTCGAGATCGGCGGCAACTCGATGGCCGCGCTGCGGGTGAGCGTGCAGCTGGACGAGTGGGCTTCACTGCGGGACGTGATGCGCTACTCGGTCCTGCGGGAACTCGCGGAGGCGGCGGCTGAGAAAGCTGCGTCATCGCCCTCCGGACCGGGCGGGCTGCTGGTGCGGTTCGCGGAGCACACGGATGCCAGGGCGACCATCGTCTGCCTGCCGTACGCGGGCGGCAGCGCCGTGCACTTCCGTCCCGTCGCGCAGGCGCTGGCCCGGCGCGACGCCTCGGTCACGCTGGCCGCCGTCGAGCTGCCGGGACACGCTCCGGGTTCCTCGGACGCTGATCTGCTGCCGTTCGACGACATCTGCTCGCAGCTGGCCGCCGAGATCGAGGTGACAACCAGCGGCCCGATCGTGCTATGGGGCCACTGCGTCGGCTCCGCGCTGGCCCTCGCGCTCGCGCGGCTGCTGACCGCACGGGGCCGGGACGTGCGGCACCTCTTCCTAGCCGCGAAGCTGCCGGCCGACGCCGACACCATCCGCGACACCCTCGGCAACGCTGAGCGGCTCACGGTCGGCGATGTGCGCGATCTGGTCGTCGAGTGGACCGGCTCGACGGCGATCGACTCGGCCGAGGACGCGGCCCGCGACCTGCTTGTGCGCACCTTTCGCCACGACTCGCTGACCGCCAACGCGTACCTGCTCGGCCTGCGGACCGCTCCGGCGGAACCGCTGGACATACCGTGCACCGTGGTGGTGGCAGCCGACGACCCGGCGACGGAGGGCTACACCGAGGCGTACCGCGAGTGGGAGACGGCGGTCCGCGCGCCGCGGCTGGTCGAGCTGGCGAGCGGAGGCCACTACTTCACTCGGACGCGGCCGGAGATGGTCGCGGACCTGCTTGCCAGCGCGATCAACGGCTATCCACTCACCAGTAAAAAAGAGGCAGTCCGGTGACCGCCTCCGGATCCGAGTCCCGCCTCGCCGCCGCACTCCTGGGGCCTGCGGTCTCACTTCGCGGCGCCCGCACCCTCCTCGGCATCGGCCTCATCGACAGCTCCGGCACTGGTCTGTACCTCGCCGGCTCGGTCGTGTACTTTGTCGCCGTCCTCCACCTCGGCGTCTCCCAGGTCGGCCTCGGCCTGTCCGTCGCCGGGCTTCTCGGCCTGGTCTGCCAGCCTGTCCTCGGCTGGCTGGCAGACCGCTACGGCCCACGCCAGGTCCTCGCGCTCCTCCATGTCTGGCGCGCGCTGAGCTTCGTCGTACTGCTCCTCGCCGGCTCCTACTGGCAGTTCCTGGTCGCTGTCGCGATGATTGGCGTCGGCCAGCAGGCCCTCTCACCGGTCTACCAGGCCCTCGTCGAGCGCATGGTCGGCACCGAAGGCCGGCTGGCAATGATGGCTCGCTCCCGGGTCGTCTACAACGTCGGGTTCTCGCTCGGCGGCCTAGCGGCCACGGCCGCCATCGGCTATGGCACGCGCACCGGGTTCTCGATGATTGTGCTCGGCAACGCCGTGTCCTGCCTCGCCGCCGCCGGGATGCTGGCCGCGGCTCCGGCAGCGGACGGCCAGACCGGGTCAGCCCGGCGCTCGCCGTTGCGGCTACATCACCTGCGGAACCCGCGGCACCTGGCCGTGGCGGGGATCAACGGCGCGCTGAGCCTGCACATTTCCCTGCTCGCCGTCGGCATCCCGCTCTGGGTGACCCTGCACACCAGCGCCCCCCGCGCGCTGGTCGGCGTGCTGCTGGTGGTGAACACGGTCGTCGCGGTGCTCGGCCAGGTGTGGGCATCGAAGGGCTCTGACACCCTGGCCGGCAGCATCACGGCCTTGCAGCGCGGAGGAGCGGCGCTGGTTGCCTGCTGCCTAATCTTCAGCGCCACGGCGAAAATCCACCAGGCTGATGTGGCCGCAGCGGTACTGATCGTCGGCGTGATCGTGATGACCGGTGCCGAGCTGTTCCAGTCAGCTGGCGGCTGGGGCGCCTCCTATGCACTAGCACCGGAGGAGGGCCGGGCCGAATATCTGGCCACGTTCAACCTCGGCACCGGTCTGCAGTATGTCGTCGGCCCGCTGATCTTGACGGCAGGGGTGATCAACCACGGCACGGCGGGCTGGGCGGTCTTCGCAGCGTGCCTGGCGGTCGCGACGCTCGCGGTGCGGCCACTGGCCGCAGCAGCCGGACGTCTGGCTCCGGCTCCGGCCCCGGAGGTGGCTCCGGCTCCGGCCCCGGAGGAAGTGTCCGTCGATGGATGAGATCGCAGAGCTCGAAGAGCCGCCGCAGGCGATCCAGATCGCGGCGGGCCGCGCTTGCTCGGCCGAGGCAGCCGATGCCGGCGCGGCTGGCTGCGCCGGCTGCACAGGCATCGAGCGGCGCGGGTCCGGCTGGTCTGCTTCCCGCACGCCGGAGGCACGGCGAACTCGTTTTCCAGCTGTCGGCGGCGATGCCGGAGCACGTCGAGGTGTCGGCGGTGCAGTATCTGGGCCGCCACGACCGCTATGCCGAGCCGCTGGCCCCGAGCAGCACCACCGGTCGTAACTTGGGCTGGAACCTGATCCCGCCGTCGAAGCGGATGACCTCGGCGTTCATGTAGTCGTTCTCGATCAGCGACCGGACCAGCTGGCCGAATTCATCCGGCCGCCCCATCCGCTTGGGGAACACGACCGGAGCGATCAGCTTGGCCTTGAACCCCTCGGCGTTCTCAGAGAACCCGTAGATGGGGGTGTCGATGATGCCGGGGCAGATCGTGTTCACCCGCACCCCGATGGCACTCAGGTCTCGCGCCGCGGGCAGGGTCATCCCGATGATGCCGCCCTTGGACGCGGAGTAGGCGATCTGGCCGGTCTGGCCCTCGATCCCGGCGACCGAGGAGGTGTTGATAATGACGCCGCGCTGCCCGTCGGCGTCGGTCGGCTCGGTCTTGGCGATCGCGGCGGCCGCGATACGCATCAGGTTGAAGGTGCCGATCAGGTTGACCGCGATGACCTTCGAGTAACTGGCCAGGTCATGAGGGGTGCCATCGCGTGATACCGTCCGCGCGGCCCAGCCGATGCCGGCGCAGCTGACAGCGGTCCGCAGCGGGACCCCGGCGGCCGCCGCGGCGTCCACCGCCGTCTGCACCGAGGCCTCATCGGACACGTCGGTGCGCGCGAACAACCCGCCGATCTCGCTGGCTACCTGCTTGCCGCTCTCTTCGTTCAGGTCGGCGACGACCACCGTGGCGCCCGCTGCGGCGAGCACCCGGGCCGTCGCCTCGCCGAGCCCGCTCGCACCACCGGAAACAACTGCCGCAGTACCGTTCAGATCCATGTCCGGGAGCATACCGGTCAGATGGCCGGGACCATCAGCTCGCCCGGCTCCTTGGGGTCCTTGGGTTCGTCCGGCCAGAGCCCCGGCAGCTCATCAGGGACGGCCTCGTAGCGGGCGGGCTCGAACGGGAACCGTTCGGTGAACACCGGCTCAAGGTCGGTGAGCCAGCTGGCCGCCGGGTCGAACCGGGCGAAGAACGGCGTTCCCACCAGGTTCGGGTCGCGGGCCTGGATCATGCGCAGGACGAAGACCTTGATGCCGGCCACCTCGGTCACCCCGTCGACGCATATCTTGCCCGGGGTAGCCGACATCGACGGCCCGCGGACCGTCCGGCACAGGCCGGAAACGCCCTGGTAGGCCGCGCGGAAGATCTCGTACGCGCGGGCCAGCGGCACGGCGAAGTAGTCCTGCGGGCCGGTATCCCGCTCCACGAACATGTAGTACGGGATCATGCCCATCCGGACCTGGTTCCGCCACATGCTGCGCCAGGCCGCCGGGTCGTCGTTGATCGACCTGATCAGCGGGGCCTGGGTGCGGATGACCGCGCCGGTGCTCCTGATCCGGCCCACCGCCGCCTCGAGCAGCGGCGGCTCGAGCTCGCGCGGATGGGTGAAGTGCGCCATCAGGGCGAGCGTCCGGCCCGAGGCCATCACCTCGCCGAACAGCCTGAGCGTCGCGTCGGCGTCGGGGTCGGTGACGAACCGCTGCGGCCAGTAGGACAGCGACTTGGTGCCGATCCTGATCGACTCGAGGTGGTCAAGGTGGTTCCGCGGGTCGATGAGCGGCTCGATGTACCGGCGCAGCACCGCCTCGCCCATGATCATGGGATCGCCGCCGGTGATCAGCACGCTGGTCACCTCGGGACGCTCGCCGAGGTAGGCCACCAGCGTGCCGATGTCGTCCGTCGCCATCTTCAGCTCGGGCTCGTCCACAAACTGCGCCCACCGGAAGCAGTAGCTGCAGTACGCATGGCAGGTCTGGCCCTGCCGGGGGAAGAACAGTACCGTCTCCGGGTACTTGTGCTGCAGGCCGGACAGCGGCCGGCCGTGCAGGGTCGGCGCGTTCAGCAGGAGCTGGCCGGCCGGGTGCGGGTTCAGCCGCATCCGGATCGCGTGCGCGGCGGCACGCAGCTCCGCATCGGGAGCGCCGCCGCTGATCATGTCCGCGAGCTGCCGCACATCCCCCGCGGGCAGCATGTCCGGCTGGGGAAAGACCAGCCGGTAGATCGGGTCGTCCGGCACCGCGTCCCAGTCGATGAGGTTCTCCACCACATACGAATTCGTCCGGAACGGGAGGACGGTGGCGACCGCGCGGACCGCCAGCCGTTCCTCAGGTGGCAGGCCAGCCCGCTGTGTGAGCGTGTCGAGGTGTTTCGCCGAGTACGCATGAAACCCGCGGCCCGCCGCACGGGCCGCGGGTACGGCCTCCTGGATGTCCCTCACGCGCCTTCTCCCTCCGTTCGGCGCGCCCAGCGGCCGCTGCGCCACTCTGCGCGCGAAAATAACCACGACACCCGCTCCCCAGCGGTCCCCCGACTGCCGCGCCTGCGAGCAGACTGCGCGTCTGCTCCCAAAGGCACCTGCCTAAACAGCTGTCACATTTAATTTGACGTTCAGGGAGCCTGGTAGGTTCCGTTTTACTTCTACTCGTCCTGCTGCCTTCTCATGCGAGAGAAATACCGTAATTCGCAGGATTACCCGGCGGTATCACAGCAACCTCTAAGCGCTTGTTTTGGCGGCAGCTCTATTATGCTGGCTTTCTTAGTCGTACAATGCGGCACCGCACGTTACCGTACCGCCGTTATATCCAGCCCTCGGGCCGGACAGCCGGGCGCGCGGAACATCGTATCGGGCGCGCGGGAAGCGCGGGGGGACGCCAAGCGCGGCCGCCGGGGCGAAGGCCATAATGGGGCCCACCACACAGGCTCTGACGTTGAAGGACACACGAAGGATTGAGACATCATCCCAGCCCGCGCACCCGGTGACGCGCTGAACGCGGCACCGGACAGCTCGCGCCGGCGGTCACTGGCCCGGGGGAGCGAGGGCGTCACCGGTGCCGGGGTCACGGGGGACGCCGAGCCCGACGGGGGCGGCGGCCATGCCGGGGATCTGGGGCCTGACGACGCCGGGTACCGCCGCCCGGACACCGGACCAGGCCCCGGCTTCGGCGCCGCCGGTCCCGTTATCGCGGTCGATGCCATGGGCGGCGATCACGCCCCGGACGAGATCGTCGCCGGAGCGCTCGCGGTGCAGCGCGAGCACGGCGTGCGGGTGCTGCTGACCGGGCCGCGGGCGCGCCTGAATCAGGCGCTGACCGCCATGGGCGCGGCTGATGAGCTGCAGATCGCGGCGGCCGAGGACACAATCGCGATGAACGAGGGTGCACTGGCCAGCCTGCGCCGCCCCCGGTCAAGCGTGGCGGTCGCGTGCCAGCTGGTCAGGCGCGGCGACGCGGCCGCGGTGGTGTCCGCCGGATCCACCGGCGGAATCGTGGCGACCGCCAGGCTCAGGCTGCGGCCGCTGCCTGGCGTGCTGCGGCCAGGACTCGCGGTCGTGCTGCCGACGCGCCCGGGCCGCACGGTGCTGATCGACGCGGGCGCGACCGCCGATCCCAAGCCCGAGATGCTCGTTCAGTTCGGCCAGCTTGGTGTCGCCTACGCCCAGCTAACCCTGGGCGTGCCCGCACCCAGGGTCGGGCTGCTGACCATCGGCACCGAGCCAGGCAAGGGCAACAAGTTCACCCGGCGCGCGCATGAGCTGCTGGCTAGCGATCCGCCGCACGGCGCGCTTCCGCTGAGCTTCGCGGGCAACGTGGAGGGCGGCGACCTGCTGGCCGGCGAGCTCGACGTGATCGTGACCGACGGCTTCACCGGGAACGTGGCGCTGAAGACGCTCGAGGGCTCGATCCGGTTCGCCGCCGCCGAGCTGCGGGCCGCGGTGACCGGGACCCGGGCCGCCCGCGTCGGCGCGTTCCTGCAGCGCCGCGGGCTCCGTGAACTCGCCACCCGGCTGGACGCGGAAAGCCACGGCGGAGCTGTCCTGCTCGGCCTCGGCGGCACCGTGGTGATCGCACACGGCGCGAGCACCGCCCGCGCTGTCACTTCGGCCTGCCTGCTCGCGGCCGATCTGGCCCGCGGCCAGATCACGGAGAAGATAACGCAGCGCCTCAACCCCGGGCGTTCTTCCGCCCGGAGCGGGCATTTCCTGCGGCGCCCGTTACGGCCGGCCCCAGCCCGCCTACACCTGTCCGGCGGCTACCGCCGGCCGGTCCGCGATCCCCGACGTGCTACGAGGAGTGCCCGGCGCTGAAGGCGGAGTCTGCCTCGCTCCGCGCCAGCAGGCTCGCACTCTGCGCGCTACGCATGGCGTGCTGACCACCGGCCTCGGCCTGCTCGGCGGGCCGGTGCCGGAGCGAATGTAACCGAGCGCTGAACTCCTGCCCGGGCCGGCGCCTCGCCGCGGCCCGCGGCGCCATGAGCATGTGAACTCACGAACGTACTGCTTACGTGAGCCAGTATTCCGGGGACCGCCGGGACGCACCGGGGCAGTCTCGGCTCTATGGATACGAACGGGCCGTCCATCGGCTACCTAGAACCCCATAGGCCCGCAGACGTGCACTGGGACGCGCGAAGCGGGCGCTGCGTCCCCGGCAGAAGGAGGCATCCATGATGGCCCGCGAGCGTTACGGGAAAGGCCGTCGTCAGGCATCGATGAAGAGCCGGGTCGGCATCGCGACCGCGCTCCTGGTCGGCGGCGGCTCCATCGCCGCGATCGCGGTCGCGACCACGAGCCACGGCGCCGCGACCACGGCCCAGCCGGCCGCCTACGCGGCCCGCTACAGCAACGAAGGAGCCACGCTCAACTCAGTCATCAACGACTGGGGCCGGTCCAGGCAGACTGCTTACGCTCAGCTCTCCGGCCTGACCCAGGCCCGGCAGTTCAGCCAGGTATCGCACGCAGGTAAGACCCTCGACGTGCAGCGCGGCATCGTCGTGCTGGCCACGAAGAAGTTCCTTCTCCTGCGGTCGTCCAACGGGTCGCTGCATCTGTGGCTGCTCTCCCGCGGCACGAAGTTCCAGAACGTCTCGGATACCACGGCCGGCACCTCGGCGCTGACCGCGAGCACCAGCGCCACGCGACAGGCGATGAGCTCGGGCAACATGGTCCCGGCGACGACGCTGCTGGCCGGAAGCCCGACGGTCGCCGCGAGCTTGCTGACGCCCACCCCCGCGGCGCAGACGGTCACGGTACAGGTGGCCAACACCGACCTCACCGTGACGGTCACGGTGACCAGGAGCACGGCGACGGTATCTCAGACCGCGACCACGCCAACGAGCAGCAAACCGTCGTGGGACCCGAGCACGTTCACCCAGAACGCGTGGCAGGCCACCGACTCGCTCGCCCGCGGCGACCTGGCGCTGGTGGCCGGATCGCGCTCGCACTGGACCCTGCACGCCAGCCTGGTCCTGTTCGCTCCGCTGACCAACTCCGCCGTGGGCACCGGTCCAGCCAGCACCCCGACCAGCACCCCGACCAGCACCCCGACCAGCACCCCGACCGCTGAGCCGACCTCCTGGTGAACCACGTCGTTCAGCCGGTAGCGGCGACATCGCCGGCGCACCCGCGTTCAGCGCGGGTGCGCCGGCGGGTGCCTGCCGATCCGGCCTACACCCGACTAGGCGCCGACTACGTGCCCCGCGAATCAGGTCCGGGATCAGGCTCCACGCCAAGCTCCGCGCCAGGCTCGGAGCCTGGCTCGGAGCCTGGCTCGGAATCAGCCGAGCCGCGGCTGCTCCGCTGCGGCGACCTCGTCCTCGACGAGACTCGATGGACGGTCCACCGGGCCGGAACGCCCCTGGAGCTATCACCGACCGAGTTCCGGCTGCTCGCCTGCCTGATGCGCCATCAGGGCAACGTGCTGACCAAGAGCCAGCTGCTGCAGTACGTGTGGGGATTCGGTTATACCGGCCACGCCCAGGTGGTGGAAACGTACGTGAGCTACCTGCGCCGTAAGCTCGACCGGCTCGGGCCGCCGCTCATCCACACCCGCCGCGGCGCCGGCTACACGCTACGGAGCCCGGAGATCGGAACCGCCCCGGATGTGCAGGGCCGTTAGACCCGTTCAATGATCGTCGCGTTGGCCTGCCCGCCGCCCTCGCACATGGTCTGCAGGCCGAACCGGCCTGAAGTCCGGATAAGTTCGTGCACCATCTTGGTCATCAAGATCGCGCCCGTGGCCCCGAGCGGATGCCCGAGCGCGATGGCCCCGCCGTTCGGGTTGGTCCGCTCAAGCGACGCTCCGGTGTCCTGCGACCATGCCAGCAGAACCGGCGCGAACGCCTCGTTGACCTCGAACACGTCGATGTCCGCGACCGTCATCCCGGCCTTCGCCAGTACCTTGCGGGTCGCGTCGATCGGGCCCGTCAGCATCAACACCGGGTCGGAGCCGACTACGGTAAGCGCGTGCACCCGGGCCATCGGGGTCAGGCCGTACCTGTCCAGCGCCGCTTCCGACGCGATGAGCAGCGCGCCGGCCCCGTCGGAGATCTGGGAGGAGACCGCGGCGGTGATCTCCCAGCCGTCGCGGAGCGGTGCCAGTCCCGCCATTTTCTCCAGCGACGTGTCCCGGCGCGGGCCCTCGTCCTGGCTGAAGCCATCCAGCGGAACTATCTCCCGCTCGAACCGGCCTTCGTCGATGGCACGCACTGCTCGCTGGTGGCTCTCCAGCGCGAACTCCTCCAGCTGGCTCCGCTTGATGCCCCACTGCTCGCAGATCAGCTGGGCGCCACGGAACTGGGAGATCTCCTGATCGCCGTAGCGTTTCCGCCAGCCAGTGCCCCACGGAGCCGGCATGCCCGCCTGACTGGCCAGGGTCACCGTCGAGCCCATGGTGACGACGCTCATGCTTTCTACCCCGGCCGCGACCACGAGGTCCTGCGTGCCCGAAAGCACCGCCTGGGCCGCGAAATGAACCGACTGCTGGGACGACCCGCACTGCCTGTCGATGGTGACACCGGGCACGCTCTCGGGCAGTCCGGCTGACAGCCAGGCATTCCTGGCGATGTCGAAGGTCTGCGGGCCGATCTGCGAGACGCACCCCATGATCACGTCATCGACCGCGGCGGGATCGACCCCGGTGCGGTCAATCAACCCGCGCAGCGCGTGAGCCCCGAGATCGGCCGGGTGGACGCCGGCCAGCGATCCGTTCCGCCTGCCGATCGCGGTGCGCACCGCACCGGCTATGAACGCTTCCGCCATGACAGCCTCCGTATTCGGGTCCGGGGCGCCCGGCTCGGCCCGGGCCGGAACCCAAGCGCCGGTCCTTTTCTGCACAAAGTCCTCTTCTGTACCAGCCTCACGGTACCTTGTTTCGCGCCCGGCGGCCCAATGCCGTAGGCTCGTACCGGGTTCGCAAAACCGCAGGTTCAGGAGGCGGCCATGACCGGACTCATCTTGCTGGTATTTCTCGGCGTCATCGTCGCGTTCGGTTGGACGCGCATGCGCGGCAAGATGAAGCTAGGTGTCTCGGGTAAGCACTGGGCCGGGGCGATTACTATCTTCGTGCTCGTCGTTCTCATGATGTGGGCCTCGCACCAAGGCCACTGAGAACCACGGGAACACCGAGCAACCACGGGAACATGGGACCGCGCCCAGCATTCAGAGCACGGCCAGCACCTATCAGGCTCGGTTGCTGCTGCGCGGCATCTCGAACCACACCGCCTTGCCTTCCGGGGTCGGCCTGGATCCCCACCGAGTCGCCAGCTGTTCTACCAGGTAGAGGCCCCGTCCGCCTTCGTCAGTCTCCCCTGCGGTACGGATCCGGGGCAGCCGGAGATCAGGATCGAAGACCTCGACCCACACCGAGGTCGCGCCGCGCCGCAGGCGTAGCGCGAACTCCTTGGCCGGCGTGCCGTTTGTCTGGGCTGCCGAATGCGCGGCTCCGGGGGAACGGGCGGGTACCGGGGCCAGGGGGGTCATCGGTGCCATCGGGGTCATTGGGGTCATTGGGCCTGGCCCGGCGGGCGCGCTTACCGGGGTGGGCATGATCAGGGGCTCAAGCTCGAGGTCGAGGTCGAGCCCACGGCCCGGGCTCGGCGTGATCGATGCGTGCAGGACGGCGTTGGTGACGACTTCGGAGACCAGCAGGCAGGCGAGTTCGGACTGCTCGGCGTCCATGCCCCATGACCCGAACGTCTGGGCGGCCAGCCGCCGGGCCTCGGACACCATGATCGGCTCGGCGGGGAACACGCGCTCGGTCCAGGCGAGCTCGGAAGGCGAGGACTTCACCACCAGGATGGCCATGTCGTCGTCGATGTCGCCGGGGACGGCGTACTCCGCCGCCGTGGCCACGGCGTCGGCATCCCCGCTCGCCGCAGCCGCACGGACCGCATGCTGCAGCATTTCCGCCGCCTCGGCCTCCGAGTAATGCCCCAAGCCGTCCACGCGGGTCCGCCGGTCGGTCAGGCCGTCGGTGTAGAACACCAAGATGGCCCCGGGCGGCAACTCGATCGTCTGCTCCTTATAGGTGGGCAGCCCCCGGATGCCTCTGCCGCGCACCCCGAGCAGGACCCCCTTGTAAGCAAACTCAAGCTGCCGCACCTGCCCGCCGCTGATCAGCAGCGGGGCATCGTGGCCGGCGTTGGCGAAGGTCAGCTCCCTCGACCAGGCGTCGTAGATCATGTAGATGCAGCTGACGGTGGGCGGGTCCCCAGCGGCCTGAGCCCCGTTCTCGTCGGCGGGGGCCAGCGACCGGCACCACTCGTCAAGTTTGCGCATGATGTCCGCGGGTGACTTCTCGTCCTGTGCGAACGCCCGCAGGGCCGCACGCAGCTGGCCCATGATCGCCGCCGCCCGCGCACCTCTGCCCTCGACGTCGCCGATGACGATGCCCACCCGCCCGGCCGCCAGCGGGATGATGTCGTACCAGTCGCCGCCCACCTGGGTCTGGATCCCCTGGCCCTGCGTCTCAAGCGGTTTCGCGGGCACGTACCGGCAGGCGACCTCCAGGCCATCCAGTTCCGGGATCGCCTGCGGCAGCAGGCTCTTCTGGAAGGCCAGCGCGGTCTGCCGTTCCGTCTCGAACAGCATCGCGTTGTCGATCGCGATAGCTACCCGGCTGGCGATCGCGCCGATCAGGTCGCGGTCAGGTGTGTCGTAGTGGCGCTCGTCACGTTCGGTGAGCCTGGACAGGGCCAGGCTCATCACGCCGAGCAGTTCTCCGCGGGCGT
>Ga0302177_10000813_pt1 | contig 22873 bp, 16 predicted proteins | sample I_Palsa_E1_2_FD_198780 | JGI IMG/M metagenome (GOLD analysis project Ga0302177, IMG submission 198780) | Peat permafrost microbial communities from Stordalen Mire near Abisko, Sweden - I_Palsa_E1_2 | ecosystem: Environmental > Terrestrial > Soil > Palsa > Peat permafrost | place: Sweden... | reverse complement strand
CTCAAGTTGGTCCGCCTGCTGGCGACGATCTTAGCCTCCTTGGCTTGCGTGTCGCCGGTTCTGGCTCAATCCGGCTCCTTCACCCCCTACGCCGCCACCGCCGCCTACCCCGATCCCGCGCCAACTGACGATCCTCAAGGCGGTCTGCTCACCATTCACAAGCGCGTCGATGAGGTCAACGTCCTCTTCATCGCGACCGACAAGCACGGAAAATTCGTGCGCGACCTCAATCAAAACGACTTCGCCATCCTCGACGACCACAAACCGCCGCAGTCCATCATCAACTTCCGCCGCGAAACCGATCTGCCTCTGCACCTCGGCCTGCTCATCGACGTGAGCGGTTCCGTCCACGGTCGCTTCGATTTCGAACAAAACGCCGCCATCAGTTTTCTCGAGCACTCGGTCCGCGCCGGATTCGACAAAGCTTTCGTCGAAGGCTTCAACACCAAGACGCAGATGACTCAGGATTTCACCGACAACGTCCAACTGTTGTCCGCCGGCGTCCACAACCTGCAGGATGGCGGTGGCACGGCGCTCTACGACGCCGTCTACAAAACCTGCCGCGACAAGCTCCTGAAAGACCGCAGCGAACACCCGGTCCGCAAAGCCATCATTATTCTCAGCGACGGCGAAGACAATCAGAGCGACATCACCAAGGCCCAGGCCATCGAAATGGCGCAACGCGCCGAAGTCATCATCTACGCCATCTCGACCGACGATAGCGGCCTCATCCTGCGCGGTGACAAAGTTCTCGAACAGCTAGCCGAAGCCACCGGCGGCCGCGCCTTCTTCCCCTTCAAGATGAAGGACATCACTCACTCCTTCGCCGCCATTGAAGACGAACTTCGCAGCCAGTACGTCGTTTCCTACAAGCCCGCCGACTTCGACGCCGACGGCCGCTACCGCTCGATCGAAATCTCCTCCAGCAAAAAAGATCTCCAGGTCCGCGCCCGCAAAGGCTACTTCGCCCCCCAACAGTGACTTGCTGAAAGTTGCCGACGCGCGCCACCAACCGCGGGTGCCCATGTTTCGCGCCCTTTGCGAAAGGCGGGATTCCACACCCGCATCTCTCATCTCTCTATGCGAGGAAACTCGCAACTCGCAACGACCAGATGACAAGATGCGGTGTTCAGCGACGCAAGTCTGGAACAGCGGGTGCCAGCGATCACCCCTTGCGGGCGATTCGCAAGATGGTGGAGCAGGCATTAGGCGAGCTGTCGGAGCACTTCGATGGCTTGTATGCGAACACGGGCGGCGGCTTTCGATTGCGCCGGAAAAGCTATTGCGGGCTCTGCTGTTTCGAGGCTCTGTTACGGCACGCACGGGAACGGCTGTTGATGGAAGAACTGGTGGAATTCGCGATGGGCGGGATGAAATGCGGTACTCGCTAGCGATGAAACATCACGGAACGAAGACCATGGAACGATCAATCCAGAGTTTTTCAGCACTCTGTAAAGCCGTCGAGATAGGTTCGACCTTTGCACAGCTGAAGCCATGCCATGATACGAAGATCAACCGTCATGATGCAGCCGCGGAGACTGCAACTGGCAGCGTCCGCCCTAGGACGATGCCATCCATACGGCACGTTCCGCGGCCTGCGGCAACGTTAGAGAAACGAAGTGCTCTCCGGAAGCAAATAATCCTCGCCCATCTCATCAACCACTCGAACCAAACCGTGTTTCGCCCCAGCCTTGTCTCGAATACGACGATAAATCTTGCGCACCTCGAAGGGGCGGCGTATCCCTGATTCGAGACGCAGACAGCGAACTGGACATGGCCCTTTATGTCAGTCAATCAAGACCATTGCTATGAGCACCCGCTCGTACTCCCGCAACTCCCACAGCGATAGCACGAACCATTCCGCGTCATGATGCTGCCGCAGAAGCTGCAGGTGGGGGCGTCGCCCAGGTCAATGATCCCGGATAGCGCGTCGGCCGCGTGAACCGAAACGAGTCCGGGCTCCCGGCTCCCGGCCTCCGGACGCCCGATGCCCGACGCCGAATCCTGTTCCACACTAGATCCGTTGCGCAGCCGAAGATTCTCAAACAGCATCCCCTGCTGCCCGGTAAGAAAACGCAACTGCAGCCAGCGGAAGATGTAGTCCATGATCGACTTGGCAAAGCCGATGTCAGGATTGCCGCTCCAGCCGCTCGGCTCAAAGCGTGTGTGGGCAAACTTTTCGCAGAACAGCTTCAGCGGGACGCCATGCTGTAGCGCGATCGAGACCGCCAGAGCAAAGCTATCCATCAGCCCCGAGACCGTCGAGCCTTCCTTCGCCATGGTGATGAACAGTTCGCCCGGCTCGCCGCTCGGATACAGCCCGACGGTGATGTAACCCTCATGGCCTCCAATATTGAACTTGTGCGTGATCGACGCCCGCTCTTCCTGCAGCTTGTGCCGTACCGCCCGCGGAGGAGCGTTGAGGTTGTCTTCTTGTGGCGCGGCCGCCCCCGGCCGCGGATCATCCTTACTGGAGTTCGCCGTCTTGGTTCCTGCCGCCGAAAGCGGCTGCGATTTCTTGCATCCATCGCGATAAACGGCGACAGCCTTCAGACCAAGCTTCCAGGCCTGCAGGTAAGCCTCCATGATGTCTTCGACCGATGCGTTCTCCGGAAGATTGACCGTCTTCGATATAGCCCCGGAGATAAACGGCTGCGCCGCCGCCATCATCCGCAAGTGGCCCATGTAAGCAATCGACCGCGTCCCCTTCGCCGGCTTGAACGAGCAATCAAACACAGCCAGATGATCATCCTTAATATGCGGCGCCCCTTCAATGGTTCCGGTAGCATCGATGTAGCTGACGATCGCGTTAGCCTGCTCGTGATCGTAACCCAGCTTGAACAGCGCCGTAGGCACCGTCTGATTCACGATCTTAATCATCCCTCCGCCAACAAGTTTCTTGTACTTAACCAACGCCAAATCCGGCTCCACCCCAGTAGTATCGCAGTCCATCATGAAACCTATTGTTCCCGTTGGGGCTAGCACGGTTACCTGGCTGTTTCGGTAGCCGTGTTTTTCGCCGTGGGCCAGGGCTTCGTCCCAGCAGGCTTTCGAGGATTCGTAGAGGCTGCCTGGGACGTTGCTCTTGTTGATGTTGTTCACGCTGGCGCGGTGCATGCGGATTACGTCGAGGAACGGTTCGCGGTTGATGTACCAGCCGGGGCAGGCTCCGCCGGGCATGGTCTGTGCTTCTTCGAGAGCAGCCGCGCTTCGCGCTGGCTGGACAGCCAAGGCGGATGTCCCCACATGGGTATTGCTGCTTCTATCTGCGTTGCCTATGCCGGCTCCCAGATTGGTTTCGGCCAGGTTCTTTTTCGTGGGTTCGGTTGCCGGTGTTAACGATGGGCATTGTTCGGCGATCTTTGAGGATTGCAGATAGGCTTCGCCGCACATGATTGCGGTTACGCAGGCGGCGTAGTCCCGGCCGGCGTCGGAATCGTAGGGTAGACCCGCAGCCATCAGCAGCGCGCCCAGATTGGCGTAGCCCAATCCCAAGGGACGATAGTCGTGCGAGTTGCGCATGATCATCTCTGTGGGATATCCGGCGTTGTCGACGAGAATTTCCTGGGCGGTGATCAGAACATCTACCGCGTGGCGGTAGGCTTCGACGTCGAAGGTGCCGTTGGGGGCGAACTTCAGAAGATTCAGGCTGGCGAGGTTGCAGGCGGAATCGTCGAGGAACATGTACTCGCTGCAGGGATTGCTGGCGTTGATTCTCGCCGTGTTCTTGGAGGTGTGCCAGCGATTGGTCGTGGTGTCGTATTGCATGCCGGGATCGCCGCAGTGCCAGGTGGCCTCGGAAATTTTCTTGAGCAGGTCTTTGGCTTTATAGGTCTTCATGACGCTGCCATCGCGCACGGACCTGGTGGAGAAATCGGTGTCGCGAACCACGGCGTACATGAAGTCGTCGGTCACGCGGACGCTGTTGTTGGCGTTCTGGAAAAAGATCGAGGAATACGCGTCGGAGTCGGGATGCGAGCCGTCGTATCCCATGGCAACGAGCGCGTGGGCCTTGGCTTCTTCCTTTTGCTTGCACTCGATGAACTCGACAATGTCAGGATGGTCGACGTTGAGAATGACCATTTTTGCGGCGCGGCGAGTCTTGCCTCCGGATTTGATTACGCCGGCGAAGGCATCGAAACCTTTCATAAAGCTCAAGGGACCGCTGGCCGTGCCTCCGCCGCTGAGGCCTTCGGTTGAAGAGCGCAGAGAGGAGAGATTGGTGCCGGTACCGCTGCCCCACTTAAACAGCATGCCTTCGGTCTTGGCGAGCGTGAGAATGGAATCGAGCGAATCCTTCACCGAGTTGATAAAGCAGGCAGAGCATTGCGGATGGCTGTATCCGCTAACGCCGAATTCGACTTGCTGAGTGCGGGGATTCCAGTGCCAGTTGCGGGCGTCGGAATTGGGCTCGATGCGGTCGCAGCCGACGTTGAACCAGACGGGCGAATTGAACGCGGCGTACTGGCGGACGAGAATGTGAACGAGTTCGTCGTGAAACGTGGCGCCGTCCTCGGGCGTCTTGAAGTATCCCTGGGCCAGGCCCCAGTTGCGGATGGTCTCGGCTACCCGCGTGACGAGCTGGCGGACTCCGGTCTCGCGCTCGGCCGTGCCGACCTTGCCGTGCAGATACTTGCTGGCCACAATGTTGGTCGCGGTCATGGACCAGTCCTTGGGTACCTCGACGTCTTTTTGCTCGAAGATCACGTTGCCCTGGGCATCGGTGATCTGGGCAAGGCGGAGATCCCATTCGAGTTCGTCGTAGGGGGAGACGCCGGGCTTGGTGAAGAAGCGGCGGAAAGACAGGCCGGGGGCAGTTTTCCTTTGGTTTGCAGGGATTGCGGGGGCGGCCGCAGCGGGGGCGTCAACGGTGGTGGTTTTGACCTCGGGCATGGCTTTCTCCATTACTAATTAGATTCTACTTAACAGGGCCCGATTCTCCGTCTTGGACGCGAGAATTTAGGCCTAGCGCGAACGGGAAATTTCGGGGTGCGACGCTTTCTGTAAAGAGCTTCATTCGGCCATTTTGGGCCGGATGTTCTGTACTTTTGGACGTCAGGGGCCAAAGCCCGGTTCCTCTCGTTCTACTTGCGGGCACGGCTGAAGCCGTGCCCTGATACGAATCACAATCAACAAGCGTGGCGCCGAAGCGGGAGGTCAGGCAAAACCCCCTGCCTAAGATCCTTCAATCGCCTCCGGTTCAGAAGCCGGAGGGTAGTGGGTGAGGACAGTGCAGGTTCCTGTTGGCTCCCGAATCCGGCTGCGGGAGCGGGATCTCTAGACCGAGGGAAGCTAGATTTTCTGTTGCCGCCGACGACGTTGCGCGCACCGAGGCTGCGATGGTGCCGGCGTTGCCGGACAGAGCCTGCCCTGAATTTGTCGAAAAGAGTGTCCGACCCACACCGTCCCTGCCATGATCCGTCGGTTCCAATGTCGAGGAGAAGCCGAGGAGGCCCGAGGCTTTTTCCGCCGAGGAGAGCATCCACTGATTGAGAGCGCTGCAGATGCTGCGGCGCTGGACACGGTCTTCGAGGACGACGAAGCGCAGGAAGCAGCGTGCGGAAGCGAGGCGAGCGCGCATGGGATGGATGCGGGTGAACATGCGATCGAGGGTAAAGGCCATGTCGTCGTCTTCGGAAAATTGGAGGACGGCGAGCATGCGGCGGGCGGGAGCCGCTTCAGGCGGGGATGGGCCTCGGCTCTTTCCGTCAGCGGCCAAAGCGTTGCCTGTGCCTAGATCCATGATTTCTTCGGCTATGGCGAAGATGCCGGGCTTGCTGGGCACGACAAGAAGGCTGCGCGGGGAATCGCAACGGGACCAGCGCGACCATTGCAGGCGCCGCGGGTCCAGCGGGTTGTCGAAGCCATGACGCGCCAATGATTCGGCGACGATGCGGGTTAAAGCTTCCATCCTGGGCTCCTATGGCGCCGGATACCGGTTCGGGCTTTCGAGGCTTCGCTGTGGGCATCGGCTCATCGTCATATGCGGAAGGATGAAGATCCCTTGTCCGCGAGAACCGATTGCCCCCAGACAATTTGTCGTACTTTAAAGTCGGGCCCCCGGGGGAGGATCGGGGGAACGGCCACCGCACTGCAAACGCCAGCTTTGGTTTTCGGCTTTCGGTCTCGCGATCAGAAGGCCAGGGACGAGCCCTTGTTTTTGCTGTTTTCGATTTACGGGAGGGGAGCCGGATCACCTCTGGCCCGGCGCCATCCCGACGCTTTTCCTGCCTGTTTGGCTTGCTTAACATCCCAGTGAAGCTGGCCCCGTTCCCGCGAGGCCGAGTTCAAAAGGACCATGGGAATGCAAAGTTACTCCCGCTTATAGTGCCTGTCAAGAGAGAAACACTATAGGTTGTATCTCCAGCAATGACAGCCTTGATGCGGGGTGCGGCACGCGGTTTTCCACAAGCGAATTCATGGCGCATTCACAAGAGCAGCCGTAGCCGGGTTGAGTACCATTTTGGGACCTCGGATATCGGAAAATTCAGCGGCCAATTCCTGTCCAATCTATAGAGAGCGCAGGCCGGGGCTGGAAGAGCTCCGGTCGCGGTAGGGTTGGGGAGATTTGCAAGTGAGGTGAGGAGGAAGCGAGAGCATGACGGGAAGCTCGCGCGGCGGCAAGGGGAGGTCCTGCGTTAAGGGGGCGAGGGTTGGAGAATCTTCAGCCGTCCGCGGAGTTTCGCTGGACTGAACCAGCCCGGACTGAACCAGCAAGGGGACGTAGATGTCTTCGAAGATTTTCCGGGGAGCGATGCGAAGAACACCATCGGACGATTCGACGAGGTAATCGCCTTTGCGACCAGAATGCTGACGACCCAGAGAGTCGGTGAAGGTGAGGCTCGAACTAAGCTGCCTGGCTTTGACCAGAAAGCGAGTGCGGTAGGTGATCCACGGACTTGTAGCTTTCATGCGCGCCAACCGGATTTGAGATTTGTTACCAAGAACTGGTGCTGTTTGATAGTCCCGGCGTTTGCCGGGCCTCTTAGTTGCATCTCTGACCGGTTACTGTCATGGCCCGAGTTGTTTCATTTTCGGAAGAGGGCGAGACCGAATGTACGAGCGAAATGGCACGCGGTCAATTCAGTATTTTTGGTGCAATTGAGGAAATGTTTGCCGGATATTTTCGCGGGTCGGTGAGAGGCAAGAATTTTGACGAAGATATCCGGGCAAGCCGCATGGAAGGCGGAAGTTGTGCTGGAGGACGGCGAGATAAGGAAAAAGTTGGGAGAGCGGGGAAGGTGGATTGTCCACAGGGAGTGCACAGGAAATGCAGAAAGAGGGATGTGGGACGTTGAAGGCTGCGGGGGCTCGTTCCGTTTCGCCGGGCTGCCGCCTCGCTTTGCTTGGCGGGCAGCCGAGGCGGCGGTCTCTACATGATTCGTCTTGGCATCAAGCCGAGAGCAGCATCGACATCAGAAAGTGGGCGGACCGGAGCGTCCGCCCACATTGCGCTTCACCGCTTTCTAGCGGTGAGCTAAGGCTGGTTCGTGAACCGACTTGCCGGACTTGAAGGCTTCGTAGCGTTGATTGACTTCGTCCCAGTTGATTACGTTCCACCATGCGGCCAGATATTCCGGACGGCGGTTGTTGTATTTCAGGTAGTAGGCGTGTTCCCAGACGTCGTTGCCGAAGATGGGATAGAGGCCCTGGGAGATGGGGCTGTCCTGATTGGGGGTGGAGATGATCTGGACGTCGCCGCCTTGCTTGCCGGCCAGCCAGACCCATCCGGAGCCGAACTGCTTTACGCCGGCGTCGTTGAACTTGGCCTGAAAATCCTTGAAGTTGCCGAAGGCTTTGGTGATGACCTGAGCGATGGGCCCGGTGGGATCGCCTCCGCCTTTGGGCTTCATGATCTTCCAGAACATGGTGTGGTTGACGTGGCCGCCGCCGTTGTTGCGAACCGCGCCGCGAATGTCCTCAGGAATGGAATTGAGATCGCGGATTAAATCTTCGGGACTTTTGCTGGACAGCTCGGGATGCTTCTCGATTGCTGCGTTGAGGTTCTTGACGTAGGCACCGTGATGCATGTCATGGTGCAGGGTCATCGTCTGCTTGTCGATTACGGGTTCTAAGGCAGCGTAGTCATAGGGCAGGGGGGGTAGTTCGTAAGCCATAATTTTTCCTCCAGAGTTCTCATAGTACTGATGATGGGAGCGGGGAGGCGGATTCAGGCGTTGATGAGGGAATTATTGATTTAGTGGGCCGAGGACTTCGCGGACTTTGCGGGCCAGGCTTTGCAGGGTGAAAGGCTTCTGCAGGAAAGTTTTCTGGCCTTCAGCGGAGGGTGGGCTGGGGAACGCGTCCTGAGCGTAGCCGGAGAGGTAGAGGACTTTCAGGCCGGGTCGCGCGAGCAGGAGTTGAGCGGCCAGTTCGTGGCCGCTGAGGCCGGGCATGACAACGTCGGTAATGACGAGGTGAATCGTCTCCGTGTGAGTGGCGGCGAGGGCGAGGGCGGCGTTGCCGTTTTCGGCTTCGAGAACGCGATAGCCTCGAGACTGTAGGGTTTCGCGGACTAATTGGCGAACGGAATCCTCGTCCTCGACCAGGAGAATGGTCTCTGATCCTCCCGCCGGGCTGGAGGAAACTTGCGTCGCGCCGTGGGGCTCGGAGGGTCCATCGACGCGGGGGAAATAAATAGTGAAGACGGTGCCGCGGCCGAGCTCGCTCTGCACGAAGACGTAGCCGCCGCTCTGCTTGATGATGCCGTAGACGGTGGAGAGTCCGAGGCCGGTGCCTTTACCTTTCTCTTTGGTGGTGAAGAAAGGTTCGAAGATGCGGGCCTGGGTTTCGCGGTCCATGCCCTGTCCGGAGTCGCTGACCGAGATCATGATGTAGGGGCCGTGTTTGATGAAAGTATTTTCCGGGCGGTAGGAATCGTCGAGGATGACTTCGCCGGTGCGGATGCAGATTTTGCCGCCGTTGGGCATGGCATCCTTGGCGTTGACAACGAGATTCATGATGACCTGCTCGAGCTGGCCGGCATCGGCGCGGGTGCATCCGACCGAGGGAGCGAGGCTGGTGGAGAGTTCGATGTCCTCGCCGATGAGTGGACGGAGAAGGCGTTCCATGTCGGCAACGATGGCGTTGACGTCGACCACCTTGAGTTCAAGAAGCTGTTTGCGGCTGAAGGCCAGAAGCTGGCGAGTGAGCGTGGTCGCCCGATCGGAGGCCTGCTGAATGGCTTCGGCTTTGGAATGTAGGGGATCGCCGAGTGGCAGCGTATCGAGCAGAACTTCGGTGTAGCCGCTGACGACCATGAGCAGATTATTGAAGTCGTGGGCGATGCCGCCGGCGAGACGGCCGACGGCTTCCATCTTCTGGGCCTGCCGGAATTGATCTTCGAGCAGGCGGCGTTCGGTGATGTCTTCGGCGATGGCTTCGAGAACATCGGTAGGTTCGTCTCCGCCGGCCACGGCACGGCCGCTGATGCGGACGTTGATGGAAGTCCCGTCTTTGCGTTTCCAGCGGACTTCGAAGCCGTCCATGCGTCCGTTGCGGCGGAATTCGTCGACCAGGCGGGAGTAGTCGGCGGGATCGAGGAAAACATCTTTTTGCGGATCAAGAGCCAGGACTTCGAGCGCGGAGTTGTAGCCCAACATTCCGATGAGGGCGGGGTTCACGTCGAGAAAGTGGCCGGCGAGGCTGGAACGGTAGATGCCGTACACGGCGGTCTGCACCAGCGAACGGTAGCGGACTTCGGAGCGCCGTAGAGCCTGCTCGTTCTGTTTATGGTCGATGGCGGCGGCCAACTGCTGCGCGATCAGGGAAAGCACTTCCTTGTCGCGTTCGCGAAAGCGTGGGCTTTCAGAATAACTCTTCACCACGAGGGCGCCGAGGACGCGATTCTTCACTTTGAGCGGCACACCCAGCCAGTCGAAAGGACGCGGGCCCGTGAGTTCGACCTCTCCGCGCTTGAGTAATTTCGTCAAGAGGTCGGGGGTGCAGAGCAGGGGCTCGCCGGTGCGCAGCACGTAATCGGTGAGGCTGGAGCCGAGCCTGGTGGGAGCGGGGGCGGGCTCCTGCTGGTCGACGAAGTAGGGGAAATTAAGCAGTTGAGATTCGGGATCATGAATGGCGATGAAAAAATTCCGGGCGCACATGAGTTCGTCGACGATGGCGTGGATGGAGGCGAAGAACTGCTGCAGATTCTGCGAGGCGCTGGCTTTTTCGGCAATGCGATAGAGAGCGGAGCTCAGAGATTCGGCGCGCTTGCGGGTGGAGATATCGCGATAGATCGCATAGAAAGCGGCGATCTGGCCGTGGATGATCAACGGAGCGGTGGAGACGGAAACATCGAGCAGCGATCCATCATGACGGCGGCGCTGGGTTTCGAGAGCGAGTTGTTCGCCACGCAGCAGGCACTGGACAATCCAGTCGGCTTCGGCGACGCGGTCGGAAGGAACGATGAGTGAATCGACGGGCTGGCTGCAGGCTTGCGCCGCGGCGTAGCCGAACATCCGCTCAAACGCCGGGTTGACGCACTGGGTGCCGAACGAGGGGTCGAGCACGATTAATCCGTCGGGCGAGCCTGCAAAAAGCTGCTCGAGATACTGGCGACGAAGGTCGAGAACCGCGGTGGCGTTCGCGCCGGATTCTGCTTCCACCGAAGCCCAGGAAAGAGACGAGGGCTGAGCAACGGAGTTAGGAACGCTGGGCGGACTGAACGTGGGCGGGGCTCCACGCTCGAGAGCCTGACGCAAGTCACGGGCGCGCGCGAGTTCCCGGGACTGATCTGATTGGGTGAAACGGTCACCCATCTGGAAGCTCCCCCCTCTGAAACAGCAGCAGGAGCGATGGTAAAGCTGGGGAGAATTACTAGAAAGTTACTGAGGTAATTTTGGACGTTGAGTAATTGGGTAATTTTGTAATTGTGCAATCCTGCAATTGAACCAAGAAGCGCGGGGGCGGAGTTTTACGTCTTCCAAGTTACGCTGGCTCACGGTTTTGTTTCGAGCATTTCGCAGACGCGGCGAATCATGTCGCGCTGGGAGTCATTGAGGGTGAGGAATTCAAAGCCATAGCGGAGGCCCTGGCGATAGCGCACTATGGCGCGAACTTTCAAAGGGTAGGGGCTGAGAGGCAGAGGAATTTCCAGAGAGACGATTTCGCCGGTTTCAAGTTCTCCGGTAAGAGTCGCGCCAATGCCATCCTGACCGAGTTCGGTGGAGCGTCCCCAGCAGCTGCGAAATTCGCCAGCCTGAAACATGCGAACCTGAAGGCGGGCGTCGACGGCGAAGCGAGCGTAACGGCGTACATAAGAGGCTGGAGGCGCCGGCCCGGCGGGTTTCGCCGGCGAGTGGGTTACGAGTTTCTTGAGTGGAGCTGACATATTGAAATCAGTTGCCAGTGGTCAGTGGTCAGGGCGAGTGAACGATCGTTTTACCGTTGCTGATCGTGCAGTTGCACCGTTTACTTACCGTGACCCTCAACTACTGAGAGCTGACCGCCATTCTCTAATTGCCGTGCAGCAGATAGCCCGGTTCGAGGGGAAGTTTACCCGCGATTTTGACGATGGCTACGCTGCTGTTGATGGAGTACACATCGACGACACCAACTGCTCCGGGCAGGGTCGCTACCTTGTCCAACAATTCTTCGTCGGAGGTTGCGACCAGAATCGGAGGATGGTTGAGTCGTCCCTGATTGGAGGCAACGATGAGGCCGCTGACCTCGGCCCGAGACATGCCATACACTTTCTCAAGGACGATCTTCATCTCGGGCAAGGCGGGAGATCGCATGACGAAGGTCACGGGTTTACCATCGGGCCAGCGATTGGTCTGCGCCTTGCAGACCTTGACCAGGTCGGCGAGGCTGATGGCACCGACGGCGTTCGATTTATTGGATACGACGGCAAGGTCCCGCGCCGTCGCCAGCGAGGCGCTGACGATCAGGAATGAGAAGACGAACATCAAGGCCCGCTGTCGCCGTTGGTCGAGCACTTTCCTGGTCTCCCGCAAGTGAACAGACTCTAGGTGAAGATGTTTTCTCCGAAGGTCTTCTCCGGACGATCATCCCCGGACATCATTCCCCGGATACACTTTGGACAAACTCAGAGTGATTGTGCTTGAAGAAGCGCGGTTCGTTAAAGGTAACTAAGGTCACGATAAAGTAAGGTGCACGGTTGTTGGCATGAAAGAAGGGCGCGGCCTGAAGCCGCGCCCTTCGAGTTGAGCGAGGGCGATTTACTTCTGCTGCTGATGAGCCGCGTGGGGCCTGATCAGGGGCCGTGGGACGAACATGGCGTGCGACTTCGCCACCGCGGCAGCGGACCCGGTCGCTGAGTTCTGTTCTACGAGGACCCCGGTCGCGACCTGGCCGCCGGTATCCGTTTCGATGAACGGAAAGGTGGTGCCGTCTACGGTGTAAAAGGTGAGGCCAAAGCCACCGTTCAATGTGGTATGCGAACTGGTGCCGGCGGTGGCGGCGATTGCGCCGCGGCCGTTGGTATCCGGGGCGGCGTAGGTACCGCTGAGCGCCAGACCATAGTTGGTGCCGCCGTTGGGTTCGGAGTTTTCATCAATTACCCCGGTCACGGTGGTTCCGCTGCTGTTGGCGGTGAACTCGGCGATATCATCCACTTCGGCGGAGTTCGTCAGGTTGTCGCCGGAAAGGTTAAGCGCGTAGCCCTCGGACGCGGCGAAGGTAGCCCCCGCCGTCTGCGGCGGATAAGCGGCGCCGGTTTCGATCGCTCCGGTACCGTCGAGGTCCAGCAGGAGCAAGCCGCCGCTGGAAGGATAGGCGACATAGTTCGTCCCTCCGGCAAAAGCCGAGAAGGCGATGGTGTAGCGCCCGGTGCCAGCGGCAGTGTAAGCGGCGCTGAAGGTCACCGGCTGCGGGGAAGGGGTTCCATCAACGTTGGCATCGTAGGTGGAAGCGTTGGTGATGTCGCCTGCACCGTCGGTCACCATAAAGCCGCCAAAGGCTGCGGGGCTGGTGAGGCCCGGGGAAAAGCCGGCCAGGGTAAAGGCCAGTGTACCGGTGGGAACCGTGGGGCTACTTTGAGAGAAAGCGTCTCCGGAGAGAGTACCGAGTGTGTCCATCTCGATAAATTTGAGATGTGAGGCATCAATGGCAAACACATCGAAGGTTTGTCCCGGAGAGGGGAAGTGGGAAGTAACCAACGACGTAGCCGGAGTCGAGGATGGTCCTAGGACTACCGTGCCGACGAGGTTCTCATCGGGATAGGCAAAACCGCCATCGTTAAAGTCTTCGAGGCCAGTGATCGCTCCCGCCGCGCCGATGGTGAAATTACCGACCGTGGCGAGGGGATCGTCGGTACTAGCGTCGGCGCCAGAGAAACTGAAGGCGTAGGAGCCGGCGGGAGTGGTGCCGGCTGACTGCAGATCAAAGGTACCACTGCTGGTGGCATTGGCGTCGAATTGAGTGATGAGTCCGTGAGTATTGTCCTGAAGGACGAAGTCGAAGACGATGGTGCCCCATGGGGTGGCAGAGCCGGTACCGAGAGAGGCGGTTCCACGACCATCCACTCCGATGCTGTAGCTGCTGCTGCTGCTGATCGGAGCGTTGGCGACCAGAAAAGAAGACGGATCGTTGATGTCAATCGTGCCGCCTGTAATGCCACCTTTGCCGTTACCTCCGGCGCCATTAGCAGTAAAGGTACCAACGATCGCGTACGGCGCGCCGTTGGCGTCAGTGCCCGAGACGGAGAAGACGTAGGTGCCATTGAGATTGCTGTTGCTGAATCCGCCGGTGGGCGGCGGCGTTGCCTTGGTAACGCTGTTGCCGCTGCCGCAAGCGGCCAGAAATGTGAGCGCGGAGAGCGCGACGAGCAGGACGATTGCGTTGCGAACTGACATAAACTTCTCCCAGAAAAAGAATCGAGTGGTGGAACTCATCACCTTTGAGTTTGAGGTTAGCACAGGTGAATTCAGTTGCTTGAACCCGAACCGTCAAAAAAAGTCGCGAGCGCGGATGCGAGTTATACATTTCTTTACATACCGAAGGTCAGATTTTATGTTTGGGTTTGAAGTTTGGGTTTCCGCATCTTAGTCGGAGGGCGGCGCTTGCGCGCAAAGAACTTGATTAAGGGTCCCGGAATTCCGGTAGCATGGTTGAGTGGGGTGTCAAGAGCGCTTGCGAGTCCAAGACAAATCAAAGGCGGGTGGAGCGTCTGGTAACGGTGGCAGGTTGGCTAGGTTCTTCCCTTGGCTCAGGATGAGAACGGGCTCGGTGAGTTGCGCGCTCGTGGTCGCGGCGGGATTGCTGGCGGTCGCGATGGGATCGCCGGCTTTTGGACAGACGGGGACGGGACAGGGGAATTCACCGGCCGGGTCTGCGGCGCAGGGCACGGCGGGAAGCGGCAAGACGCAGGCCAAGCCGCAGGATACGACCTCGGACGACGGGCTGGTGATTGAACCGGCGGAGCTTCCATCTACGTATCCGCACGGGTTGTATCAGGTTATTTTCCATGCGCGCGGCAACTACGTGCCGGTGCTGCGCTGGAGCGTGGAGCACGGGGCCTTGCCACCGGGCATCACATTAGACGACAACGGCGTGCTGCGGGGAGAGGCGCAACGGGCCGGCGAATTCCGGTTCGTCGTGGTCGTACGCGACGGTGGTAAGCCGCAGCAGGCGGTACAAAGAGAGTTCTTGATCAAAGTGGTAGAAGCGATCACGGTGGCGTGGAAAGTTCCGGCGCATGTGGCGGGGAGCCGGATCGAGGGCAGCGTAGAGGTTTCAAACAGCACGGCGGATGATATGGATTTGACGTTTGATGTAAAGGCGGTGGCGGAAAATGGGCGAGCGACGGAGATCGGTTATCAGCATTTTCCTTTGACGAAGGGTACGCTGGCCATGGCGCTGCCGTTTGGCGAGAACCTGCCGCACGGAGGATATGTGGTGTACGTCAATGTGGTGGGCGAAGTGGCGAAGCGAAATGCGATCTACCGCCAGCGGATGCAGACATCCGGGCCTCTGCAAGTGGTGGTGGGACCGTAGGAGCGGCTCCCGGTTCTCGGCTTCCAGACTGATGGCAGCGACTGATTGCGGCGGCGGTACCGTGGTCATGTTGACTTGAAATTGAGGTTTCTGCAAAGCTAGTGGCAGTCGCTTATTTGCTTGCTGTTTGAGTTTGAATGGAACTGCTGCTCAATCTCGTATGGCTCCTGCTGGCGCTCCCGGCTTACCGGCTCTGGAGGCGGAGCTCGAACGGCGGCCCGGCGCTGGCAACCAGCTCGCTGCAGAGTTTTCTGGTTCTGGGGTGCACACTGGTTCTGCTGTTTCCGGTGATCTCGGCCACCGACGATCTGCATGCGATGCGGGCCGAGATGGAAGAGTCCTCCACCAGCAAGCGGGCTTTGCGGCAGGCTGGAAACGATCGGAATTCAGCCTGGGTAAACAGATTGCAATCGCCGCCGGCCACGGTGGTTACTGCGATGTGGATGTTGCCTCCGGAAGCCGAATGGCTTGAGGTTTGTGTTGCAGGTTTGTCGACGTCGCGCGCGCCGCGGACCGCCCGCTCCGGGCGCGCCCCTCCTTATTTTCTTCTCGGATAGTTCGCCGAATCATCCAGGTGGAATCATTGCTGGGCTGAACCGTCGACGGGTGCGCTAAGGAATCCGCGACGATGTTTCGCTCATCTTTAGCGAATCCTTACGAGGGAAACCTGATAATCGAGGGAAGGCGCTCGCGGGTGCCGTTAACCCGCCGGCGGTCGAGAAACATTTGCGGAGTGACCTGATGCGAAACAGATCCTGGCGAAGTTGGGGGGTGCTGGCCCTGGTGGGCGCCGCGGTGCTTTCGGCGGCGCCCCGGGCTGCGTCTCAGACCCCGCCTCAGGCGCGCACGCCGCAAAGTTTAGCAGTTCAGGCTTGGACGTGGGAGCAGGTGAAGGACCGGCTGGAGCTGGGTAATCCCACGCTGCTGGCGGGGAAGTTGAACATCAATGAATTGCAGGCCGAGGAGATTACGGCGCACCTGCGGCCGAATCCACAGTTGACGCTGCTCTCGGACCAGATTGCTCCTTTCAATGCGGGACAGCCTCACGGGGCGTTCGCGTATTTGCTGCCTTCGGCGACGGTGAGCTATTTGCACGAGCGCGCGCATAAACGCGAGCTGCGGACCGAGAGCGCGAAGAAGGCGACGGCGATTGGGATTTCGCAGCAGGATGATCTGGAACGGGGTTTGTTGTTCAATCTGCGAAGCGCCTTCGTGCAGACGTTGCAGGCCAGAGCGGTATTGCAGGTTTCAAAAGACAATCTGGATTACTACGACAAGGTTTTGAAGATTAGCAGCGATCGCTACGATGCGGGCGACATCGCGCAGATCGATTTGGACCGTCTGGAGTTGCAGCGGGTGCAGTACGAGTCAGACGTGCAGACCGCCGAGGTGAATTTGCGTACCGCGAAGATTCAGATGCTCATGCTGCTGAATGATCGTACTCCGGTGGAGCAGTTCGATGTGGTGGGCGTGTTTGACTTCCGTGACCAGACCGAGGCTTTGGATTTCTACCGCAAAACGGCGCTGGATGCACGTCCTGATCTGAAGGCGGCGGTGCAGGCGGTGGACAAAGCGCAGACCGACTACAGGCTGGCCGTCGCCAATGGATCCACGGATCCGACCCTGAGCTTTGACGTGGGGAGGAATCCTCCCATTGATTTTTATTTTGGCGTGGATGTGAGTATTCCGCTGCGCGTTTTCGACCGCAACCAGGGCGCGAAGCTCCAAGCCAAGATTGATATTACTCGCCAGGAAAAGTTGCGGGAGGCGGCTGAGGCGCAAGTCTACAGCGATGTGGATTCAGCCTACGCGACCCTCAGCAGCAATCTGACACTGTTGCGGCCCTACAAACAGAAATATCTGGCGCAGGCGGTGCGGGTGCGCGACACGATTTTGTTTTCCTACCAGCACGGCGGCGCGTCGCTGCTGGATTTTCTGAATGCCGAGAGCGAATACCGCAGTGTGGAGCTTAATTACGTGAATCTGGTGGGTTCCTACCTGACGGCGGCGGCGCAGTTGAACCAGGCGGTGGGACGCGAGGTGATGCAATGAAAAACAGAATCGAAAAGTATGGCGGGACGGCTTTGTGCGTGGCTTTCGTTTTTTTTCTGGCTGCGTGCAGTGAAGGCAAGCCTGATCCGAAGGCCGAGGCTCCGCCGCCGGCAAATGTCCAGCCCGACATGGATGCCAACAATTTCAAGGTCGATCATCCGGAATTATTCCCTCTTGCCACTGCAGCCGAGTACAAGGCGGCGCCGGCTCTGAACGTCAACGGCGTGATCCAGCCCGACATCGCCCGTGCCGTGCCGGTGATCTCGCTGGCCGCGGGACGCGTTGTGGAGGTGAAGGCGCGACTGGGCGACCTGGTGAAGAAAGGCCAGTTGCTGTTGAAGGTGCAGAGCAACGACGTATCCGGCGCGTACCAGGCCTATCGCAAGGCGGAGAATGACGAATTGCTGGCACGAGTGAATCTGCGGCGGCAGAACATTCTTTACGAGAAAGGCGCGGTCGCCAAGAGTGTTCTCGAACAGGCGGAAGATGTGGCCAAGAACGCGCAAGCCGATCTGGATGCGGCCAACGAGCAGTTGAAGATTCTGGGGGTGGACAAGGATCATCCTTCCGGCATCGTTGATATCTTTGCTCCCATCTCCGGCATTATCACGGACCAGCAAATTACGAACGCGGCGGGGGTTCAGGGGCTGGGATCGCCGAACCCCTTTACCATCTCCGATCTCTCCTATGTGTGGATTATCTGCGACGTTTACGAAAATGATCTGGACGCCGTGCGCGTGGGCGAGTACGCCGACATTCACCTGAACGGTTATCCGGGCAAGGTTTTTAAGGGCCGCATCGACAACATTCTTCCCGTGCTCGATCCCACCATCCGCACCGCGAAGGTTCGACTGGAAGTTCCAAACCCTGGAATGATGCGGGTGGGAATGTTCGTCAATGCCACGTTTTATGGCAAACAGGCGGTGACCTATGCCTCGGTGCCGTCCTCTGCCATTCTCCATCTGCATGATCGCGACTGGGTCTACGCGCCGCTCGGGTCGGGACACTTCAAGCGACTGGAGGTAGTCGGGGGAAACACGCTGCCCGGCAGCATGCAAGCCGTCAATTCCGGCCTGAAGCCGGGAGATCAGGTGGTGTCGAATGCGCTCGCTCTGCAGAATACGGTGGAGCAATAAATGATTCGACGGGTCGTCGATTTCGCGTTGGGCAACCGCCTGCTGGTGCTGGCGTTTGCCATTATGCTTTTTGCCGGGGGCGTCGTGGCGTTTCGGGATCTTCCCATCGAAGCCTACCCCGACGTGGCCGACAACTATGTTGAGGTGATCACGCAGTGGCCGGGGATTTCCGCGGAGCAGATTGAACAGCAGGTCACGATTCCACTGGAAGTGGTGATGAACGGCATTCCGCATGTGGTGCATTTGCGCTCGTTCTCGCTCTTCGGCCTTTCAGATATCAAGCTTATTTTTGACGACGTATCGGATAACGACTGGAATCGTGAGCGGGTTCTGGAGCGCTTGAGTGAGGTCACGCTGCCGCCCAACGTTGTACCCCAGATGGGCACGGACTGGAGTCCGGTCGGGCAGATTTATTTCTTTACTTTGCGCAGCTCGAATCCGATGTACGACCCGATGGAATTGAAGTCTATCGAAGACTGGGTGGTGGAGAAGAATTTCAAGTCCGTGCCGGATATCGTCGACGTCTCCAGCTTCGGCGGGCCCACGCGCGAATATCAGGTGCGCGTCGACCCCAATAAGCTGATCGCTTACGGGTTGAGCCTGGCGCAAATCGAGCAGCAACTTACCAACAACAACACCAACGCGGGCGGAAGTTTCATTCAGGAAGGTCTGCAGCAGATCAACGTGCGCGAAGTTGGTTTGGTCGACCGCTCGCAGGACATTGCCGAGACTGTGATCCTAACCAAGAACGGCACGCCGCTGCGGGTGAAAGATATCGCCGTCGTCTCACAAGGTCCAAAGATTCGTCTGGGACAGACCGCGAAGGCGATTCACCGGGAGGACGGGAAGATCATCGATAACGATGACGTTGTCTCAGGCATCGTCCTGTTAAGAAAAGGCGCGGCCGCCGACGGCGCGCTGAAAGGCATTCACGCGAAGGTGCAGGAGATGAACGATCACATCCTGCCGCCGGGCGTGAAGATCGTTCCGTTCATCGACCGCAGCGATCTGGTGCACTTCACCAGCCACACCGTGCTGCACAACCTGACCGAGGGAATGATTCTGGTTTCGATCATTCTGTTTTTGTTCCTCGGCAATATTCGGGGTGCGCTGATTGTGGCAGCGACCATCCCCTTTTCCTTGCTGTTTGCATCGATCTGCCTGGACCTGAGGCATATTCCCGCGAACCTGCTGTCTCTGGGCGCGCTGGATTTTGGCATGGTGGTGGATGGCGCAGTGGTGATGGTGGAAAACATCGTGCGCCATCTGGGATTTGGAGGAGGAAACGGGAAAACTCCCAACGAACAAATCAGCGAGGCTTCCCATGAGGTGCAGCGCCCGGTTTTCTATGCGATTGCCATCATCATCACGGCGTATTTGCCGATCTTCACGCTGCAACGGGTGGAAGGCCGGCTGTTTCATCCCATGGCGTGGACGGTGGCGTTCGCGCTGCTCGGCGCCATGTTGTTCTCGGTTGTAATCGCACCGGTGCTGGCCAGCTATGCTTTCCAGAAAGGTGCGAGCGAATGGCATAACCCGGTCATGAACTTCGTGATCGAGCGCTACCGCCATGCGGTTCGATGGGCGATTCGCCATCGTGCGATCACGATCGGGGTGGTGCTGTTGATGGTGATGATCGGAAATTATCTCGCCTTCAGCGGGGCCATCGGATCTGAATTTCTTCCTCATCTCGATGAAGGCGCGCTGTGGGTGCGCGGCACGCTTGCTCCCAGCACGGGGCCGGACGAGGGCATCCGCGTGATGAACCAGGCGCGCATCGTGCTTTGTTCCTTCCCGGAGGTTCCGCAATGCTGGAGCCAGGTGGGGCGTCCGGACGATGGGACGGATACGACCGGATTCTTCAATGTCGAGTTCTTCGTCGATCTCAAACAGAAAGAAGATTGGCGGCCTGTATTTGACCAGAACAAAGACGAGCTGATCGCCGCCATGGAGCGCGAGTTGGACAAAATACCGGGGGCGGTCTGGGGATTCTCACAGCCGATCGAAGACAACATGGAAGAGGCGGTGAGCGGCGTCAAGGGCGCGCTGGCTACGAAGATTTACGGCGACGATTTGAAAGTGCTGGAGGCCAAGAGCGACGAGGTGATGAATGTCCTGTCCAAGATCAACGGGGTCGAGGATCTGGGAGTCTTCCGCGTGCTGGGGCAGCCTAATTTGAATGTCACGGTGGACCGCGCGGCGTGCGCCCGTCATCAGATCAACGTTGCCGATGTGCAGGACGCAGTGCAGACCGCGGTCGGCGGCAACGCTCTGACGCAAGTGCTCAAGGATGAGGCCCGCTACGATCTGACGTTGCGCTATTTGCCGCAATACCGCAATACGCAGGAGGCGATCGAGAACATTCGATTGCTTTCTCCAAGCGGAGAGCGCGTATCGCTCGCGCAGTTGTGCAAGATCAGCTTGACGGATGGAGCTTCGGAAGTTTATCGCGAGGGCAATCGTCGTTACGTGGCGATTAAGTACAGCGTCCGCGGGCGCGACCTTGGCAGCACGGTGGAGGAAGCAATCAAGAAGGTGAACGACCAGGTCAAACTTCCTACTGGCTACAGCGTTTACTGGGAAGGGGAATATCAGAGCCAGAAGCGAGCCAATGCGCGCCTGCTGATCGTGCTGCCCATCACCATTCTTATCATCTTCATTCTGCTCTACACGATGTTCAAATCCTTCAAATGGGCGACCCTGATTATGGTCAACGTTGCGATCGCACCCATCGGAGGACTGCTGGCTCTCTGGTTCACCGGGACAAACTTCAGCGTTTCTTCCGGCGTGGGATTTCTAGCCCTGTTCGGTGTCTCGGTGCAGACCGGGGTTATCATGCTGGAATATATCAATCAGCTGCGAGCCCGGCGATTCACGGTTGAGGATGCGGCGGTCGAGGGCGCGGTGCTGCGGCTGCGTCCGATCATGATGACGATGCTGGTCGCAACTTTGGGGCTGCTGCCGGCGGCGTTGTCGCACGCGATTGGCTCGGATTCGCAGCGTCCGTTCGCGATTGTGATCGTTGGAGGACTGATCGCAGCACTCGTCATGAGCGTGTTTTTGTTGCCGACCCTCTATGTGTGGGTAGCCGGGGAGCGGGACGTCCTGCCCATGGCGGAAGAGGGATTCGAGGTAGGCGAGCACGTAGACTAGAGCCAGGCTGAGTGCTCCATTTGTTCTCGCCGCGCTTTATACTACCTGGGTCCGCATCCGGATTTCCATCATGTCCGATCAGCCCGACCAACCCGTCGAACAAGTCGTGGCGCGACAAGCGCTGGAAATTGAACGGTTGAAGGACGGGCTGGGGCTGCTTGGAATCAATGCCTGCTCGTGGTGCAAGAAGTTTTTTCGCCGCTCCGATGCGGGCGCCCTCTTCGATGCCGGCGAATTGGTCTGCTATGGCTGCGTTCCCCAATGGTGGGCTGAGCGCTGCGCACAGCTCGGTACGAAAGAACGCGAGAGCCTCGAGGGGAAGCTGGTTTTCTGGCTGCGCGATTACCATCATGCGGAAACATTCAAAGATCCGGCCAAGCTGCCGGAAAGTTCGTTGCAGGAAGTGCATCTGGTCGCCAATTGCCTGGAGTGCCGGGGGACGGGAAAGTCATTGGGGCAGGATAGCTGCCGCTTCTGCGAAGGCCGCGGCACGGTGTGGGTGATCGTGTCGCGGAAAAAGAGCTAGCGGAAGTTCTCGGAAGACGCCCAAAAAATAAGAGTTCCGAGGTGGTGTTGAGCCCATTCGTCTCGGCCAGTAGCTCGCGTTAGACCCTTGCTTGACCTGCTCTCGCTGCCTCCCTTGCGGGGCGCTGCGCGCGATCTTTGCTTGGGCTCCGGGCTCACCGCCAACCGGATAAACCTGCTCGACGCCTCGGAACTCTGTCTTGCCTTCGACTGGGCTTCCCGTTCTTCTCGACCAGCGCTTTGCTATAGACCCTTGCTTGCCTTCTCTGCCTCATTTTGCAATGGGAGAGTGACTCAGCTCGAGCCCCGGACGCCGCACCAACCGGAAAAACTTAAGAAACTGTCAAAGAACGAGTCTGTTTTACTCCTTCTATTATTTTCGTCAATCAAAAACCTGCGTCCGCAAAACGCGCATTTTCAATCGAGTGCAGCCTCTCCACAAGGCTGTGACCGGATTTGGTGCAGCCGCCGGCGCGGTTTTTTCTTACAAACCACGAACTAAGGATTTTGCACGCTTTTATCCGGCGGTTCCGGTTTTCTTGCCCTTTCTCTCTATTTTTCGAAGTTGTGCATATCTCGGGAACGCCTCTACTGGCAAGGGTTCTCACCTGATCAATCGGGAACCTGGGGTGCACATTCTTGCGCGGTTGCGAAGTGTCCTGCTTGCCACGAGTCCTCGCTCCTAAGCTCTTGACAACGCGGACAACCATGTTAAAGTGCGAGGAGAAAAGCAATTCCGCTCCCTAGTCAGAGGATTGCGCTCTCAGGTGCGCCAATATGAAGAATGTTTACGAGGTTTTGCGGCAGAAAGAGATGGAGTTGACCCGGCTGGAGAAGGAAGTGGAAGCTCTGCGGCTGGTGGCTCCGTTGCTGTCGGAGGAAAAGGAAATGAACTCCGACATGATGAAACCGGCGCTGGCCACCGCCGTAAACGGGCCGCAGCAGCCCATCCGCATACCAGCGCCCCCGGTGGCGGTAAATGCGGCGCAGCCCGTGCGAGCGGCCGGCTGGGACGATAGCGCCAAGCGCTGGCCGTAGAGTTCGGGCCA
>Ga0302177_10000812_pt1 | contig 22932 bp, 23 predicted proteins | sample I_Palsa_E1_2_FD_198780 | JGI IMG/M metagenome (GOLD analysis project Ga0302177, IMG submission 198780) | Peat permafrost microbial communities from Stordalen Mire near Abisko, Sweden - I_Palsa_E1_2 | ecosystem: Environmental > Terrestrial > Soil > Palsa > Peat permafrost | place: Sweden... | reverse complement strand
GAGCCGATGATGCTGATGGTGGTCATGATGAATGTTCCTCCGTCGTGTGCGGGTCAGTTGGCTGTGATGGTCTTGCCGGCGTGATGCGTTACGCCGAGAGCGTTGGCCGTCCGGTGGAGGCTTGGCATTTGAGTTCGAGGTTGTTTCCGGCCGGGTCGCGGATGAACACCGCGTAGTAGTCCGGTCCGTACTCCGGCCACAGCCGAGGCTCGTGGAGGATCTCGGCGCCCGCTGCGGTGGCGAGCTCGTGGCCGAGTCGGACGGTCGCCTCGTCCTCGACCCTGAGCGCAAGGTGAGTCTGGCGACCACCGGGGTCGGTCGCAAGGGAGAAGAACAGCTGGGCTGGCTGGCCAGGCAGGGCGTACCCGATCAGGTTCGGCATATCGAAGGTTCGCGTCCCCCCGGCCAGGCTGACGATCTGGTCGTACCAGTCGCCGATGGCGTTCAGGTCGTCGACTTGGAGGACGACATGGTCGAGCAGCGTCATGGGCGCTCTCCAGTCCTACTGCGGCCTCGCTCTGCGGCTGCCGCCTCCCGCAGCGCCGCGACAAGCTCGCTGACGACCGGCTGGAGCTGGCTGGTGATGGCTTGGGTCATGTTGCCGGGCCTGATGAATCCGAAACGCATGAGTGCCTCCGGTGGGATGGAATCGGCGATGGAGCGGGTGGTTCGCGGTTTGGTGGGTGGCGCCGCGATCCGCCCGGCCGTCGGAGCGCCGCCCACCACGTGTTGTTGGCCGGGGTTATCAGGGCTCTCAGATCAGTGCGCTGACGATCTCGGCTAGCCAGTCGATAGCCAGAGCGGCTTCCACCGCTCGTAGCGGGGAAGGCGGTGGCGACCTGCCACATCGCGTCAGTCGGGCAGCGATGACATGCCCGTGTCGAAGCTGACGCTAGGCACTGGCGTGCTCCGCGATGCAGTCATGAGAACTCACTTCCTGGTGATGCGGGGTCGGTTTACGGACGGACGGCCAGAGCGATGAGTGCCATATGCGAGTGCTGGCGGTGCGGTGGCCAGCTCCGCGGCCCGCCCGGGTTTGAGCGTGCTCATGCCTCTCCCCGGACGCGTACCATCAGCTGACCGCGAATTCTCGCGTGCGCTGCCCAGGCATAAAAAAATCCGGGTTCTGCAATGCCACCGCGGATTTCACGGATGGACCTGCCAGGGACCGGAGCTTAACTTCTACGTTACACGCCTTTCCCCAAAACAAAAATGCAGGCCGGCCATTCGGTGCTCGTCACCGGCTTCACCGCCCGTCTCCCGGCCCGGCTCGACCCGCCGCCCGAGCCCCGCTACCGTCGCCGCACGGGGACCGAGCCCCCCCCGGGCCGGCCGGCATAGAACCACAGGGTAATGAGCCCTCGCTTGAGTTCGGTTATCGCGCTGGCGAAGGCGCTGCAGGCATTCACCTGTTCGTACCGGAGTCGCTCATCGCGCTCAAATGACTGGGCGCGCTCGGCGGTGCGGCTCTGGAAGAGGTAGGTGGTCAAGGACCCCAGCAGGGTAGCGGCGATGCCGATAAGACCGGCCAGCAGAGCGTTCACACTGGAAGTCGACCATGTACTGCCGGCGATGACCATGGCACCGCGGAAGCTGGGCGGCTCCGGCAGGGCATGCCAGCCGGACGGCCGACCTGCAGCCGCAAGAGTCAGAGTCCTAGGGGATGCAGAACGACCCGTTCCGTGCGCGCTCGGCACCCACGACGCAACCTGGAGATACCGCACAGAACGAGTGATACACGGGTGATCATCTCCGCATATCTCTTTCGAAAATTGAGCGATGATCACCCGTGTATCTGGCGTTATACGGCCGGAGGGTAGTGATCTGATCTTCGATCACCCGTATAACGGGTACGCGCGCGCAAGCTACGCCAGCGGCGGTGGCGGTGCGTCACGGATGCCGCGGATCGCAGGCGACGTGGCCGCCGGCTCTGCCCTTATCAGCTGCGTGCTGGTGAGCTATGCGCCGTGCGCGGAAAGGCGCCGCTTTTGATCTGCTCGGGCGCGGCTAGCCGCCGGGGACTGCCTTATGGGGGTTCAACTCGGTTTTATGGGGGTTCAACTCGGCGGCAAGGTCATCTGGGCCGGTTTGCTGGGCTGCGGCTGCGGTGCGGGGACTGGTGAGCAGCAGCGGGAGGCTGTCACTGTGCTTCCCTGATGATTAAGCGTCGTGCTGCGGCTACCGCGGTCCGGCCCCCGCGTGCGGCCCGATCCCGGCTCTCCGCGCTCGTCGTTTCCGCAGTTCACGCGCGTGGACCGGTCGGGCAGGCCGGTGCTGCCGCCTCTTTTCGCCTGCGAGATGCGGGCCCGGCGGGCCCTTGCCGTGTTAGCTTGGAGTGGTGATGGATCCCCCGTTTGGGGATGTACCATCACGAGCGGGGATCAAGTCCCCCCTCGGACACATCCCGATCATGACCTGACCTGCAGATATGTTATTGGGCAGCGCTCAAGCAAGGGTCGAGTTCGGCTAGTCTTCGCAGATCAGCCTTATGGGGGTTCGAGTCGAGTTCAGGTCGCGGAATGGTAACAACGCGGCGGATCGCTCTGGATTAGACCGCTACTCGTACGGGACATCCGCAGGCCAGCCAGGGCACAGGTGCTGTCCATGACCGGCGCGATCATGACGAACTCGGCACCGAGGACGAACACGTAGGGCGACACGTTGCCCGCGGTCCCGCGACAACGGCAGCCAGGCGCAGTGTGCCGCATATCCAACTGCCGCCGACGAGTCACTAGAGTTGGACTTGGGGCCGGGGAAGCTACGGGCAGCCAGCTCGCACGGCGCCCCTATGACGGCTGACTGACCGCTTTGCTCCGCCGCCTCGCGTATCTCGACGCGGTCTTGGCGGATGCCTTTGTGGACTCACGTCAGACACGGGCTCTAGGGCTGCCGGAAGCAGCGGAGGATTTTCGCCGGGCCGGTCCGGCTCAGCCAGGAGCCGAGTAAATTCTGTACCTTCGCCAGCACTGCCCCGCCGTAAGCAGCAACCGCCGCCGATACGTACGGCGTCATCTCAGCTGCCAGCGACGCCACATCCCCGCTCATACACCCTCCCGGGACAGAGCGACCCACACCGCTCGTACTCAGTATCATCCGCCTAGCGGTTCCCGTCGCACCCATCATGGGCCCGCGCGGACAATAAAGATCCGATCCCCCAGCATCTCCAGATCCACTGGTGCCGTCGGCGCGGTTCAGGACCATCACGAACGGCAGCCCGGCCGCAGCGAGTTCTCCGCAGAACCCGTCCTGGTCCCGTAGGCACTGCCAGCTGTGACCGCTGAGAACGCTAGCCCCCGCCTCCCGGGTTCGGGTGGCCAGGTCCGCGGCGACGCCGTTGCAGGTCGTACCGGGTGGCGGACGCACTTGGTGCGCGTATTCGCTGGGGTAGGTGCACCGGTAGTAGGCCTGGTCGTTGTTCCAGCTGCATTGCATACGGCGGGTGCACATGCCACAGAACAGCTCGGCGCGCAGTTCGACTGCGCCACTCACACGACCCCCACGATCCAGCAGTGGCTGCTCATGCGCCCCGCTTTCGCCTGCACTTACCCGATCCACTACAGATGACTTAATCTCGTCCCCGCTGGTTCGCCGAGCTGACCAGCCGCAAGCTCCGCCGGTCAGCCCACCGCACCGTCACCGAACTCCAAAACGACATCCGCAAGTGGAACAAGAACCCCAGCCGTCATCGGGGCCAAGTCCCCCGGCGACGTCCTCGAGACCATCGCCGAATACTGCCACCCATTACCGGCTCGGGACACGAGACCTCACGTCCTTCCGCAACCACACAATTAAAGACCGTTAATCTAGCTATTTATGTTTACAGATCATTCTCTGCGGCATAAATGTAAACATATATCCGTTTGCGGCACGGAGACGGAGATTCACACAGGTGGCTGGCGCGTGGGATGAGTGGCCGGCGACGCTTGACGTCGCACAGCTGGAGTCCACCGGCTGGCGGCCGGTCCCCTTTCACGAGTTCGTTCTGAAGATCCATAGCCGCTGTGATCTGGCCTGTGACTACTGCTACATGTATACGATGGCGGACCAATCATGGCGTGGCCGACCGATCGTCATGTCGGTGGCCACCATCGAGGCGGCTGCGGCGCGGATCGCCGAGCACGCGACTGCCCACGAACTGCCGTCGGTGGCGGTGACCCTGCACGGCGGCGAACCACTGCTAGCGGGGGCCGAGTTCATCACCACCGCGGTGACCGCGCTGCGCTGTGCGATCGAACCAGGCATCCAGGCCGACATCCAGATCCAGACCAACGGAGTACGTCTCGACGAAGGCTTCCTCGACCTGTTCAAGCGGCTGCGGGTGCGCGTCGGCATGAGCGTTGACGGCTACGCCGCCGCGCATGACCGGCACCGGGTGTTTGCGTATGGCGGGGGCAGCCACAAAGCTGTTGCGGCTGCGGTGCGGCGGCTTGCACGCCCCGAGTACCGGGACGTGTTCAGTGGGCTGCTCTGTGTCGTGGACGTGGCGAACGACCCTGTGGCCACCTATGACGCTCTAGCGGATTTCGCCCCCCCGCGCCTTGACTTCCTGCTGCCGCACGGAAACTGGGCGGCACCGCCGCCCGGCCGCGACCCTGACTCAGCGGCGACACCGTACGCTGACTGGCTGATCGCGGTCTTCGACCGATGGTACGCAATCAAGACTGGCGCGCCCCGTGTCCGGTTCTTTGCCGAGATTATGCATGCCCTGCTCGGCGGCGCGGCCGCGACGGAGGCTGTTGGCCTGTCACCCGCAGCAGTGGCGGTGATCGAGACGGACGGGAGCATCGAGCAGTCGGACAGCCTTAAGTCGACCTATCCTGGTGCTCCGTACACCGGCGCGCACGTCGTCGCCGACTCGCTTGATTCGCTGCTACGTACCCCGGGCTTCGCGGCGCGGCAACTCGGTGCGGCAGGACTGTGCGAAAAATGCCGCATGTGCCCGGTCGTGCGGGTGTGTGGAGGCGGTAATTATGTACATCGGTACCGGGCCGGACGAGGCATGCTCAACCCGTCGGTCTACTGTCTGGATCTGTTGAAGCTGATCTGGCATATCAAAGGCGTCATGGAATCCGATATCGCCTCACTGTCTCGGAGCTGAACGCCCTTAGAAGGGTGACGGGTCGAAGTCGAACTCCAGGCGCCGACCGAACGCAGCGGCCTTCGCGTCCGGATGATCCTCGCCGAGCAGTCGCCGGAGGCTTTCCTGGGCGTCCGCCGCGAGCTGGGCGGCTCTGTCCTTTTCGCCGACTGCTTCCAAGTCGAGAGCCAGGTTGGCCGCAGAGCCAAGCGTCACCGGATGATCGGGACCGAGCGCGGTGCGCAGCCGTGTCAGCGTGTCCTCGCCGAGTTCGGCGGCTGCGCGAGCGTCGCCAAGCGCGGCCAGGTCGCTCGCCAGGCTGAGCGCAATGGTCAGCGAGTAGTCGTGGTCACGGCCGAGCTTTTCCATGAGCCCGTCAAGCGCAGCCTGGTCGGTCTTGCGAGCCGCCGCCGGATCGCCATGCAGGCGCGTCAGGATCGCGACATTTCCTTCGCAACCGTAGAGGTACGGGTGACCCGGCTGGTAGGCCTTCCGGTACCCGGCCATAACGTCTCGCGAGATCTCAAACGCCTCGTCGATCTCGGCGACCCGCAAGGTATTCGCCAGGTTAGTCGCGGCGGCTAGGGTTTCTGGGTGCCCGTCGCCAAGCACGCTCTCGAACTGCGCGAGGATGTCTCGCGCGAACCTCGCAACGTCATCGATCGGCTCGCCTGCCATCCGCTGCGCGATGGACAGTTCCTTGCCGGCGGTCAGCGTCGCCGGGTGGTCACCACCCAGTTCCTTCTTGCCGAATTCGTAGGCGTCTTCCGCGAGCAGCCGCGCCTCGGCGTATTCGCCGGCCAACCGCACCGCTCGGGAAAGGTTACTCCATGTAATCAGCACATCGACCCGGCTCACTCCTTGCGACGCCTGGCTCATCGCGACGTATGTGCGCTGGAGCAGGTCGCGCGCCGCCAGGTAGTCACTGGCGAAACAGAAATCAAGGGCGAGATTGCTCTGGGCCCGCAAAGTTCGCGCACTATCCTGGCCGGTGGTGCGTATCAATTGCTGTACCAGCTCGCTATCAAGGTCACGACCGGCCGCGAAGTCACCCTGCGCGCGCAGGTCGGCGCTGTAGCCGCTCATCAGGGTGAGCGTGATCTCGCTCTCCGGGCCGAGGACCCGGCGGGCCTTCGCGAGTGTTTCCCCGGTCAGCTCGAACGCGGCGCGGTAGTCGCCCGAGTCCCGCAGGATGGCGCCGAGGTATCGCTGGGCAGCGATGACGTCGGGGTGGTCGTCGCCCGAATCCGCGGACCACCGCCTGATGCACGCCTCAGCGAACGCGCGAGCCGTCTCGAACGCTCCGGTACGGTACATGTAATACATCATGCGGAGCGCGAAATCGCGCAGCTCGGGCTCTGTCCCCTCGGTCACCCGCGCCGGGCCGAGATGCGGCACGAGTTCGCTGAACCGCCGCCACTGCGCCTCGTCATTGGGATCGGCTGGGGTCGCGCCCGCGAGCAGCAGGTGCACCTCGTGACGGAACTTCTCTTGCTCGTCAGCGTTCAAGTCATTCCTGAGCAATGCTTGTATCAGCCGGTGGATGGTTACCGTACGATTCGCCGAATCGATGGTTGCCAGCGCGAACCGGCCGAGATCCCTGATGGCCCGGGCGAGCAGGATAGGGTCGCTGAGCATGCCGCTCAGCGCGGATCCCGTCTGCCTGATACCCCGCCTGAACACGTCGCGCGGAATCGGGTCAGGCCCGAAGAACGCGCAGCAGCGGAGCAGTTCGAGTGCGCCCGGCTGCACCTCGGCGAGCTGAGCGACAGAGATCCGCCACGCTGCCGTCAGCGAGACCGGGTAATCCGATGGCTTGCTCTCGGCGAGCAATTCCTGGGTCTGTTCGCGCAGCAGCTCAAGGTACTCGCTCGTCGGCATGCCGGTCTCCCGCTGCAGCGCGCCCGCCTGCTCGAGTGCGAGCGGCAGGTCGCCGAGCTCCACGGCGAGCTCATTCGCCGCGGCGCTAGTGATTGTCTTAGGCGCTCGCTTGGCGAGGAACTCGACGCTCTCCGAGCGGCTGAACGTCTCGATCTCGATCGACTCTGCCACGCTCTGCCAGCGGTGATTCCGTGAGGTGATGAGGACATGGCCAGGACCGTGCGGGATGAGATCGTACAGGTCCTCGGGCTCGTCGGCGTTGTCGAAGATCAGCAGCCACTTTTCATAGGGGTTACCCCGGCGTAGCGCGTCGATAACCGCTGCCGCGGCTTCGTGGGCTCCGCTCGCGGTGACGGGAGGCAGCCGGAGATCCTCCGCCAGGGCAGCGAGCGAGGATCGGACGAGGTGCGGCTGGTCGGCGGGAATCCACCAGACCAGATCGTAGGCGGAGCGATTGCGGTAGGCGTACTCGACTGCGAGCTGGGTTTTCCCGACACCCGGCATCCCGCGTAGGGCATGCGGCAGCACCACGGCCTGGCCTGCCGTCAGCGTCTCACGAAGCTGGACGAGGAGCGCCTTGCGGCCGGTGAAGTACGGGTTTTGCGGTGGTACCTGTCGCCAGATCCTAGGAAAAGAGTCCCGCCGTGGCCTACCGTCGTCTGGCTGCGATCCGCTCACACCAGTGCCTCCACTACCCTGATGATTTTCGGTTAGCCGCGATTCTATCCTCAAAGAGACGCGGTTCCGTAGGGTTCACCAGGTGGCTCGACGGGAAGACCATCGCCGGTGGTTTCTGCGAGGGAGCGCAATGTCTGACGAGTCGAACATGTCGAGCGATGTTCTCATTGGCCTGGTCGGCCTAGCGCTTGAGGATCTACCAGAAAATGGCAATTCCAGCCTGGTCTGCGCGCTGCGCAGGTTCCTGGCCGCCGCAGACGAGGACGATGTGATCGCGGAATGGAACCAGTGCCCCTAAGCAGCTCTTGCGCTGGCGACTGGTCCGTGCTGATCTCCTGTTATGCGCCTTCGTCGGCCGAGAGCCAGGAGAGATTGGCCCTGTGACGGGCGTGCCGCATGCGGTCGGGCTATAGTCGGGAGGCATCAGAACAGAGGCATCAGAACATCCGTGATGTGCATAGCCGGGGAGCTGCCTGACATGGGACTTCGCGCAAGAGGGCCAGCGCGGTGACTGGTGGCGCGGGGGCATCCCCCTATGTCGGCGACCGCCCGTTCGCGCGCACGGACGCCGACGTTTTTTCTGGCAGAACGGCCGAGATAGCGCATGTCAGTGACCTGTGGCAGCGGCACCGGGTTACCGTACTCTACGGGTCCTCGGGGGCAGGACTGACGTCGCTGGTTCTCGCTGGGGTCATGCCCCGAGTGGCCGCCCCGCGCGTTGACGTCTTCCCTATCGGCCGGATCGCTCAGGGCACCTCGTTTCCCGTCGCCGCGCTCCCTGACCACCATAATCCCCATACGCTCGCCTTGCTGGCCGCCTGGTCGCCCGGTGAACTGCTAACCAGGCTCGCGCATTTCACGCTCGTCGATTTCCTCCGTAAGCGATGGCTTCATACGCGTGCGAGCGATGCCTACGGACGGCCACCCACACTGCTATGCGCGATCGACCAGACCGAGGAACTGCTCACCGGGGAGCTCGCCGGCGGCCGGTTTAGCAGCGCGTTTATCGAGCAGCTCGCTGCGGCGGTTGACGAAATTCCAGAGTTGCACGTACTCATTTGCGTCAGGCGTGATTACAAGGAAGAATTCGTCGGCCGACTGACAGCGGTCGGCCGAGCCGTTGACGCGCAGTTCGAGCTTCGGCCGCTCACTCCATCGGCCGCGCTGGCGGCTGTGCGCGAGCCAGTGGCGGCCACTGGCCGGTTCTTCACGCCGGGAGTCGCGGAGCGGATCGTCGCGGACCTGACAGGGAGTGGCGACCAGGAAGGGCCGGAAGTCGCCCCAGCCCTGCTCCAAGGGGTTTGCGCCCGGTTGTGGCAGGCACTGCCAGGCCACGTACGTGAGATCACGGAACGTGAGCTGTGGCAGTGCGGCGGTGTTGGCCAATTGCTCGCAAATTTTTGCGACCTGGCGATCGCCACCGTCTCGAGTGATCACGGCGTGCCAGCCGAGGAACTTTGGTCATGGCTCAAGGAATCGTTCATCACCGGCCTGGGCAAGCGCGCGCTCGTCGATGAAGGCATCGCCGCGACCAGAGGAATGCCCAACGCGGTCGTGCGGGCCGTGCGGGACTGGCACCTGATATCAGCGGAGCTACGGGCGGGCTCTCGCTGGTATGCGCTGCAGCACGACTGCCTCATCGCCCCGGTCCGCCAGGCGAGGGACCGGCTGCTCGACCTGGCCAAGCTGCTTCCTGTGCGACAGAGCCCGGCCGAATACCTGACCGCGGCCTTGCAGGCCATGGCGGCCGGCGAGCTAGCGCTCGCGCAGCGGCACGCCGCGCAGGCGCTCCGCGAGTCCTCGGGACGAGATCTGAGGCTCTCGGCCCAGGCCGAATCGCTGCTCGGCAACGCCGCGTACAGTCAGGACGACATGGCTTCGGCGGAGACACATTACCGCACCGCGTCCGCCCTTTCAGAGACCTTGCAGGACACGCCATTCGTAGCCCACCTCCTCGCTGCGATCGGCCGGACGCTGCTGAACCGTAGACAGTACCGGGAGGCCCTGGACTGCCTGCACGGAGCGGCCGTGCGACTTCCTAACGATCAGGCCGTCCAGGCAGAGCTCGGGCAGGCACTTGAGCTCATCGAAGTGGCTGGCTAACGCGACCGCTCGCGCCCGTCGCCACGTTGCCCTGGACCTCCGAGGAAGCCGGGGTTTCCGCACTCGTGGTCGCCTGGTCAAGCGATATCTGTTTTAGGAGAGCCGCCACGAGCCGCTCAAGCTCCGCGAGATCCGGGCGGACGCCGGTAAGGTCGCCCGCCATAAACTGGTTGTTGGGGCCTTCGTACTCGCCGAGCTTCATGGATTTGGCTGTCAGCGCCGCGAGCCCGCTCGCGCACTTTCCGAGCGCCATGGCAATCTCCGCCTCCTGACCAGGCGAGAGCAGCGCGATGCGCGACGCGAGTACGCCCGTTGTCGCGGCCTGCTCCTGGATCGCCGCGAGGCGCACGTTCATGTCTCGCCAGTGCCGCGCGCAGGTGATCTCGATATCGACCCGCAGCCGGGTGATCGCGGCGAGCAGGTCGGCGCGCGCCTGCTCCCTGACCACTGCCCTCTCGTGCGCCGCCGCGCTCTTCGCCTGGCGCTGTTGGCGGCGCGCCTCGAGCCCGCTGGTCAGCGCGATCCCGCCGAGCGCGCCGCACAGCGTGCCAACCGCGGAGATGAGGGCGGCGAGTATGATGCCGAGCTGCATGGCGACAGTGTGCCACCAATCACATCTAATGTCGTTATACCTGGATAAATGGGCTGCGCCGGCACGACTCGGCAAAGTCCAGTTCAGGCACGGCACGCCGACTTCGAAGTTGTCATGCAACCGACAGGCCATACCGGACAAATGTGATATTTGATTATTAATGGGAGATGTATTAATTAGTCGACCTTAAGGCAACCCTGCCTATCACGCAGCACACAGCAACAAGGCGGGACCTGGTGACCAAAGTGAGGGCAGTTCACAACGCGACTCGGCCAGCAGCGTGGCCATGCGGCGTCAGCGCAGCGACCCGCCCCTGCTGCCCGTGTAACGCAACGAGCCTGTGCATGTGAAGGTAGACCACCGCGCCCGCGATCAGCGCCGAGAGCGCCATGCATCCCGTCGTCGTCCACCTGATCCAGCGATCCGTTCGTCAGCTGTCCGCGAGAGCCAACTCACCGGTGATAGCCGACATTTACGTACCTGGCGACTCGCTCGACAACCCGGACTCCGTCGCTTGGCAACTGGGCGCCCTTCGGGAGCCAGGTGCGGAAAGACAGTTCAGAGTGCTAGCGGACCGGCTTCCCGCCGTGGGCTGGTTTGATTTCTTTCGCAACGAGCCGACTATCAATGGCGGTACGGATTTGGCCGTTAGCCCGACGGCAGCCCAGCCCCACCGTGGGCCGGGAAGACCTGGACTGACCTATACACCAGTTCCCAAGATCGCCCCCGTAGGTGCGCCTGATGACCCTGATCCGCCGTCATCATGCGGCACCACTGTTAAGTGCGAACTCCGCAGTCAGAATACATGGGTTTTTTGGTAGAGTCCCCCCCTCGGACACATTGGTATAGTCTCCCTGACCTGCGGATACCCTTATGGGACAGATTCCATAGAGCATTCCGGCGGCTAATTTCCGCAGGTCAGGACCGTGGGGGTTCAACTCGGCCTCAGATCTCGGAACAGTAAATGCTTGGCCGTGTGATCAGGTGGCCAGCAGCCAACCGGATCAAGTGACCTTCTGTTCCGGCTCGTAAGTGGGCAGCCCCCGGACTATACAGTTTCTACTGTTAGCTGAACGTTGATGGTCAGAGAGCGGCGGCGCGGCCGGCGTCGACGGCGAGGACCGTCCCGGTGACCGGCCGGGCATCCTCGCCGGCCAGGTAGGCGATCACGCGGGCAACCTCATCCGGTTCGTTCGGGCGCCCCAGGGGGCTGGCGGCAGCGAGCGTGTCGAGCATGTCGCCCATGCTCATGGTGACCTCGGTGCGGCTCGGCCCGAGCGCGACGGCGTTGACTCGTACCCCGGCCGGGCCGAACTCAGCCGCCCACGAGCGCGTCAGTGCCTCCATCGCCGCCTTGGTCGCGCCGTAAGCGGCCATGCCTGCAGCTCCCCGCGCAGCGACCATTGTCGACACGTTCACGATCGCCCCGCGGCCGCGCGCCGCCATCTGCGGGGCGAGCGCCGCGGTGAGGAAGAACGGCGCGCGGAAGTTCACCGCGACCATCGCCTCGAAGCCCGCCTCGGTGGTCTGGGCAGTAGGACCAAGCTCCCAGAACCCGGCGTTGTTGACCAGCACGTCCACCTCCCCGGCCTCGGCGGCCAGGCGCCGCACGTCCTCCGGCGAGGCCAGGTCCGCGCGGATGAAGCGCCCGCCGGTCTCGGCAGCCACCTCCCGGCCGCGGGCCTCGTCACGGCCGCTGACAACCACCTTCGCGCCCCGACATTGTCGGCGGGTGGGTGCGGGTCTGGCGGAACTGGTCGCAGGCGCACCCATCCGCCCGACTACACAGCGTAACGCGCCACACCGTTGTGGGTGCCCAGGAGGTATTCACCCACCTAGACCTCGCCACGGTCGACGATCTGGTCTCCCTCGACCAGGGTCTCGCCCGCCACTGGCAAAGGGCGAACACTATCTGGTCACGGATCCGCGCGCTGCCGGGCGGTGTAGTCGAGGAGCAGTTGCGCCCTTTTCTGCATCAGATCGTCGACCTGGACGATGCCGACTTCGAGATTCTGCTGCAGGCCGCCAAATGGTTCACCGAGAACCCGCGTTCCGGGCTGACTATCCGGCAGGTTCCTGTCCCAGGCATGGGTACCAAGTGGCTTGCCCGTAACCGGCGGCTCGTCCTGGCCTGCCTCAACATCACCGAACAATCACACGCCGGCGAGGCAGACGAGGAGCTCGAACAGGACGATCTGGATCCCCTCGGGCTGAAGGCGCTGCCTGTCCATGTTGATGTGATCCTGGCCGACCCCGCCGATCGCGCACTGGTGGGCGGCTTGCGGCATCTGAGCGCCCCCCTGCCGGAAGTTGACGCGTTGCCCATCCATCCCACAACGATCTTGATCGTCGAGAACAAGGAATCGGCCTACCTGGTCCCCGACCGACCCAGGACCGTAATCGTCCATTCGCTTGGCAACCACCTCAACGTCCTAGACGAGATCGGTTGGCTGGACGGTGCGCGCCAACTGTACTGGGGAGACCTCGACCGTGCCGGGTTCACCCTGCTGTCACGTGCCCGTGCCCGGCTGCCGCGCCTCGTCTCCGTCCTCATGGACCCGGCGACGTTCGAGAAGCACAGATCACTTGCCGTCGAAGATAAAACACGAGCCGACACTCCGGATTCGAACCTCACCGACAATGAAACCGCCGCCCTAGCCGCACTCTGTATAGAGCATGACACCTACCAACGCCTAGAGCAGGAACGCCTCCCATTGCTATTGATCCTCGATCAACTGAGCCACGCTATGAGGTAAATGGTCCTGCGTGCTCTCCGTGGCCAGGGCGATGTTGATCATGTACGTAAGTTGCGACTCGGACCTCGGACACGATATTTTCCAGATCAATCCATAAAATCGAAAACCTGATCCATTAGCGCCAGGTCAGTGACCTGGCGTTTTTGCTGCTCGGACCTCCCGGCGGTTGGATCGGGCGCCTGACACCGGTCGCGGTGAACGCAAGGGCGGCCATTCATCCGGGGATGGGAATGCCCCGACCGGCCCAGCTCATGGCGTCTGACGGGAAGCTCGGACCAGTGCGGGCACTCGTCGAATGCCATGTCAGCGCGAGTGGTCAAGTTTCTACCGTCTGCCAGGGACTTCCGGTGAAGGCCCGCTGCGCGATCGTAAACTCGCTGGCTGAAGCGACGGTGGAGATCCTGCGCCTGAAGACCGCGCGTAAAGAAGTCGGGGAGGCCGCGTAGGTGGCGATGAGGGCGAGCATTGCGTCCAGGGCGATCTGTAGAGGCCGGATGGAGCGCTGGACCTGGCCGACCAGGAAACCGCCCTGCAGGGCAGCCAGCACGGCCACGGCGAGATCGTCAGGGCTGGCCGCGGCGGAGAGACGGCCGTGGGCTTGCATGGAGCGCAGACCATCCCGGATGGCGCCGGCCCAGCGCTCGAAGCTGGCCGCGACCTCGAAGCGGGCCTCGGGGTCGGTCTCGGCCAGCTCGCTGCCGAGGGACCCGATCGGGCAGCCGCCCCGGCAGTGCATCTGACGTTGCACGTCAACTACGGCGTCGGCCCACGCACGCAGGCCGTCAAGAGTGTCCAGGTAAGCTAGCGCCCGTTCCTGGGCACCGACCACGCCCTGCTCCTGGTACTGAATGACCGCGCGGACCAGGTCGTTCTTACCGGAAAAGTAGTGGTAAAGCTGGGAGGCGCTGACCCCGGCCGCGCCCTGGACGTCCTCGATGGTGGTTCCGGCTACGCCGCGCTCGAAGATCAGCTCGGCGGCAGCGGCCACGATGCGCTGGCGGGTGCGCTGGCCCTTGGCGGTAAGCCGCCCCGCAGGGGCTGGTCCCGCGACGGACGCGGTCCTGTCCGGTGCGCGGTCGGCTGGCATGGATCTAAGTTAGCCACTCATGGAGCTAGCAGTCCAATCCTTGGTCACTCTGCATGAAACGCTCTGATCAATGCGCAGAGTCGACCCCGGACTTTTTGTAGTTGCGGCTCCATTTTTGTGTCGGCAGTGTGGAGGACAGCAAACACAACGGTGAGAGCCGCGGATGCCCGCGGCCAGAGGAGGACCACAATGACCGTCAGCCGGGACGACATGACGGACGCTTCGGCGGACACGAACAGCCGCACGCCGCGGCGGCCGGGGCCGCCGATCCGGGGGCCGCGGCAGCTCTCGGTCGGCGACACGTTTCCCATCCAGCTTCTCGACCGGCTGGAGACCTTGTCCGGGGACGCCGCCCGCGTGCCTGATCCCGGCCACCTGGTGCACGTGCAGATGCGGCGCTTCGCGGGCTGCCCGATCTGCAACCTGCACCTGCGGTCGGTCATCACCCGCATGAGCGAGGTCACCGGTGCCGGCGTGCGCGAGGTCGTCGTGTTCCACTCCACCATCGACGAGCTGCGCCGGTACGAATCTGACCTTCCCTTCACCGTTCTCGCCGACCCGCGGAAGGACCTGTACCGCGCCCTGGGCGTGGAGTCCTCTCCCCTCGCCGTGCTCAACCCCCGCTTGTGGCCGCGCGTGCCCGCTGTCATGGCCCAGCTGGCGCGCACGGTCCGCCGCTCCCGCCGCGGCGCCCCGATGGCACCCACGGGCGGCCAGCTCGGCCTGCCGGCGGACTTCCTCCTCGACCCCCGCGGGCAGGTCGTGGCCGTCAAGTACGGCCAGCACGCCAGCGACCAGTGGTCGGTCAGCCGGCTGCTCGAACACGCCGCAGCCCTGGGCAGCGACGCGACTAACCCGTCCTGACGCCGACGACGCCAAGGCTTAGGAGTCCCGACAGGCACCGACGGTCCCGGTGGTCAGCGACCACCGGGACCTTTCCCCAACCCTTGATCTGAGGCGATGGCCGATCCTCGTCGTGATCGGCCTGGCATCGCTAATGGTGGTGCTCTATTCCACCATCGTCAACATCGCTCTGCCGTCGGCAAAAGGCCCTGGACTTCTCTACCGCCGACCGTGCCTCGCCGACGAGCGTGAGCCCGAGTCCGGGGTAACCGCCCTCGATCTCGAACGCGGCCAGGCTGCCGAGCATGTACTCGGCCAGGAAGTCCCGGCCGGCTTGGCGGGCGCGGCCGATCCCCATGCGGTAATAAGCCTGCGCACTGCCGATGTCGTACATGTCGGCGTACAGCAGGCGGCGAACCCGCCGACGTCGAGGTGGCTACGGCTTCTTGAACTGCTCGGTGACCGCTCCCATCTCGGAATGAAACCTGTCGAACCCGATGAACGATCCGAGATAGGTAAGGAGCACAACCCCGAGGACGTAGTAAAGAGCGGCGTCCCCGTGGAGGTCGAGTACCGAAACCACCAGGTAGGAAGCACCGAACAGGACGACGAAGGCCGTGCCCGCAAAGCCAATCACCTTGATCGGGGTGTTGACATTCACAGGGAATTCCTTGTACGGCACGTTTCTGATGTACGCGTCCAGCCGCTTGACCTTGCCCCGGGCGCTGAATGTTTCCATCATGGCATGAAGCAGTTCGGCCGTTGCCGCCGCCGCGACGAGATTAAAGAGTGTGTGATTCACGAGGCATCCCTGAATGAGTAACGGCGCAAAAGCACCCGGTCCTGACCGGCGCACGCCAGCCATAGTGCATACCTGAAAATGGAAGAGCAACTCCAGAAAATGCTTAGGTGCTGCGTCATCCGCTCGGCCGGCGGCTCGTCGTCTTGCAGAGCCCGACCGCCTGCCGCACGCTTCTAGGCAAGCCGCTCTTCGCAGGCCGCCCGCCCGGCACCAACACGACCCGCCGTCGTCAAGCACCGCCGCCAAGCGCAAATTCAGCGGTCAGGAATCGTGGGTTTTCTGGTGCAGTCCCCCCTCGGACACACATTACAAGCCTCTGACCTGCGAATATGTTCTCCGCCAGAGTCACGCACAGCACGTTTCTGCAGGTCAGGACCATGGGGGTTCAAGTCGGGCCTAGGTTGCGGAAGGGTAACAGCCATCGTTAACCAGTTCCACCGGTCACACGTAGGGGCCGACCATGGTCGCCAGCGTGGCCGACGACGGCCTCAATGTGCAGTTCCTGCTGGACCGCTTCACCCTTTCCTTGCAGGGCGCCCCGGACGCCCCCTTCGCCGACGCCGCCGGACTGTCCGTGGACGTGTCCCCAGATTTCAACCTGGCAGGCTTCCTGCTGGTGGTCAACGGCCACCTGGAAAAGACCCCGGGAGCAAGGCCGCGGTGACCTGCTCGGCCGGGCACGGCACGCAATCCCTGTCCTGGCCGCTCGCTTATCCCAGGGACCGGGACCCGGTAGCCGGCTCCGACTTCCACCTGGAGTGCTTCACCAGCGACTACAACCCCGTCACGGTCGGGGTATCGCCGTACCCTCCGCCCCGCCCTTCCCCGTCACCTTGAGCATGCAGGCCCGCCGCCGGACAGCCGACGAAGCCGTCGACATCAGCGTCACCGACTTCACCGTCGTCCTGCTCGGGTAGTCATAGGGTGCCGCCCGGCCGGGCCAGAACCGGCCGGGCCGGGCGGACCGCACACAGCGTCGCACCCTACTCGAAGCTCACGGGCGGATCATGGCGGTCTCGTCAGGGTTCCCCGCAGCAGGCCGTCGAGTGGACCACGGGATACTATCCGACCATCCCGGATCCCAGGACGGAACCGGAACCTTTACGCCGTGTTCACCAGCTGATTCTGGCTTCCACCGGCCTGTGGTCGCTGCCGTTGGCCGGCAGTACCCATGAGCTGTCCGGCTGCACGCCTCTGACCAGGATCTGGTCGATCCGCACCACCGGAAAGAACGCCGGCCAGGTGAAGCCGAAGCCGTCCCCGGCCACGTCCTGGGCCGAACGCAGCTGTGCGGTGATGCCTGCGAAGGCCCGGTCGTCCATGGTGCCGTTCAGGTCGCCGAGCAGCACCACCCGCTTACTCGGATCGGCGGCGATGGCCTTGCCGAGCGCCTGCACGCCTAGGTCTCGGGAGGCCGTCCAAAAGCCCGCCCTGGGATTCACCCGTACGGACCCAGGGTGGGCCACATAGACCGTCAGCGGCCCGTGGTCCGTGGCCACCGTAGTGCGCAGCGCCCGGTCCGAGGCCACCTTCTGGTCGGCCGGTATGGTGTCCGCCAGCGGCCCGTAGTCCATGATGTCGATCGGTTGGGTGTCGGACAGCGGCAGCTTGCTCCACAACCCGACCGTGCCCTGGACCGTGTGGTACGGGTATGCCTTCGCCAGCCCCTTCTCGTACGTGCCCGCGGCCTGCGGGGTCAGTTCTACCAGCGCCAGCACGTCCGCGCCGGAGGCGGCTAGGTCGCGGGCGGTGCCGGCCGGGTCGGGGTTGCCTGCGTCGACGTTTTCACTGGCCACGGCGAGGAAGCCTCCAGGGCGGGACTTGTCGCTGAGCACCCCGCCGAAGAGGTGCAGCCACACCACGGCCGGCAGCACCAGCGCGACCAGCGCGGAGGCGGAGCGGCGCCGCAGCGCCCCGGCCAGCAGCACCGGGATGAGCAGACCTAGCCACGGCAGGAAGGTCTCCGCCAGGCTGCCGAGGTTCCAGCGCCAGTCAGGGATTTCAGCGTGCAGCAGCATGACCAGGGCCAGCAGCAGCGCCAGGGCCGCGAGCACCGGGCCGCGCTTCCATGGGCCCGTCCGGGAGCCGATTCGGATCGTCCGGCGGATGCCCGCGCGCCAAGTCCCGGGGCCGGTATCCCAGCGGCTGGCGCCGCCCGGGCCGGACTCCGGCGTGTCCACCTGCGTCATCGTTATCTCCAGTTTCATGAGTCGTCGTGAGAACCAGCAGTTGCTGTTCAGGGCAGTCGCGCCCTGGGCGCGGCCGGCCGGGCTAGCCGAGCGCGGGCGGGGTCCCCTGGTCATCGCGCGCTCGGCCTGGCCCAGGATGAGGGCCCTAGGAGTTATCGCGAGCCGGGCTGTGCGTCAGGGTTTAGGGCGGTATCCAGGGCAAGCACGAGGTTGTGGGCGGCTTGCAATGCGTTCGGCAGGATGGTCCCGGCCGGTCCGGGCTGGCCGAAGGTGGCGGCCACGATCAGGATGTTGTGCCCGTTCACCTGCTGCCAGGCCGCGACGAGAAGGCAGCCGCCGGCGGCCTGCGTGCTGCCGGTCTTGAGGCCGACGATCCCGTCCTGGCCCAGCAGTGCGTTGGTGTTGCGGACCACGCCAGCCACGGGAACGACTGCCGTGGACTCAGCCGTGATCGCGGCCAGCGCGGGCACTTGCATCGCCGCCATGCCGAGGCGCACCTGGTCGGCCGCGGTGCTGGTGGTGGACGGGTCCAGGCCGGAAGGGTCGGTGTAGCTGGTGCCGGTCATGGCCAGGCTGCGGGCGGCGGCGTTCATCCGAGCCGCGAACGCGGCCTGGCTGCCGGCGTCCCACCGCGCGAGTATCCAGGCCATGTTGTCGGCCGACGGCAGCAGTAGGGCCTCCAGCGCCTGGCGCTCGGTGATCGTCTCCCCAGCGGCGACCGCCACCAGCGAGTCACCGTCGGCGACCTGCGACGGGTACTCGGCTGCCTCCGACGGCTCGACCGTGATATCCGGACCTGATCCGCTCGCGGACAGGGGATGGTCCTGCAGGATCACGTACGCGGTCATCAGCTTGGCGACGCTGGCGATGGGCACCTGCCTGGTCGCGCCCGGGCCGTCCGTCACGCCGTAGCCGCTGATGTCGGCGGCTGAGACCCCGTCGGCCGGCCACGAGACCGCGCCCAACCGCGGCTGGCTGCCAGTGGCAGTCCCGGCTGCTGGCGCGGACGTACCGGAGGGCCACGCCGTCGGCCAGGAGGCAGACCTAGGCAGCTTCGCGATGACGAGGCCCGCCAGGCAGCCGAGCGCGGCCGCGCAGGCGAGCGCGGTCAGCAGCGTCCGGCTTGTCCTGCGCCGCCGGTATCCGGTTATTGTTCCGTCCGGCCCCCGCGGGGACCGACTGCTCGTTGGGTGCATGACTGCGACGGTGGGATACCGGCTTCACCGGCCCGTCTGGCTACCGTCACAGCTGTGTCACAGCGGACGTCGGAGGGGTTCCTGTGACACGGTCATGACAATCCCAGGACTGGTTCATGACATGGGCGCCGTGTACTCAGGGCAGTGACACTGGCCGTTCGCGGTGCGGTGAGCGCCGCGCGGCGGGGAACATCCAGCGCAGGCACGGCGACATAATGGCAGGTAATGGCAACCGTACTGCTGGTCGAGGACGATCCGGCCGCCCGGGAAGGCTTGGAACTGGCCCTGCGTCGTCTCGGCTACAAGGTGCGTGCCGCCGAGACCGGCGAGGCGGCGCTCCGCGACTTTCCCGACGCCGCGGCTGACGTCGTGGTGCTCGACGTGATGCTCCCGGGACTGGACGGCTTCGAGGTCTGTCGGCGGCTGCGCCGCGGCGGCGACATCCCGGTCATCATGCTGACCGCGCGGGGCGATGACTTGGACATCGTCGGGGGCCTGGAGGCCGGCGCCGACGATTACGTGGTGAAGCCGGTGGAGCCACGCGTGCTCGATGCCCGCATCCGCGCCGTGATCCGCAGGACAGCCCGGGCCGGCTCGCCGGCGGAGTCGTACGGCGAGCTCATGATCGACCGCGGCTCGCTGATCGTTCGGCGGGACGGCCGGGAGGTCTCGCTGACCCCGACCGAGCTGAGGCTGCTGCTGGTCCTGTCCGGCTCGCCGCGGCAGGTGCTTTCCCGGGAGCAGCTTCTCGACCTGGTCTGGGACCACGATTACCTGGGGGACTCCCGGCTGGTCGACGCCTGCGTGCAGCGGCTGCGGGCAAAGATCGAAGCCGACACCTCTGCGCCGCGCTACATCCAGACAGTTCGAGGGTTCGGGTACCGGTTCGGCCCGGTGTAGCCAGAGAGGGGTTGTCCGGTGCACAGGCGCCTGATCATCGCGTTCATCGTGGTGGCGCTGGTGGCGGCACTCGCATTCCAGCTGGTCATCAACCTGCTGCTCCCGCTCTTCCCCCGGCTGAACGACCTGGTGATCCTGCCCCCGGGGACTCTTTCCTTCCTCTACAAACGGGACCTTTCGCACAGGGGCGGCCCCCAGCCGACGCCTTTCCTTGTCATGGTCCTCTGCCTGGCCGTCCTGTCGCTGCTGGCGGTCATCACCGCCCTGGCGTTCGCCGCGTCCCGGCCGGTCCTGCAGCCGGTGCGGCGGCTGGCCCGGGCCGCGCAGCGTATGTCCGGCGGCGATTTGTCGGTTCGGATCCAGCCACGGGGCCGAGACGAGCTCGCCCAGCTGGTCACCTCATTCAACGAGATGGCCGCCGCGCTGGAGGACAAGGTGAGCGATCTGGAACAGATGGAAGCACGGGCCCGGCGGTTCGCCGGCGACGTGTCCCATGAGCTGCGGACTCCGCTGACCGCGATGACGGCGGTAGTCGGCATCCTGCACGAGCACCCGGGGTTGACCGGAGACGCCGCGACGGCCGCGCGGCTGGTCGGACAGGAGGTTAAGCACCTCAACCGGCTAGTCGAAGACCTCATCGAGATCTCCCGCTTCGACGCCGGCACCGTGCAGCTTGTCACCGATGAGACAGATGTCGCGAACGCCGTCACCCAGTGCCTGCGAGCGCGAGGCTGGTCCAGCGTGAACACTGACGTCCCCGCAGGGTTGACCGCACGGCTGGACCGCCGCCGCTTCGACATTATCCTCGCCAACCTCATCGGCAACGCGTTGCGTCACGGCGGCCCGCCGGTGACCGTGCAGGCCCGCATCCAATCAGGCGGCCAGGGCGGCGGGCAATTGGCCGTGGAAGTACGAGACCACGGCCACGGGCTGCCTCCCACCGCGATCCCGCGCATATTCGACCGGTTCTACAAAGCCGACACGGCGCGGACGCGTTCCGACGGAAGCGGCCTGGGCCTGGCGATCGCCTGGGAGAACGCGCGCCTGCATGGCGGTCACATCCACGCGGGCAATCACCCGGACGGCGGCGCGGTATTCATCGTAAGCCTCCCGCTCACGGGCCAGGATCACGATGATGCGCAGCTGGCAGACGCCCAACATGTCACCGACATCGCGGCCCCGTTAGCCGGGGAATCCAGGCCCGAATAGAGGAATGGCTGTCGTGACGGACGTCTCCAACGCACCGATGAGTCTGAGCCCTACCACCGCCTCGTCCACCGATGCTGCACGATCCCGATGGGCGGGAAGCGACATTCCCGCTCGTGTCCTCGCTCAGGGGTCAGGCGGCGTACGGCGAGTAAACTCGGGGATGAACAACCCCGTGGTGGTGAGGAGTTCGCATGACCGCACGCACCGAAGATATGGTTTCGATCCCGCGAGCGGAGCTGGACGCGCTCCGGGCTGAGAACCGGCGCTTGCGGCGTGAAGCCGGGGATGCTGAGGCGCTGAGGCGCATCCGGTCCGACTCCGGGGAAGGTCGTACCTTTACCCGCGAGGAACTGGCGGAGGCGTGGGGAATTAGTGAGTGACCGGGTTCTTCGCTTCCCGGACAGGACCTGGGACGAGCTCGAAGGACTGCCGCAACCACTTCGAAATGCTGCCCACAAGGCGATTTTTCACCTGCTCGAAGAAGCAGTTCCGGTACTCGCGGACCCGTTTCCCGAAGTAGACCCGCTGCCAGGTGCCTACCGTCTCCATCTTCCGTCCGACGGTCTGACCATCTGGTACACGGTCACGGAGAGTCCGGACGGGCTGGTCGTCATCGTTGTGCAGTACGTCAAGGCCGACACCTTATGAGGTTCCCGCGGGTGGATCCTGTCCAGATCGCGCTCTAATCTGTTGGTTGCGCACCGCGTGAGTTCAGATCGGCGTTAGCTCGCCCTGGTGTTTTCCAGCAAGAGGTCAATCCGCAGGACGAGCGGAGGCATGTACGGCTGGTCGAGCCGGTCTGGCCGTGGTGGCCTGGGGAGCCCGGCTGACCGCGGGCAACGATTCGCCACGCGGCCACCGCCTAGCGCCACGCCGCGGTCGGTTCTGATCATTGGCCACCGGCCGCTAGCGGACGCCGCGGACGTTGACGTAAAGAGCGTACAGAGAGCTGTGGGCGGTTAGGAACAGGCGGTTGCGGGCGCGGCCGCCGAAGGCGAGGTTGGCGCACCGCTCGGGCAGGTTGATGTGGCCGATAGGGGTGGCGTCGGGGGCGAAGACGCGGATCCCGTCCAATCCGTCGCCGCCGCCCCAACCGCACCACAGGTTGCCGTCCTCGTCGATCCGCAGCCCGTCCGGGGTGCCGTCGCCGCAGTCGATGAACGGGCGCTGCTCGCCCAGCGAGCCGTCGCGCACGTCGTAGACGACGATCCGGCGGTGCGGGACGGCCAGAGACTCGACCACGTAAAGCACCGATTCGTCCGGGGAGAAGGCCAGGCCGTTGGGTGAGCGCAGCTCGGCCGCGGCGTCGAGGCGGCCGTCCGGGTCGAGCCGGTACAGGTATGTCGGCAGCTCTGGCTCGGCCCGGTAGCCCTCGTAGTCGCCGAGGATGCCGAAGACCGGGTCGCTGAACCAGACCGCCCCGTCGGCCGCCACGACCACGTCGTTGGGCGCGTTCAGCCGCTTGCCCTGGTAGCTGTCGGCCAGCACGGTTATCGTGCCATCGTGCTCGGTGCGGGTAACCTGACGGCCGCCGTGCTCGCAGGTGACCAGCCGTCCTTGCTGGTCCCGGGTGTTGCCGTTGGCGTAGTTGGACGGCTGGCGGAACACCGAAAGCATCT